>Ga0075436_100000259_pt1 | contig 33119 bp, 33 predicted proteins | sample RhiMethybrSRZTD5_FD_75303 | JGI IMG/M metagenome (GOLD analysis project Ga0075436, IMG submission 75303) | Populus rhizosphere microbial communities from Tennessee, USA - Rhizosphere MetaG P. TD hybrid SRZTD5 | ecosystem: Host-associated > Plants > Roots > Rhizosphere > Soil | place: USA...
GAGGCAGACCTCGCCGCCGAAGCCGCGGCGGTGGTGCTCGGCCGCGTGACGGCGCTGCAGAGTCACTTCGACGCCGCGCGCGGCCAGATCTTCACCGACGTGACGCTCGCGGTCGACGAGGTCGTGGCGGGCCCGCCGCTGCCGGCGACCGTGACCCTGCGTCAGCCCGGCGGCCAGGTCGGCAACGTGCGGACGTGGATCGACGGTTCGCCCGAGTTCCTGATCGGCGAACGCGTGATGGTCTACCTCAAAGTGGCGCGCGACGGCAGCCTGCGGGTGCTGCACCTCTATCAGGGCAAGCTGTCGGTCATGACGGATCCGCTCACCGGCGACGAGGTCGCCATTCGCATCACAGGCGGCGGCGTGCGCGTGCTGCCTCCGAGAGGCAACGCCACGTCGCCGCCAAAAGACACGCATCGTCTGGACGACTTGCGGCGCCTGATCCACGGAGCGCGAGCGCGGGCGCTCCGGTCACAGCAGACGGCTCCGATACAGAGCGCGCCGGCGGTCGCCGGCGATATCGTGCAGCAGCAGGACGCCTTCGTCTTCCTCGGCACGCCGTCACGCTGGTTCGAGCCCGACACCGGCGCCGCGATCACGATGAGGATCAATTCCGCGGGGCAGCCCCAGGCCCCGACGCTCGGGTTCGATGAGATTCGCCAGGGATTCGCCGCGTGGAGCAACGATCCTCAGGCGAACTTCCGGTATGCCGACGGCGGTTTCACGTCGGCCGGAGGGCTGCGGTTCGACGGCGTCAACGCGGTCAGCTTCAACGATCCGGACGGCACGATGGATCCGCCCGTCAACTGCAGCGGCACGCTCGCGATGGGCGGCTTCTCGAGGAGCACCTCCGAGTCCCGCGTCGTCAACGGCACGACGTTCATGCGGATCCTCGACGGCGACGTCGTTTTCAACGACGGCTGGCAAGGCTGCGGCTTCTACGAAGTTTTTGGGAACTTCGCCGAGGTGGCGACGCACGAGCTCGGTCACGTGCTGGGTCTCGGACACTCCACCGATCCGACGGCGACGATGTTCGCGAGCGCGCACTTCGACGGCCGCGGCGCCTCACTGAAGGCCGACGACCTCGCCGGGCTGCGCTTCATCTATCCCGCGACGGCGGCCCCCGCGCTCACGCTCGGCTTCGACACTCCCGCCAACGGCGCGACGGTGTCGGGTGCGACGACGGTCAGCCTCGTCGCCGCGGGCGGAACGGCGCCCTACACCTATCAGGTCTCGCTCGACGGGACGTCGATCGCAACGAGCGCGTCGTTTTCGTGGAATACGCCGGCGGTGAGCGACGGCGCGCATGCGCTGTCGGCGACGGTGACGGATGCCGGCGGCCATACCGCCTCGGCGAGCATCACGGTGACGGTGGCCAACGGTGGAGGCGGCGGCACCGGAACCCTACGCGTCGCGATCACGCAGCCCGCCAGCGGCGCCACCGTCAGCGGCGTGCCGTGGGCGGTGATGTGGGTCGAGGGCTCGAACGCCGCCTCCAACACATTCACGCTGACGCTCGGCAGCCAGGCGATGGGCAGCACGACAACGCCGAGCCGCGGCCCGATCTCGATGCCGTACGACACGCGCGTCGTGGCCAACGGCACACAGCCACTGACTGCCACCGTGCGCGATGCTTCCGGCAACAGCGCAACCACGACGGTGAGCGTGAGCGTCAGCAACGGCGGGGGCGGCGCGCCTCCGCCAGCTCCGCCGCCCACCCAGCCGTCCCCGCCCGCACCGCCGCCTGCGACGGGCACGCTCAGTGTCTACGTCACCAGTCCGACGAGTGGAGCGACAGTCAGCGGCACCAGCTGGGTCACGCTCTGGCTGAGCGGCGCGTCGGGCGGCTCGAACACCTACACGCTGAGCGTCGGCGCGCAGACCGTGGCAACGACGACGACGTCGAGCACCGGGCCGGTGTCGATGCCCTGGACGACGTCCGCAGTCGCGGACGGCCCCCAGACACTCACCGCGAGCGCGCGTGACGCCTCGGGCAATACGGGAGCCGCGTCGATCGCGATCAACGTCGCCAACGGCGGAGTGGCGCCACCGCCGTCGCCGCCGCCCACGCCGAGCGGAGCGCTGAAAGTCTTCATCACGAGCCCGGCGAGCGGCGGCACGGTGAGCGGCACCGCGTGGGTCAACATCTGGGTCGAGGGTGCGGCGAACGGCGCCAAGGTCTTCACGCTGCGCGCCGGCGGCGCGACCGTCGCGACCGCGAACGACGCCGGCGTACACGTGACGCTGCCGTGGAGCACGGCGGCCACGCCGAACGGCGCGACGACGCTGAGCGCGACGGTGCAGGACGCGAGCGGCAGTTCGGGCTCGATTTCGATGCCGGTAACGGTCGGTAACTGACGAGCGCTACTTCTTCGAGATCACCCAGCGATCGAGCGCCAGGTGCGGCAAGCCCGAGCGCTCGAACGTATCGATGGCATTCTCGGGCGAGCCCACGAGCGGCTCGCCGTGCAGATTGAACGACGTGTTGAGCACGGCGCCGATGCCCGTTCGCCGCTCGAACTCGCGGATCACGCGGTGGTATGCGGGATTCCACTGCTCGTCCACCAGGTGGGCGCGCGCGGTCGCATCGTGCGGATGCACGGCGGCGACGATCTCGTCGCGGCGCTTGGGATGCGTCGCGAAGGCCAGCATCATGTACGGCGACGCCAGTCCCTTGGGGTTGACGACATAGTCGTCTTCGCGCTCGCGCAGAATCGACGGCGCGAACGGCATCCAGAAATCGCGGTTCTTGATCATGCGGTTGATCGTGCCGACGACGCGGTGATCCGACGGGTTGGCGAGGATGGATCGATTGCCGAGCGCGCGGGCTCCGAACTCCATCCGCCCCGCGCAGCGCGCCACGACACCGTCGGAGACGAGCAGCTCGGCGATCCGCTCCTCGATGCGCTCGTGCTCGCTGACGCGATACTTCGACGCGAGGTCACGCGTGCGGATGAGCGTTTCGACCGCGGCTGCGTCGATCGAGGGCCCGAGATACGCGGGCCCGAGCGGACGCGGCCGCGCCCCGGCTCCTGCGCGCGCGAGCCAGCCGAGATACGCGGCGCCGACCGCGTTCGACTCGTCGCCGCACGACGGGAACACGAACAGGTCGCGCAGCCACGGCTCCTCGGCGAGCAGCCCGTTGGCCTTGACGTTCATGAACACGCCGCCGCCCAGCGCCAGGCGCTCGCCGCCATGGCGCTCGCGCATCAGCCGCGCCCACGCGAGCAGCGACTCCTCGACCATGCGCTGCGCGCCGGCCGCGATGGCGTCGAAGCGCAGACCCAGCGTCGCCTCGAGCAGCTGCCGGTAGCGCGGGCCACGCCGCCGCCAGGCAAATCGCGCGGGCGTCGTCGGCTCGAGGGCGAACACCGAGCGCAGCGCCTCGTGTGCGCGCTCGGCCTGACTCGCCGGCGCGTACGGCGCGAGCCCCATCACCTTGTACTCATGCTCGCCGAACTTCATGCCGAGCAGCAGCGTCACGAACGAATAAAAAGAGCCGAGGGAGCCCGCCGCGCTGGGCACGGCCTCGTGCCGGATCAGCGCGGTCTCGCGCCCGGTCGATGCGGTGGCGCACAGACCGTCGCCGGCGTTGTCGTTGGTGAGCACGAGCGCGCGCTCGCCGGCAAACGGCGAGCCGTAGTAGGCCGCCGCCGCGTGGCAGAGATGATGGTCGAACGTCGCGATCCGGCTCCGATCGATGCCGAGATGCTCGGTCACGAGCGCGAGGCGGTCACGCTCCGAGAGCTCGAACTTGCCGCGTGAGCGCTCGGCCAGGCCGAGCCGGGCGCCCAGCTTGCGGGCGCGGCGCCCAAGCCCGCGCGCCGGCTCGTCGAGCCGTACGCCGTAGTACGCGCGCGCATAGTCGATGTCGTGCAGCACGCGATTCATCCACTCGCGCGCGTAGGCGCGATTGCCGGCGAGCGCGACCAGGTCGATGTCCTTTGGGCTGATGCCGAGATCGCGCAGGAGCGCGTCGACGGCGAGGCGCGGATAGCCGGCGTCGTTCTTGAGTCGGGTGAAGCGCTCCTCGGAGGCGCAGCCCACGATCGCGCCGTCGCGCAGGATCGCCGCCGTCGCGCAGTGGGTCTCGGTGATGCCGAGAACGATCATCCCGCCGATCTTATCAGAGCGCCCCCGTGAACGTGTCGCACTGCCGCAGGTCACCAGACTCGATGCCGCGCGTGAACCAGCGCACGCGCTGCTGCGACGTGCCGTGCGTGAACGTCTCCGGCGCCACGCGCCGGCCGGCCTGCCGCTGCAAGCGGTCGTCGCCGATCGCCGCCGCGGCGGCCAGCGCCTCCTCGATGTCGCCCGACTCGAGAATGTGGTGCGCGCGATCGGCGTGATACCCCCACACGCCGGCGAGGCAATCGGCCTGCAGCTCGAGTCGCACAGATGCCGTGTTGGCGGCGGCGCCGCCGCGCTGGCGCTCAGCCATGACGTGGTCGGAGATCCCGAGGAGCTTCTGCACGTGATGGCCGATCTCGTGGGCGATCACGTACGCCTGCGCGAAATCGCCCGGCGCGCGAAAGCGAGCCCGCAGCTCACGGAAGAAATCCAGATCCAGATAGACCTTCATGTCTTGAGGACAATAAAACGGCCCGGTCGCCGAGCCGGCGATGCCACAGGCGGACTGCACGGCGTTGCTGAACAACACGAGCCGCGGCTCGCGGTACGTGCGGTCCATCTCGCGAAACAGCGCGCCCCACGTGTCTTCGGTGTCGGCGAGCACGGTCGCGACGAAGTCACGCATCTCGTCCGGCTGGGTCGACGACGCTGACGGAGCCTCCTGAGTGGTCCCGGGTCCGGTCGGTGCATCGCCCTGCAGAATGATGCTCGGGTCGAGGCCGAAGAACATCGCCACCAGCAGCAGGACGATGGTGCCGATCCCGCCACCGACCACGAGTCCGCCGCCGACGCCTCGGCGGTCCTCGATGTTGTCGCTCTGCCTTCCACCCAAGCGCATGGCGCACCTCCAGTGGAGATTTGGCCTCGCGGGGTGCAATCGCCAGGCCTACAAGATGGCCGGCGGGTCCTTCTCCAGCGCCTCCTTCACCTTCGCCGCATCCACCTTGATCTCGATGCCGGCGCGCTCGAGCTCGAGCAGCATCGACACGCGCGAGTCGCGCTCGCCCCAGCCGCGGTTAAGCGCTTCAGTCATTTCCATAAGAGTCAGCTCGCAAAGGCGCATCGGCACACCGAATTCGCGCCCCACCGCTGTGGCCAGGCTGACGTCCTTGTGCGCCAGGCGGAGCGCAAAGCTCGGCGGCTCGTACTTGTTCTGCAGAAAGTTGTCGCCGAGACGATCGTACAGGCGCTGGCGACCGTTCGCGCCCTTGCGAACGGCTTTCCACAGCGCGAGCGGCTCGAGCCCGGCCTTGACCCCCATCGCGAAGACCTCGGCGAGCGCCGTCTGTACGGCGTAGCCCGCGCAGTTGTGCACGAGCTTGGCGATCGAGCCAGCGCCGATCGGCCCTATATACGTGGCCTGGTCGCCCATCGCGTCGAGCACGGCCTTGTGGCGGTTGAAGACGTCCTCGTCGCCGCCCACCCAGATGGCCAGCTTGCGGGACTGCGCGCCGCGCGGGCCGCCGCTCACGGGCGCGTCGAGCATGTGCAAGCCGCGCTCGGCGAAGAGCTTGCTGATCCGCCGCACGACCGTCGGCGAGTTCGTGCTCAGATCGAAGTACGCCTTGCCGCGTCCGAGGCCGGCCAGGATGCCCTGCTCGCCGAGCGCGACCGCCTCGACGTCCGGCGGCGTCGGCAGCGACGTGAAGACGACCTCGCTCGCCTCCGCGACCTGCTTGGGCGAGTCGACCCATTTCGCGCCCGCGGCGATGTGCGGCTTGGCCGCCTCCGCCCGCAAATCGTGCACGGCCAGGTCGTGGCCACCCTTCTGGACGTTGGTCGCCATGTGATTGCCCATGAGCCCGAGCCCGATGAATCCCACTCTCATGACTTTTTCTCCTCGAAGACGCCCTTCGCGATGCGCGCAGCGGTCATCGCCGTCGGCCAACCCGCGTAAAACGCCATGTGCGTGATCACTTCGGAGATTTCCTCGCGCGTCACGCCATTGGCGAGCGCGCGCTCGATGTGGCCCTTGAGCTGATCGGAGCGATAGAGCGCGGTCAGCGCCGCGACCGTGATGAGGCTGCGATCGCGCTTGGACAGCCCTGGACGCTCCCACACGTCGCCGTAGAGCACTTTTTCGCTGAGCTCGATCAGCTTGGGGACGACGCCGCGGACTTCATTTCGGGCACTGGTTGCTGCTGCGGGCGTGCTCATGGGTATCTCCTCCGCCTGTAAGGCGTCGGTATGATGCCACGGCGTACGGCTATAATCCCGCCGATGATCTTCCCGCTCGCCCTCCCGCTCCTGCTCCTGTTCTTCGTGCTCCTCCTCGGGCTCCTGGTGCTGGTCTTCGAGCTGCGCATCCTCGGCTACGCCTACCGCAAGATCGGCGTGCCGGCGCGGTACATGTTCGCGGTGATGCTCGTCTCACTGCTCGGCAGCTTGTTCAACATTCCCGTGTTCGAGATGCGCGCGGCCGCGATCGCGCCGCCCGCCGACACCACGCTGTACGGCCGCCGGTACGTCCCACCGCCGGTCGTGCGCCGGGGGACGACCATCGTGGCGATCAACGTCGGTGGCGCGCTCGTGCCGATGCTTCTTTCTCTGTACCTCTTCCTGCGTCACCGCTTGAAGCTGCGCATGCTGCTCGGCACCGCCATCGTGGCGCTGATCGTCCACTCGCTCGCCACGATCGTGCCCGGTGTGGGCATCGCCGTGCCGATGCTGCTGCCGCCGATCGCCGCCGCGGTCGTCGGCCTCGTGCTGGCCTATCGTCAGGCGCCGCCTGTGGCGTATGTGGCGGGCTCGATGGGCGCCCTCATCGGTGCCGATCTCTGGAACCTCCCGCGCATCGCCGAGATCGGCGCGCCGGTGGTCTCGATCGGTGGCGCCGGCACGTTCGACGGCGTGTTCCTCACCGGAATCATCGCCGGGCTACTCGCGTAGTGCGCCGGGCTGCTCGCGTGGGCACGAAGACTCACGCCGACAGCAAACGCGTCAGCGCGTCCGGCTCGCTCAGCATCGGATAGTGGCCCGTGTCGAGCTCGTGCCACGCGGCCTTCAGCCGCTCGGCCGTGCGCCGCTGGTGCGCCTCGGGCGGATTGGTGGCGCGGCGACAGCGAATCACCGTGGCCTGCCACGCTTGATTCCAGAACGTCGTCGGCTCCATCGGCGCCTCGAGCGCCGCGATCGGATGCGGCGTGATGCGCGCCAGCGCCCACGCGCGCAGTGTGGGATCCAGATCGCGGAACAGCCGGCTCTCCGCGTCGGCTTTCGTCGGCCCCGTCGTCAGCGCGGTGATCTCGTTGGGCGCCGAGCGCTTGACGATCTCGTCGACCTTCTCACCGGGCATGAGCGCCAGCGCGTCGACGAACACGAGCCGAGCGATGCGGTCGCGCGCTAACTCGGCGGCTTTCTGCATGACCATCCCGCCGGCGCTCGTGCCGGCGAGCACCACATCGCTGAGGTCTTCGTAGAACAGCAGCTGGGCGACCTCGCGGGCGTGGGTGCCGACCGTAATACCCGCGCGGATCTGGTCGTGGCGCTCGCCGCAGCCCTCGAGCGTGGGCGCGAGCACATGATGCCCCGCGTCTCGAAGCCGGGTGGCGACGGGCTTCCAGATCCAACCTCCCTGATACGCGCCGTGGAGCAGGACATAGGTGGCCATCGAGGCTCCTTCGAAAGATTTCAGGCATAGTAGCGCCCACCGCAAGGAAAGGGGAATCGGCCGCCATGAACTACGAGAGCCTGATTTACGAGACCAAAGACGGCGTCGCGACGCTGACGCTGAACCGTCCCGAGCGGCTCAACGCGCTCGGCGGCACGCTGCGCGATGACCTGCCCGCGGCGCTGTCGCGCGCGATCGACGATGGCGACGTCCGGGTCATCGTGGTCACCGGTGCCGGCAAGGGCTTCTGCGCCGGCGGCGACGTCAAGGCGATGCAGGACGCGAACACGGCGGGCCGCACGCGGCCGCTCATGGAGCGCGTGGCACCCTCACGCGATCGCACGGTGCTGATGATGCGCGACTCGCCCAAGCCGCTCATCGCCGCGGTGAACGGCGCCGCCGCCGGCGCAGGGATGAACCTGGCGCTCGCCTGCGATATTCGCCTGGCGTCGAGCGCGGCAAAGTTCTCGCAGGCATTCGTGCGCCGCGGCCTGCACCCCGACTGGGGCGGCACGTACTTCCTGCCGCGCGTGGTCGGTATGGCCAAGGCATGCCAGATGATCTTCACGGGCGAGATCATCGACGCCGACGAGGCGCTGCGCTTGGGAATCGTGAGCGCGGTGCATCCGCCCGAGCGGCTGCTGCCCGCGACGTACGAGCTGGCCGCGAAGATCGCGCAGGGTCCGCCGATCGCGATCCGGCTCGCGCGCCGCGCGCTCTACCACAACCAGGAGGCGGATCTGCGAGCGTCGCTCGAGTTCGAGACGTTCGCCCAGAACATCTGCCAGGACACGGACGACGCGCGCGAGGGCATCCGAGCCTTCGTGGAGAAGCGGGAGCCGAAGTTTTCCGGACGCTGAGGGATCTGAACTAATCTGACTGTGTGGGCAGTGCGATTGCGCTGAGCCTCGTTGTGCTTGTCGTCGCCGCGACGATCCGGGCGCTCCGTGCACCCTCCCCGTGGTTGGGGTCGTGGGGGTGGCTGTACTGGACGCTCGCGGCGATCCTGATCGCCGTCTGGCTCTCCTTGATGCTCGGTCACCTGCAAGCGATCGACCGCGCGCTGCGCTGAGCGTTACGCCCGGCGCCCGCCGGTCATCAGGCGCAAAAACGCGGGCGACAGCCGCGGGTCGAGCGTGTCGCGGATGCCGTCGCCGAACAGATTGAACGCGAGCACGGTGATCGTGATCGCGAGGCCCGGAAAGAACGCCAGCCACCACGGCGGCACCAGCGCGGTGATCGAGTCCGCCAGCATGTTGCCCCAGGTCGGCGTCGGCGGCGGCACGCCGACGCCGAGAAAGCCCAGCGCGGCCTCGATGACGATGGCCACGCCCAAGTGCGTCGTCGCGAGCACGAGATACGGCGCCACGCACTGAGGCAACACGTGCAGCGCCATGATCCGGAGCGCCGACGCCCCGCTCGCCCGCCCCGCTTCCACGTACGGCATCTCACGCACCGACAATGCGACCGAGCGGATGACGCGTCCACCGAACGGGATGCGCGTGATGGCGATGGCGAAGATCACCGCGGGCAAGCCGGTGCCGATGGCCATCGAGATGGCCATGGCGAGAATCAAATCCGGGAACGACTGCATGATCTCCATGACGCGCTGGCTGTACAGATCGAAGCGTCCACGCAGGTAGCCGCACGCGACGCCCCAGAGCGAGCCGACGGTCGTGCCGAGGAGCACGGCCGAGAACGCGACGAAGAGCGACGTGCGCGCGCCGTAGATGACGCGGGACAACGTGTCGCGTCCCACCTGATCCGTGCCCAGGAAGCTCTGCGCGTCGGGCGGTTTGTTCATGCGGCGGAAGTCGGCCTTCAACGGGTCACGCGGCGCCAGCCACGGCGCCGTGAGCGCGATGAGGACGATCGACAAGCCGACGAGCCCGCCGGCCGCTGCCAGTTGGTTGCGGCGGGCGAAGCGTGCGACCTCGACGAGAAGCTCGCGCATCAGGAGTACCGGATGCGGGGATCGAGCCACGCGTAGCTGAGGTCCACGAGCACGTTGACCAAGACGAAGATCACCGCGTAGAGCAGCACGAGGTTCTGCACTACGATGATGTCGCGCTCGATCACGGCGGTGATGAGCGCACGGCCGAGCCCGGGCACGCCGAACGCCTGCTCCACGGCCACCGAGCCACCCAGCACGAACCCGAGCAGCACACCGGAGATCGTGATCACCGGCAGCAGCGCGTTGGGCAGCGCGTGACGCATGACCACGATGCCCTCTTTCAATCCCTTGGCGCGCGCGGTGCGCACGAAGTCCTCGCCGATGACCTCCAGCAGGCACGAGCGCGACATCCGCGCGATATAGGCACCCTGCGCCAGCCCCAGGACGACGCCCGGGCCCACGACCATCTGGAAGTTCGTCCAGGGGTCCTCCCACACGTGGACGATGATGAACGGCGACTTGTAGCCGAACCAGAACAGCGATCCGAGAACGATGAGCATGCCGAGCCAGAATCCCGGAATCGCGATGAAGAGGATGGAGAGCATACGCGCCACGCCGTCCGGAACGCTATTCGGCTTGAAGGCGCTGAGGATGCCCACGGGCAGCCCGACGAGCCAGGAGACGATGAGCGCCAGCACGCCGATCTCCGCGCTGATCGGCCCGCGGTGCGCGATCAGATCGGCCACCGTATCACCGCGGAAGAAGGACTTGCCGAGTCGGCCGGCCGCGATGTCGCCGAGCCAGCGGACGTACTGCACCGGCAATGGATCGGACAGGCCGAGGTCCGCCATGATGCGTACGCGGTCGGCGGGGGTCATGCGCGCGTGGCCCTCGACGCCGAGGATGGCGACGAGCGGATCGCCGGGCAGGATGCGCAGGATGACGAAAATGGTGAGCGAAACGCCGAGCAGTGTGACGGCGGCGTACACTGCCCGGCGCGCCAGGTACTTCCTAATTCGCGATCACCCTATCCAGACCTGATCCCAACGCACGACGTCGTAGATGCCGAAGTACGTGGACGGGTTCTGTCCGTGCACCCGGTTGTAGTACGCGTCGTAGATCTGCTCGTACGCCACGGGGATCAGGGGTGGATCGTTCTCGAGGATGTCCTCCGCCTTGCGCACGAGCGCGCGCCGCTTGGTGTCGTCCAGCTCGCGGTCGACCTGGCTCGCGAGGTCGTGGAACGGCGCGTTCGTCCAGCGTGAGTAGTTCTGCGGGCCGTCCTTGCCGTACCACGCGCTGAAGATGTCGGAAGGATCCATCAGCGTCGAGACGATCGCGCTGATGGCGAGGTCGAAGTTGCCGGCCTGCGCCTCGTCAAACCACACAGACGTCTGCACCACGCGCAGGTTGGAGTCGATGTTCAAATGCTCCTTGAGCATCGCCTGAATGGCGACCGCCCAGAGCTTGAACGTCGGGATATCACGCACGACGAAGTCCAGGTTGCGCAGGCCGTTGGCGTACCCGGCCGCGGCCATGAGCTTCTTGGCCTCCTGCACGGCCGGCTTGATGTCTTTCTGGTAACCGAGCTTCTTGTCCAGCTCGGCGCGCGGCGTCGACATCGGGTGGAACGGATAGACGAAGCCACCCACCTGCATCGGCGCGGTGTCCTTCACGACCTCGATCAGCGTCGGACGGTCCATTGCGAGATGGATCGCGCGGCGCACGCGCGGGTCGGCGAGCGCCTTGTTCTTCTGCATGTTCGTCCAGAAGGCCTGGATGACGGACTGATTGAAGTTCGCCGCGGTGACGCCGGGCATCTCCTTCGCTTTCCGCCACGTGACCGGATCGAGCAGTCGCGCGTAGTCGACGCGGCCCGACAGGAACGACGCGCCGAGCTCCGGCGTGAACGGCAGGAAGTGGTAGATCTCGAGCTTGTCGACGAGCGGCAGCCCCTTGTTCCAGTAATCGGGGAAGCGCTCCATGATCCAGACTTCCTTGTCCTTGCGCGAGACGTGCTTGAACGGCCCCGTGCCCGGGTAGTTCATCACCTGCCGCAGGTTGCCGCCGTTTTCCTCGAGCGTCTTCTTCCGCACGATGATGTTCCAACCGCTGGCGAACGCGCCGAGCATGTACGCCTTGGGGCGCGCCTCCGTGAGGCGGAACTCGATCGTGTGCGGATCGACAGCCACGATGTCGCCGACTGTCGCGAAGAGCGGCGTGCGCGGGATCACCACGCCCTTGGGCGGCCGCGCGATGCGCTCGTACGTGGCCTTGACGTCCTCCGCCGTGAAATCGGCGCCGTCGTGGAACTTCACACCCTTGCGCAGGTAGAACGTGTACTTCTTGCCGTCCGGCGAGATCTCCCAGCGCTGCGCGAGATCGGGAATGATCGTCTGGCCGTCCTTCGGGCTTCGGCGCAGCAGCGTGTCGTACATCGGGCTCTGCGGGCCGATGTTCGCGACTGTGCCCGATTGATGGACGTCGAAATGCGCCGGCGCGTTGTGAACTGCATAGCGAAGCGTGCCGCCCCGCTTGGCGGCCGCATCAGGCCGGACGGTCATGTCCTGGGCCGCCACCCGCTCTGGAGCGGGTAACCGGGATGCGATCACCGCGGCGGCGCCGGCAACGCCCGTGCGCTTGAGGAAGGACCGGCGATCGAGCCGGCCCGTCTCGATATTCGAAGCTTGGTCGCTCATCACTGCCTCCTGGGCGCACGCGTCTGAACCGCCGACGCTGCGCGAGGCGGGACGATAGCAAAACTCGCAGGAAGGCGCCATCACGCGCCGCGGCGCGGGGGCGGCGCAGGGCCATCCGCCCTTGACGCCATGCCCGTGTGGCCCTACGTTATGCGGGCCCTTTATCGGGAGGCACGGGCATATGCGGACTGTGTCGATTGTGATTGTGATCATTGTGATGCTCTTCGCCGGCGTGGCCAGCGAGGACGCCCAGAAGTGCTCAGAGACGGCGGACCCCGACGCGGCCCTCGTTCACTGACGGTCAGGTGCGAGCGACGCTCTTCCTGATATTGCTCGCGGCGGCGGCCGTCCTGCCCGTCGCTGCGGCGGCGCAGGCGCCGAGTCCCGTGCCCCGCGTCGCCACGCTCGGATCCCAACCGACCGACGTCTGGGACGCCTTCGAGCGACAGCTCAGCGCGCTGGGATACGTCGAGGGGCGTAACGTCAGCCTGGAGCGTCGCTGGTCAGAGGGATTTACCGAGCGCGTGGCGCCGCTGCTGGCCGAGCTGCTCCGCGCCAAGCCGGATGTCGTCGTCACGTCGATCATGCCGCCGAGCGCCGGTCTCGATCCAGGCTCGTGTGTGCCCATCGTGACCATCGGCATCGCAGAGCCATATGGCACCTGTCGCGTCTTCCCGGTCGCGAACGCGTCGGCTACGTCGCCGGCGCGACTGTTGAGCGAGACCCACGTTCGGCTCGCGAAACTGGCCGTCCCCTCGGTGACACGCGTAACCGTCTTGACCGATCCGACGAAGCCGTTTCTGGCCGAGTACGTCGACGCAGTCCGGCGTGCCGCGCACACACGAGGGATCGCCATCGTGGTGCTCGACGTTGGCCGGGAATCGACGCTCGAGAGCCTCGTCGCCTCGATCGTGCGGCAGGGGCCAGACGTGCTGATTTTGTCGCCCGGATTCAGCGAGCCCTATGCGCGCCGGCAGGTCGCGGCGCTGGCGCGACGGCTACGCATCCCAACGATCGGCTCGCACATCGCGGACGGCGTGGTGATCGCCGCCGACTACGACTGGCGCCAGCTGGCGCGGCGCGCGGCGAGCTTCGTCGATCAGATCCTCAAGGGTGCCAGGCCGAGGCAGCTCGATCGTGATGCCCCGGTCAAGTTCGAGATCGTCGCCGACCGACGCGCCGCGGAGGCGGTCGGACTCGCCCTTCCGGACGCATTGCTGCGAGAAGCCGATCAAGTCCTCGACTGAGCGCGATCTCGCTCAGCGGGTCGCGCGGGAGTCGCCGTTGCGAATGATGAGCTTCGTCTCGATGTTCTTCGGCGGCAAACCCGAGGATTGAAATTTGACGCTGAGGCGGGACCTCGCTGCTCAGTCTACTGCTGGTCGAGAATTCCTCGGATCGCGCGCATCACCGGATTTTCGTCCGGCAGGATTGCGGGCGTCGCGCTGGCGCTCGGGAGGCCGAGGTACTTCTTCACGCAGCCGTACTGCTCCCAGCCCTTGAGGTTGTAGTTCAAGTCTACCGTCTTCCACTTCGGATGCCCGTTCTGCACCAGCCAGTCGAGCCGCCGGGCGAGGACCTGAGCGAATCGGCCGACGTTGTCGCAGTCACGGAACCGATAGTCGTAGGAGACGATGACGGCCTTGGCGGCCACGGTCGGCACCTTCGCAGGCTGCCAGGCATACGTGCCGCCGGGAATCTCGGCCGCCGGATAGAGCTCGAGCACGCTCTTGCTGGTGATGGGGACGAGGGCGAGCTGATCGCCTTCCGCCACGCCCTCACGCATCAGCTTCACCGGGTAGCCGGCGACATAGAACATCGCATCGATGCGACCGGCCTTGAGCTCGGCGAGCGCCTCGTCGGTGTCGATGAGCACCGTTGTCGCTGGCTTGACGTCCGACAGCTGCAGCAGCACGTGCGCCGTCAGATACGTGCCGCTGCCCTCACGGCCAATGGCCACGCGCTTGCCTGTCAGCTCCTCGAAATCGTTGATGCCGCGCCGTCCGAGGATGTGGACCTCTTCGTTGTAGAGCGGAAAGACCATCCGGGTCTTCTTGGCGATCTTGTTGAGCGTCGGATCGGTCTCGAGGCGAGAAACGAAGGCGAGCACATCGGACTGCACGATGCCGAGCTGAACGCCCGGGCGCTGGTAGACCGCATACACGTTCTCGATCGAGCCCTTCGACGTGTTGACGGTCAAATTGATGTCGGCCTGCTGCCGGACGAGCTTTTGCAGGTCGAGGCCGAACTGATAATAGGTGCCCTTGTCGCTGCCGGTGACGATGCCCATCTTGAGACCGCCGTCGGAGGCCGGCGCCTTGGCGACGGGTGCGGGCTGGACGGGCTGCGGCTGCTGCGCCAGCGCCGTGCTCGACCTGACGACCAGCACCAGCAACGTCAGTGCGATGCGAATCATGACGGTCACCACGGCTCCTCCTCTGGAAGCTCAGCGAAATCTCAAGTGTGACTCACGCACCGCCCGAAAAGGGGCGCGATTCTGACACAGCGAAAAACCTGTTGTCAATTGCGTCGACCGTGGCGCGTCGTTGACCGTCGCGCGAGCGGAATGCTACGCTCGCGCACTCTCAGTGAAATGGAGGAGGACACCTCCATGGATGCGCCCATGATCCACGACCTGGTACGCCGGCCGGTGGGTTCGCCGTCTATGATCGAAACGGGCACACCCGGGCGCTGGTGGGCGCGATCGCCGAAGACGGTACCTCGATCGCCGTCATTCAGGACAAGGACGGCGGCGTGACGTGGAAGGCGCCATAGCGCATGATCATGAAGGACGGCGCTCTGCACCGAGCGCCGGGGAAAGGACGATGGTGATGCGGATCTACTCGAAGGCTCCCGTGGGCGTCACGCAAGCGCCCGGTGTCGTCGTCATCATGCACGGGCCCGGCCTGGACAAATTCGTCGAGGATCGCGTGGACGCGCTGGCCCGCCACGGCTATGCGGCGGCGGCACCGGATCTCTATCATCGTCAGCCGGACGACGGCGCCGACATGATGACGCGCGTCGGCCGGCTGCGCGACGCGGAGATCATCGCCGACGCCGACGCGGCCATCGCGCACCTGCGCGCGATGACGGAGACACGTGTCACCGATCTCGCCGTCCTCGGTTTCTGCATGGGCGGCCGCATCACCTACTTGCTGGCCGGTGCGCGGCCCACCGCCTGGCGCACCGCGGGCGTCTTCTACGGCGGCAACATCATGAAGGCGTGGGGCGACGGTCCGACGCCGTTCGATCTCACGAAGAACATCGCGGCGCCGATGATCGGGTTCTTCGGGCTGGAGGACAACAATCCATCGCCCGCAGATGTCGATGCGATCGACGCCGAGCTGACGCGCCACGGCAAGGTCCATGAGTTTCATCGCTACGAGGGCGCGGGGCACGCGTTCCTCAACTTCACGAACGCCGAGCGCTATCGTGCCGCGCAGGCGAAGGACGCCTGGGAGAAGATGCTCGGGTTTCTCGGGCGACATCTGAAGAAGTAATGGCGGCATCGCGTCCGCCGTTTCGCGCCGACCACGTCGGCAGCCTCCTCCGTCCGGCGTCGCTCAAGGCGCTGAGGGTGGAGAAGGACGCCGGACGCGTGAGCGCCGCGCAGCTGACCGCCGCCGAGGACGCGTCAATTCGAGACGCGGTCAGGCTGCAAGAAGACGTCGGGCTGCAGGGCATCACCGACGGTGAGCACCGCCGCACGTCGTGGCACATGGACTTCCTGCTTCGGCTCGGCGGCTGGACGACGCAGGGGCAGACGATTCCCGTCACATTTCACGGCAAGAGCGGCGACCTGCACTTCACGCGGCCCGATCTGGAGATCACCGATCGGGTGACGCGCCCCGCACCGATCTTCGTCGACGCGTTCAGGTTCTTGAACTCGGTGGTCACGCGGACGCCCAAGCTCACCCTCCCCTCGCCGAACATGCTCTACTCGCAGGTTGGTCGTGCCGGGATCGACCGGCGCGTCTATGCCAATCTCGACGCGTTCGTGGAGGACACCGCCGCGGCCTATCGCGCGGAGATCGCCGATCTCTACGCGGCCGGCTGTCGCTACCTGCAGCTGGACGACGTCAGCCTCGCGTATCTGTGCGACGAAACGCTGCGCGCGCAAATGCAGGCGCGCGGCGAAGATCCGGGCGCGCAGCTGGCCCTGTCGGTCAAGATGATCCGCGCGACGCTGCGCGACAAGCCAGCCGACATGGCGATCTGCACGCACCTGTGCCGGGGGAACTTCCGCTCCGCGTGGCGAGCGCAAGGCGGCTACGCGCGCATCGCCGAAACCATCTTCACGCAGATGCCGTACGACGGCTTTTTCCTGGAGTTCGACGACGCGCGCTCCGGCGACTTCTCGCCGTTGCGTTACGTCCCGCGCCACGTGCGGGTCGTTCTCGGCCTCGTCACCAGCAAGTTCGGCGCGCTCGAGCACCCCGACGAACTGAAGCGCCGGCTCGACGAGGCGGCGAAATACATCTCGATAGACCAGCTCGGCATCAGCCCCCAGTGCGGGTTCTCGTCGACCGTGGAAGGCAACGAGGTGACGATCGAGGCGCAGAAGGCCAAGCTCGCCCTCTGCGTGTCGCTGGCGCGCGAGGTGTGGGGCAGCCTCTAGAGCGCGAGCGGCGGCAGCCGCTGGCCGGCAACTGGATTGGCGACGGCGTCTTCGAGCGTCCGCGCCGGCTTCCACTCGCTGGCCGGACGGACCTCGCCCGTCGTGCCGACCTGATCGATACCCCAGTAGATCTCCAGATTGTTGCCATCGGGGTCGCGAAACTCGACGGCGAGCTGGCAGCCGGCGCGGCGTCGGCCTTCGAACACGATCGGAACGTCGTGCTTACGCAGCCAGGCGCGCGCGCGGAAGACCTCGTCGGCCGAGCCCACCTCGAACGCGAAGTGATTCAGCGTCGTGCGCTCGAGCTTCGGCGCGCCGCCGACGAGCGCGATGCCATGATGGTCGGTGTCGAAGCGAAGAAAAACCATGCCGCCGGGCACCATGCTGGCAGGATAACGATCGCTCATCGAAAGGCCGAGCACGTCGGTGTAGAACCGCACCGACTCCTCGAGATCGGTGACGTTGAGCACGACGTGACCGAGCTTGCGCAGCTGGAACATGTGAGTCTCCTCGTGCCCTAGACCCGCGTTCCTCGATTCGGCGCGTGAGCGAGCACGCTCTTGCCGAGCGCCGTGTCCTCCAGATGGAAGAATGCGACCATGTTTCCCGCGGCGATCCGGAACGCCTCGTCGGCGGGGACGCCGGAGAATAGCCGTTCGGCGAACGGTCGTGTATTCGGCCAGTCGCATTCGATGTGCGGGAAGTCAGTCGCGAACATGATGCGCTCGACGCCCATGTGGTGGCGCAGCTCGACGGCGACGCGCTCGACGTGCTGCACGCTGAACGAGATGTGGCGGCGCACGTAATCGCTGGGACGCAGCGCCAGCGGTTTGACGTGCAGCAGGCGCTGGGCCCAGTGTCGGTGGCGCTCGTACCAGTAGTCGGCCTCTTCCATCCAGAACGGCACCCAGCCCAGTCGGGTCTCGGCGAAGAAGATGTGCAGATCCGGCAGGCGGTCGAACACGCCGGACATGACGAGCTGCGCGAGGCTCACCGACGGCGGGATGGACAGGAACGGCAGCGCGATCCACTCCACGATCTTCCGCGGCCCGAGCTTCTTCAGCACCTCGGGATCGGCGCCGGGATATTGGAACGTCGGCTCGGTCGCGCGCGGCCCGAGACGATCGAAGCCCACATGCACGGTGAGCGGCATCTTCATGTCGACGGCGGCCGCCCAGAACCGATCGTCGTCGGGTAGCGGATACGACTTGCCACTGGGAAAGACGCCGAGGTTCACGCCCTTGAGCCCGAGCCGCGCGCAGTGCTCGAGCTCGGCGAGCGCATCGTCCAGATTCGTCCACGGAATAACGCCGAGCCCGATGAGACGATCTCGCGAGACGGCGCAGTATTCCTCCGCGAGCCAATCGTTGTAGGCGCGCACCGCCGCGCGATACACGTCGTCATCGGGCAGCGCACGCCACAGACGCGGCCCGACCTGCATGTTGGGAAACAACACCTCGGCAAGCAGGCCGTCCATATCCTGCTCGCGCAAACGCTGCTCGGGCGGACCGACACCCGCGGTGCCTTCCACCGTCGTGCCGAACGGCTGCCACGTCTCGTTGGTGCGACCGGCACGAAGGTCGAGGAACGGCGCCGGATACGGCGGCTGGCCTTCAACGAGGATCGCGTCGCCGCCGTCCGGCAGCTTCACGGTGCGCGGCGCGCGCTCGCGATACTTCGCCGGCATGCGCGGCGTCCAGCGCTCCGGCTTGACCTCCAGATGTCCATCACTCGACAAAAGCGGAGGAAGCAAGGAGGCGATCATGCGGGCGAAGTCTATCACCGCCGCGGAATAGCCGCCCGCGAGTGCGCGTCTACCCCTTGGGAGGAAACGAACAATGTCCCTCACGAAGATCGCAAGCTTGCTGCTCGTCGCGGGTGTCGCCGCCACGGCGGGAGGTTGCGTCGCAGTCCCGGTCGGCCCGGGTGCCGGCTACGCCGTCGCGCCCGCGCCTGTTGTCGTCGCTCCGGCTCCAGTCGTCATCGCTCCGCGGCCGTACGCCTGGGGTTATTGGCACCGTTGGTAACGTCGGTTGTCCGGCGCGTCGCACTCACCGTGCTGTTCGCCGGGATCGCCGGCGTCGTGATCTCTCGCTGCACCGTCGTCGGCGCCGCTTCATTGTCGGAAATCCAATCGGCCCGCGCCGCCGCCGCGGCGCCTCGGCGTGGCGGCGGCGGACGCGAGTCCGGCACTCCATCTGATGCGCGCACGCTCGTGCGCGCCAAGGTGACGGCAGTCGATCGGGACAGTGGGCGCGTCGACATGGCCGCCGACGGGCTCGCTCTCACGGCAACATTTCCTCCGGCCGTCGTCGCCGAGATTCAACCCGGTCACATCGTCTTCGTCACCGTGGACGTGATCGACACACGTCTGGCGACGGTGACGGGATCGATCGCGGCGGTCGATGAGGCCAAGGGCACGGCGGCCGTGGCGACTCCGGGAGGAACGCTGACGCTGACACCGTCGGGTCGGGCGCTGAGCGGTATGAAGACCGGGGACAACGTGCTGCTCAAGCTCAGCCTCATCGATATCGGACCAGAACGCTAACCCACCCGCTTGCGCACCGGCGCGGCACAGGTACCATCGGCACCAGCCTGATCGCTCGAGTCGGAGGCGCCCATGCTCAGCCGAGACGACAACGAGCTGCTCTGTCGCATAGGCCCGGGGACGCCGATGGGCGACCTCATGCGGCAGTATTGGATTCCCGCCGCGCTCTCGACCGAGCTTCCCGAACCCGATGGACCGCCGCTGCGGGTTCGCCTGCTCGGTGAGAGCCTCATCGCGTTTCGCGCGTCGTCCGGCGCCGTCGGACTGGTCCAGAACAGCTGTCCGCATCGCGGCGCGAGCCTCTTCTATGGACGCAACGAGGCCGAGGGCCTTCGGTGCGTCTATCACGGCTGGAAATTCGACGTCGCAGGTCGCTGCGTCGACATGCCGATCGAGCCGGCGACGAGCACCTACAAAGACAAGGTTCGCGCGCGCGCGTATCCGTGCGTCGAGCGTGGCGGGTTGGTGTGGGCTTATCTCGGGCCGCGGGCAACGCCGCCGCCGATGCCCGAGCTCGAGCCCACGATGCTCGCCGGCAGCAGCATCCAGGTCTACCAGCGCGCGTGCAACTGGATGCAGGCGCTCGAGGGCGACATCGACACCGGGCACACGGTGTACCTGCACCTCGGCAGCGTTGACGCCTCGGAAGTTCCGCCGGGCACGTGGGCACGCTATGCGCTCAGCGACCGCACCCCGCGCTACGAGGTGACCGACACGGACTTCGGCGTCATGTACGGCGCGCGCCGGCCCGCCGAGGCCGACACCGAGTACTGGCGCATCGCCAACTTTCTCTTCCCGTTCTACGCGATGGTACCCACCGGCGTGTTGGGTCTGGAGGTCCGCGTGCGCGCGTGGGTGCCCATGGACGACGAGCACACGCTCGCGTTTCTCATCACCCATGGAGCGCCGCCGCCCGCGCGCAACGCCGGACGCCAGGTCGTGGGCCCGCCGGAGACGTTGCCGAATACCACCGACTGGTACGGTCGCTTCCGCTGTGTCGCCGACGAGAACAACGACTACCTCATCGATCGCAAGGCGCAGAAGAGCGTGAGTTACACCGGCATCGGCAGCATCCATATACAGGACCAGGCGGTCACCGAGAGCATGGGCCCCGTGTACGACCGAACGGGCGAGCATCTGGGCACGAGCGATGCGATGGTGATTCGCACACGCAAGCGGTTGCTCGACGCCGCGAAGGCGTTACGCGATCGCGGCGAGGTGCCGCCGGGCGTCGACGATCCGAAGGTGTACTCGGTGCGCTCGGGCGGCGTCGTGCTGCCGCGCGGCGCCGACTGGATCGAGGCGACGCGCAAGCTGCGCGCCGCGTGGACGGAGCACCCCGGGCTCAGCCGGTCCGTGTTGGGTAACGTTCCGGCCGTTTGATAGAGGAGCGCCACGGGTTCCCCGGGGCGCTCCGAACGTTGGCCGGGGAGTCCGAGGGGGCGTAGCCCCTTCGCTTAAAAAACATGGGGAGCCATGTCGGGCCCCCCCATGTAATCAATTCGCCGCGTACGGTGAGGACGACGGCAGCGGGAGCACCGGCTCACGTTGCTGCAGGCTCTTGGGCCACACGACGTACGGCTTGTCGTCCACGTACTGCAGGATGATCGGGAACGCGCGGTCGTTCTGTCCGGCCATCGCGCCGTCGCCCAGGAAGTGAACGCCGAAGCCGAGCATCGTGCCGCCCTCGGGCAGGTCCACCTCGAGCGCTGCCTTGCGGAGCGCGTCGGCATCGATGCCGCCGTATTTCTTGATCGCGCGCGGCAATACCTCGGTCATAAAGACATAGGTGTTGCTGGCGGCCATGCCGACGTGCGCCGAGCGTACGTGCGTCCCCGGCCGCGCCTTGTCGTACTCGTCGCCGACCATTTTGATGAGGGGCACGAGCTCGGGCTTGAGCGCCTTCTCGTTCGCGAGCCAGATCGAGATCGGATCCACGTTGAAGATGTAGTTGACGTCCTTGCCGACGGCCTCCTTGAGCTTGTCGTACACGCCGTAGCCGGCGCCGTGACCGACGAGCGCGCTCATCTTCAGCCCCTGCTCGCGCGCCTGCCGCAGGAACAGCGCGATATCGGGGTTGTAACCCGTGTGGAACAGAACGTCCGGCCGCGCCCGCTTGAGCTTGATGACGAGTGACGAGAGATCGGGCGTCGTCGCCGAGTAGCCCTCATTCAGCACGAGGTTGAATCCCGCCTTTTTGGCGCCCTCCTCATTGCCCTTGCCGACGTCGATGCCGTAGGCGCCGTCCTCGTGGATGATGGCGACCTTGAGATCCTTGGGCTCCTTGCCCAATTTCGCCTTCGCATTCTTGGCGATGAAATCCATGGACATCAGGCCGAACTGCCTCCCGCTCGGCTGCACGCGGAACACATATTTGAGGTTGCGGTTCTCGAGCACCGCAGACGAGATGCACGTGGTGATCCACATGAACTTCTTGAGCTGCTCGACACGCGCCGCAACGGGCACGCACTGCGCGGACGAATAGAAGCCGAGCAGCATGTCGACTTTCTCCTGCTCGACCAGACGGACGGCCTCGTTGATGGCCACATCGGGCTTGCTCTGCGCATCGGCGTAGATGGCCTCGATGGCGTAGCCGTCGACTCCGCCCTTCTTGGCGAAGTAGTCGATCATGATCTTGGCGCCGAGCGCGTGCAGGTCGGAGCCGCCGCCTGCCAGCGGGCCCGTGTAGTCGTAGACGACGCCGATCTTCAGCTTCTTGCCCTGCGCGAGCGCCGGTGAAGACAGGGACGCGCCCGACGCCACAAGGGCGACGAGCAACACGCACGCGAGCCTCAGTCGATTCTGGAGCATGATCGTCCTCCGCGCCAAGCGTCGGCCGAGAAGTCGGCGGTTTTTCGATGGTCATTATGTGATACTTGCCGTCCCACGTCCACGCATCGCACATCCACGCGACAGGAGGTACGCTATGCGGGAGACGACACGCCGCACGTTCCTTCTCACTTCCACCCTGGCCGGCGCCACGGTCGTGCTCGACCGCGCTCCGGCGCTGGCGCAGAAACGCGAGCTCACCTTGTTGAGCGGCAACCACTTCGTTCCGGCCTCGGACGACGAGCTGCGCCGTCAGGCCGAGGCGTTCGGCAAGCAGGCGGGCATTTCCGTCAAGGTCGATACCATCCAAAACCTCCAGATGCCGGCCAAGCGCGCCGCCGAGGCGCAGACCCAGGCGGGTCACGATCTGCTGCTGCTGAGTCACGCCGATCCGTTTCTCTTCGAAAACTTGCTGGTCGATCTGGGGCCGCTCGTCGACACGCTCGGCAAAAAGTACGGTGGCTGGTATCCGTTCGCGGTGGAGTCGTGTCAGACGACCTCCGGCTGGCGCGCGGTGCCGTGGTTCTGGGTCGCGTTCCCCGCGACCTACAACATGGCGCACTTGAAGAGGGCCGGATTCGAGTACCCGAAGAGCTGGGACGAGCTACAGAAACAGGGCAAGGTGCTCAAGCGACAGGGCAACCCCGTTGGCATCGCCATCAGCCATTGCGGCGACTCGAACAGCACCTTCTGGGCCGTCTTCTGGTGCTACGGCGGCAAGGTGCTCGAACCGGACAGCAAGACGCCGGCGATCGTGTCGGACAAGACCGCGCAGGTGATCGAATGGTACAAGGAGCTCTACCGCGACGCGATGGAGCCCGAGGTGCTCTCCTGGGACGACGCGTCCAACAACCGCTTCATCCTGTCGGGCAAGGGCTCGTGGATCCACAACCCGATCAGCCCGTACAACACGGCGCTCTCCAACAAGATGCCGATTGCCGACGACATCAACCACCATCCGAGCCCGGCGGGTCCCGCCGGCATCCACGGCGCGCCCGGGATCAACGCGCTCGGCATCTGGAAGTTCAGCAAGAACGTCGAGCCGGCGAAGGAGTTCGTGCAGTTCCTGTTCCGCAAGGAAAACTTCGACGCGTGGATCGTCGCGTCCAACGCCTTCAACCAGCCTCCGCTGCGTGATCTGGCCGATCACCCGATCTGGGTGCGGAATCCGAAATTTGCCATGCTCCCGAAGGAAGCGGAGTACGCGCATCCGCGCGGCTGGCCCGCGAAGCCCAACGACGCCGTGCGGCGCATCGAGAACAACTACGTGCTGCCCGACATGGTGGCCAAGGCCATCAACGGCATGCCCACCCGGCGCGCTATGGAGTGGGCCCAGGAGCAGGTCGTGCAGGCAACGCGCGGCCAGCTCAAGCCCGCCGCGTAGCGCCAGCTTCGAACGTGAGGGCCGGCGGACTTGCGCCGCCGGCCCATGCCGCGATACGGTCGTGGCCTCCCGGAGGCCACCTCACATGACGAAAACAAACCGCACCATATTGCTGTCGCTGCTGGTGCTCGCCGGCATGGCGAGCCCCGCCTGGGCGCAGGCGGCGAAGTCGGAGCTGACGGTTGCGCTGTCGAGCTTCTCCGCCGAAACCGTCGATCCCGCGCTGCAAGGCCACAACGTGAAGTACTACCTGTCGCTGATGTTCGACTACCTCGTCGGCACGACACCCGAGGGGCAGCCGTCACAGGCCGGAGGGCTCGCAAGCAAGTGGGAGAGCTCGGCCGACCACAAACGCTGGACGTTCCACCTCCGCCGCGGCGTAAAGTTCCACGACGGTACCGAGATGACGTCGGAGGACGTGAAGTTCAGCCTGCAGCGCGCGATGGGCAAGCGCTCGACCACCGGCTACGCGGGACCCCTGCGCACGCTCATCGCCGACATCGAAACACCGGCGCCGGACCGCGTCGTGATCGTGACGAAAGAGCCCACGCTCATCATCCCGACCTATCTGTCGCGCTCGCTCTCCACCGAAGGCATCGTGCTGCCCAAGAAGTACATCGAGACCAACGGTGATGACGTCTTCGCGCGCAAGCCGGTCGGCACGGGTCCGTACAAGTTCGTCGAGCAGGTCGTCGGCTCACACATCAAGATGACGGCCGTCGACAACCACTGGCGGATCGGCGTTCCCAAGTACAAGAACGTGACATTCAGGCTCGTCCCCGAGGAAACGACGCGCATCGCGCTGCTGCGCCGCGGTGAGGTCGACGTGGCGGATGTCAGCCGCGAGCGCGTCAAGGAGCTCGAGAAGGAGGGCTTCCCCATCCACATGCGCAAGGAAGAGGCAATCATCCATGCGTGGTGGATTCTCGGGCCGGACGGGCGCACGCCACCCACGAACGACAAGCGCGTGCGCGAGGCGCTCAATCTCGCCATCGATCGCGGCGAGATCGCGCAGTCGATCTTCGGCGGCTACGCGGAGCCCGCGGCGATCCCGATGGGGCTCACGTGGGCGTTCAAGGACGTCGGCTTCAAGGTCACGCCGGACATGATGTACGCGTACGATCCGGCGCGCGCGAAGAAGCTGCTCGCCGACGCCGGGCTCGCCGGCGGCTTTTCGCTGGACGTCTACGCGTTCCAGCTCCCCGGCTTCCCCGAGGGTAAGGCGTTCGCCGAGGCCATCGCGGGCTACTGGGAGAAGATCGGCGTGAAGAGCAAGCTCATCCCCGTCGACTACCCGGCGTTTCGCAAAATGTGGGTCGACCGTAAGGCGCCGGGCGCGGTGGGCTACTACAACATCGCCAATCGCGACTGGATCGGCGCCTACGCGCTGCTCGAGAAGCAGGGGTATACGCCGTCGAAGCTGAACGACACGGTCAACGACCCCGAGGTGGACGGCATGCTCGCGCAGGTCATGCGGCAAACCGACCGCGAGAAGATCAACGCGCTCATGCGCAACGTCTACACGCGGCTGCGCAGCGAGCACCATGGTCTGCCGATCGTGTTCGTCCACTCGCCGTATGCGGCGTCCAAGACGCTCGGCAAGTGGAATCCGGGCTCGGTGATGTACGACCTGTTCCTCGACGAGCTGGCCCGAAAGTAGGCTTTGCTCCGTTTCGTTCTGTTCAGGCTGCTGCAGTCGCTGGTGGCGCTGGCGATCCTATCCGTGGTCGTCTTCATCCTCGCCCGCGCCACCGGCGATCCGCTGCACATGATCCTGCCGATGAACGCGAGCGCGGAAGACTACGCCAACGCCCGCGCCTATCTCGGCCTGGATCGTCCGTATCTGCAGCAGTACCTGTCGTTCGTCGGGCGAGCGCTCACCGGGGATTTCGGCACGTCGATCCGCGCTCGGCGCCCGGTGATCGAGCTGCTTCAGGAGCGGCTGCCCAACTCGCTGAAGCTCGCGGCCTTCGCGATGGGCGTGTCGCTGGCCATCGCGTTCCCGCTCGGCGTGATGGCGGCCGTGCGCAGAGGCACCGGCGTGGATCGCGCCGCGCAGATCGTCGCCGTGCTCGGACAGTCGCTGCCGACGTTTTGGGTGGCGATCATACTGGTGGAGTTCGTTGCCGGGCGCTTGCAATGGCTGCCCGCGGGCGGTGCCGATGGCCTGGCTTCCTACGTCCTGCCCGGGTTCACGCTCGGCTGGTTCGTGGTCGCCGGCATGATGCGCCTGCTGCGCTCCGGGATGCTGGAGGTGCTCGACTCGGAGTACGTGAAGCTCGCGCGTCTCAAAGGTGTCGCCGAGCGCCGCGTCGTCTGGGTGCATGCGCTTAAGAACGCGCTCATCCCGGTCGTCACCTTCGCCGGCATTTATTTCGCGGTCCTCGTCACCACCGCCATCGTGGTCGAAACCGTGTTCGCGTGGCCAGGCCTCGGCCGGCTGGCGTACGACGGCATCACGTCGCGCGATTTCCCGGTGATTCAAGCGGTGGTGCTAGTCACCGCCATCCTCGTGGCCGCCGTGAACCTCTGCGTTGACTGCGTCTACGCGCTGATCGACCCGCGCATTCGGTACGCGCGGTGAGCAGCATCGCCGTACCCGAGCTCGAGGCGCCGTCAGCGGTCCCCGTCCGCCGCCACCGCCTGCCGGTCGTCTCGCTCACCATCGTCGCCATCTTCCTGCTCGTCGCGCTGCTCGCCCCGCTGCTGGCGCCGGCCGATCCGTACGATCAATCGCTGCGCCTGCGCTTTCGGCCGCCGGTGTGGGAGGAGCGGGGCTCGTGGGCCTATCCGCTCGGCACTGATCGTCTGGGGCGCGACCTGCTGTCGCGCATGATCTACGGCGCGCGCGTCTCGCTCGCGGCCGGCGTCGTGACGGTCCTCATCTCCAGCGCGTTCGGTGCAGCCGTCGGGCTGGTAGCCGGCTACTACGGAGGGCGCACGGACGCGGCGCTGATGCGCGTCACCGACGCGACGCTGTCGTTCCCCGTCATCCTGCTCGCGCTGATCCTCGCCGTGACGGTGGGGCCGAGCTTCGCCAACGTCGTCATCGCGATCGCCGTGATCCTGTGGGCGCGCTACGCGCGCGTGATCCGCGGCCAGGTGCTCACGCTCATGACGCTCGACTTCATCGCCCAGGCTCGCATCGCCGGCGCCGGCGCCTGGCGGATCATCACGCGGCACCTGCTGCCCAACACGCTCAACACCCTCGTGGTGCTCATCACGCTGCAAGTCGGCTACGTCATCATCGTGGAGGCGTCGCTGTCGTTCCTCGGCGCCGGGATTCCCCCGCCGACGCCGGCGTGGGGCTCGATGATCGCCGAGGGCCGCGACTTCGTCACGAGCGCCTGGTGGGTCTCGTTCTTCCCCGGGCTCGCGATCCTGCTCGTCGTGCTGGCCTTCAACCTGCTCGGCGATTGGCTGCGCGACACCCTGGATCCCCGACTGCGCCAGCTCTGAGCCGCGTGCCCGCCGTCATCGACGTCCGCGAGCTCCGCACGCACATCGTCACCCGCTGGGGGACGATCAAAGCGGTCGATGGTGTCTCGTTCGCGCTCGACGAGGGCGAGACGCTCGGGCTCGTCGGCGAGTCCGGCTCCGGCAAGAGCATGACGTGCCTCAGCGTCGTCCGCCTCGTGCCGCGTCCCGCCGCGCGCATCGTCGGCGGCGAAGTGCGGCTCGATGGCGACGATGTGCGGGCGAAGACCGACGCGGAGATGCAGCAGATCCGCGGCCGCAAGATCGCCATGATCCTGCAGGACCCGATGTCCTCGCTCAATCCGGTCTTCTCCATCGGCATGCAGATGCGCGAGCCGCTGGCGATGTACCACGGCCTGCGCGGCGGCGCCGTCGCCACACGCGCGGCCGAGCTGCTGGCCGCCGTGCGCATTCCCTCGCCCGCCGCGCGGCTACGAGCGTTTCCGCATCAGCTGTCGGGCGGCATGCGTCAGCGCGTGGTCGGCGCGATGGCCATCGCCGGACCGCCGCGCCTGTTGATGGCGGACGAGCCGACGACCAGCCTCGACCTCACGATCCAGGCGCAGTACCTCGGCCTGCTGAAGGAGCTGCAGCAGCGCCATCGCTTCGCGATGATCTTCGTCACCCACAACCTCGGCATCGTCGCGCGCACGTGCGATCGCGTCGCGGTGATGTACGCCGGACGCATCGTCGAGATCGGGCCGGTGCGGCGCATCTTCACCCAGCCCGCACACCCCTATACGCGTGCGCTCCTCGAGTCGATCCCGCGCTTCGGCGTGCGGCGCGAGCGCCTGACCGCCATCGCCGGGCAGCCGCCCGACCTCGCCAGCCTCGGCGCAGGGTGCGCATTCGCGGCGCGCTGTCCGGCGGCGTTCGATCGCTGCGCCGAGGCGCCGCCCGAAGTCACGATCACGGCCGGTCACACGACACGCTGCTGGCTGCATGGCCCCGCCTGCTGAAATGGGGGGCCCCGAGGTGAGCCGCACGGTGGAAACACCAGATCCGCGGTGGCTCAAGATCTGCGGCACGGTGACCCGGCAGCGTCGGTAAGCCCCACACGCCCGCGAGATCTCGACGGCGCGAGCGTCGGCGTCTAGCTCGTGCTGAGCGGTTCCACCGCCATCTATGAAGTGGCCCAACTCGTGCGCGAACAGGGCGCGGCGATGCCGATGTTGCAAGAATGCGGAGTGAAGCCGGATATGGCCCCGCTGGTACCAGCCGAGTTTGCCGAGCGGGTTGCTGTCGTCTAGAACAACTACCGGGCCGCCGCCCCATCGGCCGTACGCCTTGGCTGTGGCATCGGCCATCACCTGCCACTCGGCTAGGCGGTGGTCACGCTTCACCGTCGGGCTGGCGGAACCCGGCAGCACCACTGCCGCCGCGATCACGAGCCCCAGAACTCTCAGCAACATGCTCATCGCGGCACCATCCACACCAACGCGCGCTCGATCGCCCGCCGAACGTGCGCGCGCACGAGCCACCCGACGGCGACGATGATGGCGCCGCCAAGGAGCGCAGTCACCGTCTGATCCGAACCATCGACGCCGGCAACGGCGAGGTGACCTCCACGCAGCCGGGCCCGCCGGGCAAATCGAGCACCGTCGAGGTCCCGTCCAGCAGCCTCGGCGCCTGCTCCTGCAGCTTCGTGCGCTCCGCTTCGCACGCGGCCTTCGACTCGAAGGGGCCATAGCGGTGCGGGAGCCAGGAGTGCTGCGGATCTGCGAGCACCACCATCACGCTGAAGTACCAGGCGACGATGTCGATCGTCATCGGCGCTGCTCCCGTTTAAGCCGGGAGATCCGCTCGTCGAGCGAATTTGAGCAAGCGGTCGGCTTCGGCAAGAGCAGACCTCTTCATTTGGTCTCCCGAGGCCGCGGCTGACGTCGTCGAGACTCTACGGCCGCGTCGGCGACATCCTTCGCGTTGCGGAACACCCGTGGAGCGGTAGACGCGGCGACGCGATCCAACTCGGCGACCAGGTCCGCGAACGCCTGGGTCAGCGTGACCTTCTGCTGACGGCTCCGCTCTAACGCCATCGCCGCGACCGTGTCGTGATCGAGGCCGTGACGTTCGCGGAGTACGGCCAACAGCTCCTTCACATTGGGAACGGGCGTGGGGCGAGTCACGGGCGGAAGCCAACACCGCCGCAGAGCCGCCACTGACTGATCGCCATGCCGCCCATCATCACCGCTCGCTTCGCCCTCATCGGCGGTGCGGCGTCGGTGGCATCCGTGCGTGCATTCCACGGCGAGCGCGCCGGCGTGGTATCCACCGCGCTTGGTCTCATAGCAGCACCACCGCCACTGCGACCAACGCCACTGCGATCACCGCGAGGCTGAGGTTGCGGTGGATTCGCAGGACGTCCACCGTTGCTTGTTCGCTCGCGGCGTGCGGCTGCTCGTCCTTCATCATCGGCAGGAAGAACGCGGGCGGGAACCCGAACCTGCGGGCGTCTTGCCCGTACTTCACGACTGCCAACCGCCGACCTCGGGCACCGGCATGTAGCTGAAGAGGCGCCGGGCGGCTCATCGCCAACATATACCGCGCTGCTCGCCCGGCCCGTATTCGACGCTGTGCTGCCGATCGCAGTTCGTCGGCGCCGCCGGCACCGATGTGTTCTTGACCGCGACGCACACCCCCGCCGGCTTGGTGTACGCTGGGTGCGCCGCGCGGTACGCCTCGCAGCCCTCCTGTGTGGCGAAATAGAGGTCGATCGGGACGCTGCCGACCGGAATCGCCGACATGGTAAGCGGCGTGCGGCCCTCGGTCTTCCACATGCGCGCGGGCGTCGTGTCATTGTTCTCGACCGCGTAGTACGGGCCCGCGCAGCCAGTCAGTGTCGCGAGGAGCAGAACGCCGAGGAGCGGGCATCGAGCGTTACTCATGGCTTCCCTTCGTCACGCCGGGCCGCGCGCTCGGCATCACGTCGATCGTGGTTGAGCGCGACGACGGTGTCGCTTAGCGTATCGAAGACGACGTAGCCGGGGGCTGATGTCGCGGTACACGGCGTGGCGGTCCATGTGCCCGCTCTCCCGTACCAGTTGGCCGGCACTCCCGCGTGCCGCCGCGGCTGAGCGACTCGCTCAGACGGCGTACCGAGCAGGAGTGGGGAGCAACGTCCGTGCCGCAGTCGGACCCTCGGAAGTTCAGTGGCTTACTTCACGATCGGCGTATCGTGCGGCTAGTTCTTGATCGGTGGCACTGGTGGAGAAGCTGCCGGTTGACCATCACGACTACGCCTCGCGATCAACGGCCGCGGTGAAGAGCACCGAGCCGATCCAGACAAGCACCATCACAGCGAAGCCAATGAGCGCGAACGGTGGCCAGCGATGGGCCTCTGTTGGAGTCGGCACTTTCGTCTATCTCCACCAGCGCTCAAACAAGCGGACGCCGGAGGCGACAAGAAGCGCGACGACCAGCCCGAGCAAGGCGCTCAGGATCGCGTCGATGATGAGCATCCAGCCCGCCGGCCTCGACGAGAGCGCCGTGAGTGGAGTCACGAGACCGGCGGTGACGGCGAGGACGACAACCACATCAGTCCGGGACAGCAGCGGCCTCCTGGCTCCAGGCATCAATCGTCCGCGTCCGTCGCCCGAGCCATACGCGCCCGCACCGGTACAAGGTAATGCGCAATGCCGAGGCCCCACAGCGTCCCGTTAATGAGAGCGCCTGTCGCGTATGGGTTCCACCGTGGGCCATTCCGGACAATCTCGGCGACAAGGAACAGAGGAAGTGGCGCGACAATGATGCCGGCGCCGGCACCGACGATCGCACCGATCGGCAGAAGAACACGTCGGGAAAAACCCTGTCGCATCAACGCCAAGATCGCCATTGCCTCAAGTGCTGCAACCAGCGCCGCGGGCACCGACAAAAACGATAGCGCGATGATGGTGAACAGCATGCTAGACGCGATGGCGTTGATGGGGTCGACTACGCCCTGCACCGGGCCCCTAGCGAGCGCCACCAGCAGCATGCCCGTAATCGGCGCGAATACGGCAGCCACCGCAGCGATGATAGCCACGCGACGTCCCAGCTCGTCAGCGCACGCGACGGTCATCCGGTTCAGCTCCTGGGCGGCGTGTCGGCGCATTACAAAAGCGTAACCTAAAGCGCCCGCGGCAGGCGCTGAGGTGTGCGGCACGAGCGCGAAGCCGACGGCGGCGCGGAGGAGGCGGGCGCGGGAGTTCATTTGCCGCCAACTATTTTCGAAACAAGTTCACGAACCCCGCGGCGATGCCGAAGCCGAGACCGACTAACAGTAGCCAGGGCGCCGTCCCGAGCCAGCGGTCAAGATAGTAGCCGGCGGCTAAACCGACGACCGTAGCCAGGACCAAGGTGAAGCCTTCGTTGCCGGGTGTCACACTACTCGCGATGCGCGCGCGGGTGCGCCACTGGCCGCTCCATCCGCGCCACACGCGACGCACGCCAAACCACACGCGCTCGTTCGACGCGCCACGAAGCGCGAACGGAGCTGCTCGTCGTAGATGGCCACCTCACCGTCGAGCACGAGCGTGCGGGCCGACAGCTTCGAACGGCGGCCGCGATGTCGCGGAAGCGGCGAGTATGGTCTACGCCGTTGCGGCTGACGAGGCGGACGCGCTCGCGGTCCTTGTACGCGAGCATCCGCCACCCGTCGACCTTCTCCTCGTGCACCCAGCCGGCGCGGTGGAACGGCGCGCGGACGGGCGTCGGGGCCATCGGCGTGTACTGCCGAATCACAACTTGATGCTCGCGCAAGCGTCCGTCAACGAGGGATTCTTGTTCTTACTTCACCGGGACGGTGAGGGGCTGTCCCTGCACCTGCTTCGGCGGGACATAAAGCGTCGACCCTTGTTGTAGAGCCTTGGACCCAATCGCCGGCGGCTCAGACAGCGGTGTTCCCGCGGTACGATCCACCGACATGGCCCCCCATACCCCCCCGCCGCTCGGGGCGCCCCGGCTGAGCCGTGACGCCCCTCGATTGCTGGAGGTATCCAACCTCACCAAGCATTTCCTCGTGCGCCGCGGCGGGCTCGGCTTCTCGACCGGCGTCGTGCGCGCCGTCGACGGCGTCTCGTTCACCATCCCGGCTGCCTCGACGCTCGGACTCGTCGGCGAGTCCGGCTGCGGCAAGACGACCACGTCGAAGCTCATCCTGGCGCTCGAGACGCCGACGACCGGCAGCATTCGATTCGAGGGCCGTGACGTCTCGGCGCTCGGGCGGGCGAGCCGACGCGAGTACCGTCGCGCAGTCCAGGCGGTGTTCCAGGACCCCTACGCGTCGCTCGATCCCCGCATGCGCGTGGGAGCCATCGTCGCCGAGCCGCTCGTCATCAACGCCGATCTCGACGCCGCCGGCCGTCGGCACCGCGTTGCGGAGCTGTTGGATCTCGTGGGCTTGCCGGCGCGCGCCGCGACGCTATACCCGCACGAGTTCTCGGGCGGTCAGCGGCAACGCATCGCGATCGCGCGCGCGCTGGCGCTGTCGCCCCGGCTCGTCGTGCTCGACGAGCCGGTCTCGGCGCTGGACGTTTCGATCCGCGCGCAGATCCTGAATCTGCTGGTCGATCTGCAGCAGCGGCTGGGCGTGTCCTACCTGTTCATCGCGCACGACCTGGCGGCCGTTGCGCACATGAGCCGCGCGATCGCCGTGATGTACCTGGGCAAGATCGTCGAGCTGGGGGACGCCGACGCTGTCGCGCTGGCCCCGAAGCATCCGTACACGAAAGCGTTGTTCGCCGCCGCGCTGCCGATCGACCTCGATCAGCCGCGCGAAGAAATCACGCTCTCCGGCGAGGTGCCGAGCCCGCTGGCGCCGCCGTCGGGATGTCGGTTCCATCCGCGGTGCCCATTCGCGATGCCGCACTGTGCGACCGAGGAGCCCGCGCTGCGACCGGAGAGCGGCCGGCTGGTGGCCTGTCACCTCTATTGAATCGTCGAACATGTAAGA
>Ga0075436_100000264_pt1 | contig 32917 bp, 28 predicted proteins | sample RhiMethybrSRZTD5_FD_75303 | JGI IMG/M metagenome (GOLD analysis project Ga0075436, IMG submission 75303) | Populus rhizosphere microbial communities from Tennessee, USA - Rhizosphere MetaG P. TD hybrid SRZTD5 | ecosystem: Host-associated > Plants > Roots > Rhizosphere > Soil | place: USA...
AAAAACTCACCGAGCCTTTTACTTGGCGTTCGCCCAAGCTGGTGTTCGTCAATTCCATGAGCGATTTGTTTCAGCCAGGTGTCCCCGATGAATACGCCGAGGCCGTCGCTGACGTAATGACGAAAGCAAACTGGCACACATATCAGGTGTTGACGAAACGATCTGAAAGACTGAAAGAACTTCTACAGGGCCGATTGCGATTTGCCGCCGAACAGAAACACATCTGGTGGGGTGTTAGTGTCGAAGATCGCAAGTACGGTCTCCCGCGAATTGAACACCTTCGCAACACCCCTGCCGCCGTCCGTTTTCTTTCCGTCGAACCGCTGCTCGAAGAACTCGGAGAAATAGATCTCGCTGGAATCGATTGGGTGATCGTTGGCGGCGAAAGCGGACCTGGTGCCCGGCCAATCAGAAAAGAGTGGGTGGTCTCTATTCGAGAGCAGTGCAAAGCGGCAGGAGTTGCCTTCTTCTTCAAACAATGGGGTGGCACGCGAAAATCTCTCAATGGCCGAAAGCTCGAAGGCCGTACCTATGACGAGTATCCGCAACGAATTTCAGTTCCGGTTCCAGAGAGGGCAAAGTGTCTTTCGCTCGCGGACGCTTTCTTGAAGACCTTCCGCCCCGTGCAGATGCAAAGCCTCGTTCCCGCCTAACGAATCTTTCTCACAACCTGCTTTGAAGTGGGTCTTGCACTCACTACCGCTTTTTCTCCCGTTGAACTGTTCGCGGCGGGGGCGCTGGCCACATTGAATCCACTCTGGGTTGTATAGATAGCTTCGTCGAATGTGGCGCCGGATTTCGCCTTTGCCACGGCAAAGAATCCGTAAGCCTTCCCGGCAGAGAACGACGTCGCAATGTAATCGGCAACCATCAAGCCGGAATCGGTCGAGGGCAGCCACGTGAGCGACATGGGTCCGGCTACCGGCGTGGGAGCGCTCCAAGTAGTGCCTCCATCGGACGACGAGACAAAGCCAACAAACAGGGCGCAGGTCGAGAGGCTGCAGTTCGCTTGCGGGTAGTAGTAATACGTGAGGCCGAGGTGCGCAGTGCCGCCCAGAGTGGCAGGATCGACCCCCAGCCCGGGAATGAAATGATCGACAGTGCTGCTGGTTGGATCAATAGGAATTCTTGCCGGTGAGGTCCAGGTTGAGCCGTCGGCTGAAGTGCTCATCACCAGGTCATTGGTTGTGCAAGAGCTGCGAAAGCTGCAGTCCTCCCAAACGATATAGACAGTACCCCCGGCGTCGATCTGTGCGGAAGGCAGAGACAAGCTTCTGAGTCCGCCAGCAACAGTGTGAGCGGTGACACCAGAAACCTGCACCAGTCCACCCCAGGTGGTTCCGCCATCGGTCGATGTAAACGATTCGATGACCGGAGCATTGGCTAGAAAGGGGACGATAACAGTCCCGTTTGGCTGCACCAGCGGCTGGCCGCCGAGTCCGCCGGGAGCGCCTGATGGAGCCAGCGGTGATGACCAGGTCAGTCCACCATCGCTCGAGGTGCTCATGAGGATTCGGTTTGAATTGTTGTTGTCGTCCCACTCCATGTAGCAGTTGCCGTAATGCGGGCTTGTCGAGGTGTTGTCGCAAGTAATCCAGTTCTTGTCGAGGCTTCTGCTTTGGCTCAGAACGATAGGATTGCCCCAGCTGGCGCCGCCATCGGTTGAGCGGCTGACCACGACTTGAGTTGATGGAGCGGCGACTGTTCCCCCGAGGGTGAGAGAAGAAATAATCCAAACCCCGTGCTTGGCATCGTGAATGACAGAAGTGTCAGTAGCCGCAGAGTTTGTGCCGCCGCCTTGAAATGTGGTGAGGCCGGGAAGCAATCCATTTTGCCAAGTCGAGCCGGAATCGTTGGAAATCGCGAAACCAATGTCAGACGAGCCTCCGCCCGCAATGCGGCCCACCTGAAATGAAGAAATAATGGTGGGCCCGAATGCGAAGCTGCCGGGCTCGACTTCGGTCGCGTGCTGGCTAGTGGCGTTGGTGAAAGTGTCGGTGCTCAGCTTGACTAAGGGCACGGTTGCCGGTGGAAATGTTGGAGGAGGATTAGAGAAGAGCCGATTGCCAGATCCTGAGCCGCAAGCAGGTGCAAGGAGTATGGCAGTAAGGATTGCGACGGGAGCGGCAACGCGAAAGGTTTGAAGCGATAAGGCTTGAAGCAATGCGGGCCCTTTTCCAGCTGGGACTGTGACCACTGAGATCACTATGCTTCAAACTACAGAAATCCGGGAGCTCTGGTCAAACTGAAAGCGCTTGCGAAGTGCGAGCCTTTACTGGTCCCGCCGGAAGACATCGACACTGCAAGCAAGCGTCCGGGATATTCAAACAGCCACAGCCCGGCGATGCCGCTGCTAACATGATGGTGTGCTGCTCGAAATCCGAAACTTGAATGTACAGTTCCCTGCTGCGCCAGAACCGGTGAGGGCCGTCCGTGACGTGAGCTTCACGATTGCTCGCGGTGAGGTACTCGGCCTGGTGGGAGAGTCCGGCTCGGGAAAATCAGTCACTTCGCTTGCGATCATGAGATTGCTTCCGCCCCAGGCCCAGGTCAGCGGCGAAGTTCGGTTTCAAAGCGACGCAGGTACGCCACAGGATCTGTTGGCACTTACGCCCGAGAAAATACGCAGTCTGCGCGGGTCGAGAATTTCGATGATCTTTCAAGAGCCGATGACTGCACTCAACCCAGTGATGCGCGTCGGCGAGCAGATCGCAGAGGCGGTCCGCGCTCACAGCAACGTCTCGAAACACGAGGCCTGGAACCGTGCAATAGAAGGACTGCGCGAAGTTGCCATTGCCGATCCCGAGCGCCGCGCTCGCGACTACCCGCATCAGCTTTCAGGGGGAATGCGTCAGCGAGTCATGATCGCCATGGCAATCGTGAACCGGCCCGAACTGCTGATCGCAGATGAGCCTACGACTGCACTGGACGTGACCATTCAGGCGCAGATTCTCGATTTGCTATCTGAGTTGCGGCAGAAATTCGGCCTCACCATGCTGTTCATTTCGCACGACCTTGCGGTGATCTCGAACATTGCGGACCGTGTAGCTGTGATGTACGCGGGTAATCTTGTCGAACTGGCGCCGCGAGAGGATATCTTTCGGGCCGCGAACCATCCCTACACGCGTGGACTATTGAAAGCCATGCCTAGCCTGTCGACAGAACGCGGGCGCCCGCTCCATACTATCGAGGGAACTGTTCCGGCACTGCAGGCACTGCCACGGGGTTGTGTATTTGAGCCGCGATGCGAACTGAGGGTCGCTGAGTGTGCGAGCGCGCTTCCGCCACTGGTGGAAGTTGCACCCGGACATTGGTCGCGGTGTCCCATTACGAACCCTTAACCGGCCACACTGATTGTCTACGCCGCTTTATAATCCCAATTCCGGTGAAGATTGCGCATACTCCTGCTGAGCGACATTCACAGTAATCTCGAAGCCTTGGAAGCATGCCTTGCAGTGGCGCCTGCCCGTGATGCGGTGGTCAATCTCGGCGATATCGTCGGTTACGGCGCGAGTCCGAACGAAGTCACGGCGCGGGTGCGTGAACTCGGCGGAACATTCGTGCGCGGTAATCACGATAAGGTCGTGGCCGGGCTGGAAAATGTGGAAACCTTCAATCCGATAGCAGGTTTGGCGGCGATTTGGAACCGGGAGCATCTGGATGCCGAACATCTCGAATGGCTCCGGAACCTGCCGAAGGGGCCGGTGGTGCTGGAGGGCGTCTCCGACCTGCAATTCGTGCACGGCTCCCCCGAAGACGAAGACCGGTATGTGGTCACGGTCGAGGATGCGTTGGAGAGCCTGATAGCCGCTAACGTAAGCGTCACGTTTTTCGGGCATACTCATATTCAGGGGCTGTTCTGGTTGGGCGGCGGAGCTACTCAGAGTGTGAATCCCGAGTACTCGACGGTTGGCAATCAGGAGAGCTGGGAATTTCAACTTCAGGCTGGGGCAACATACATGATCAATCCTGGATCAATTGGCCAACCACGAGACGGTGACTGGCGAGCGGGGTTCGCGCTGTTCGATTCGGAAAGCCGTAACCTGACTTTTTATCGGGTTCCATATAATTTGCGATCGGCGCAGGAACGGATTTTCGCAGCCGGTCTTCCGCCGAGATTGGCTACTCGCTTGGCAGCGGGGCGATGATCCGAATGAAGCCTCCTCCAGCACACTACTTGATTGCGCATACCGATGGCGGGGCGCGCGGCAATCCTGGTCCCGCAGGGTATGGGGTAGTGATCCATGATTCAAGCGGAAAGAAAGTTGCAGGATTAAGCGAATACCTCGGACGCCAGACGAATAATGTCGCCGAATATCAGGCGCTGATTGGAGCGCTGGAGTACGCCGTCGAACATGGGCCAAAGGCCCTGAAAGTGGTGAGCGACTCAGAGCTTTTGGTCAGGCAGATCAAAGGGATTTACAAAGTAAAAGAGCCGACGCTTCGTGACTTGCACGCCCGCGCCTCGCAACTCGTCCGTCAGCTTGAGTGGTTCGAAATTGAGCACGTGTTGCGCGGGCACAACCGTGAGGCCGATGATCTGGCAAATCAGGCCATGGACAAAGGTTCCGGCAAAGCCGCATTTCAGGCGCCCAAGACGGCGCCGCAGCAGCAGGAATTCAAAGGTGTGGTGCGCGGCGGGAAAGTGGAACTCAGCGATGGAAGTCTTCCCGATGGAACTCAAGTGGACGTACGAGTGAGGCGGGGGTAGCACTGAAGCCGCGTTAATTCACCCCTGGGTTCAACACAATTGTTAGTGGCTCAATGTGCTCCGGCTTGAGGTAACGGTTCACCAGGAAGCGCTTGCCGTCTTTCGCCACGTCGTAGCTGAATACATCGGTCGAAGAGATGGCGGCACGTCCATGGAATTGGAACATCGGGACTGGTGTGCCCGATGAGAACGTACCAATCGTGCTGATTGGCACGCTGGTCAGCATGCCGCTGGGAGCAAGATAGAAGATCTCTCTGCTATCGCCGCGCCAGCGAGGCTCCCTGCCTCCTCCGCGCGAGACCTGCCATTTCCCAGCTGCATTGGGGAAAGTCGTAACGTAAATCTCCCAGCTACCCGATTCATCGGATGCATAGGCCACCCATTTTCCGTCCGGCGATATCATGCCGTTGGTCTGACTGCCGGGACCGGTTTGAAATGGCACCATGGTTTTTCCGGAAGAAGATACCAGTTCCAGGTGATAACCGGAGGGGCTCTGATGGGTGACAAGCACTTGCTGGTCGTCTGGAGACCAGGAGTTCGGGATTATGTCGTCCGCTCCAGGAATTGTGGCAATTTGCCGCTCCCGCTCCAAGCCGTCAGCGGCCTTGAACATCAGCGTTCCAGCCAAGACAGTGCCGCCGGCCGAGCGGTATGCGACGGCCTTACCGTTTCGTGACCAAACGCCAACCACTTCTTCAGCGGGATCGAAGGTGAAGCGTGAGTTCGCTGTGCCGCTCGTTCCTTCAAGCCAGAGATCCACGTTATTGGCCTGTTGATCACTGATATCAACAGCTACTCGAGTACCATCCGGCGACAGCGTCGGGTTGCATTGCACCGCCGACCTGCCTATTTGCCCGAGCACTTTGCCGCCGCGATCCATCCAGGTAAGTACTGACCATGCTGCTCCCGCAGTGGTGTTGTAAATGACCGTGCCGTTCTGGGAGGCGGTCAGGGAGGCCCCATAGGTGGAAGGCTGCACTGAAACTCTATTCGCGACCACTTTGGTATCGCCCGAAACGGTGAGCTTGTCAGGGTTGAAGGCTATGCTGACTAGATGGCTGTCTTCGTCGGCGTAATACAAGCGGTCGGCACCTAAAGCGAAACTCGAGTGGGACGGGAGTAACGATTGCCTTTCCCTTCCATCAAGCGAACTGATGATAATTCCGCTTGAATTGTCGTTTTTTACGCCTTTAAAGTTCCCGGCCCAAAGTAAGAAGTGATTCCCGTCTGGCAAGAACAGCGGCCAACGGTGGGATTGATCCGTTGCGGTGAAAATGCGATCGGTGACCGGCGCGGCGCCCGAGCCATCAGGGTTGACCCTCCAGATGGAGGTGCCCGAATCCGGCGCATAGATGATCACGTTTCGCCGTCCCCAACTTCCGCCACGTGCTGCCCCAGACTTCACCAGCACCTGTGGCAGCCCTCCAGCCGACGCGATCTTTTGCAATTTGCCGCTGGCGAAAAATCCCAGGTATGCGTTATCCGGAGACCAGAACGGATAGCTGGCTCCCTCCGTGCCCTGCAAGACGTGGCTGTCTGATGAGCCTATGTGTTGCACAAAGATCACGGGAATCCCTGAGGTTTCATCCGGAGAGACGAACGCCAGGATGGAGCCATCCTGAGACAGCGCCATGTGACTCACTTCTCCAGGCACCGGGATCGCGAATTGCATTCGGTGTGCTGGGACGGGGCGAGTTGCAAAGAACCAGGTCGCTGCCACGGCAGCAAGAAGGACTGATGCCGTCGCTGCCCAGGTCCACCAAGGGATTTGGTGTGGAACTGCAGCGATGCGTGCCGCGCCGCTCGAATCAGTTCCTGATAATGCGCTCAAAGCGAACGCCAGGTCGCGCGCGGACTGGAAACGCTGCTCAGGATTTTTCTCCATGCAGCGACGCACAATGCGATCGAGCGATGGCGAGACTGGGTGGGCAGAATCGGCGAACTCAATCGGATCTTCTTTCAGAATCGCCGTCATGGTTTCGGCGGAAGTTTCCCTGCGGAAGGCGCGACGGCCGGAAAGCATTTCGTAAAGCACGCTGCCTAAAGCGAAAATGTCGGTGCGTGCATCGGCGATATCGCCTCGCACTTGTTCGGGCGCCATGTAACTCACGGTTCCCATCACCAGACCGGCAGCGGTGTGGGAACTGGTTAGGGTGACGCCGTCCGCGTCTGCGCTGCCGACGGATGCTTTTGGTTCCAGCTTTGCCAGGCCAAAGTCCAGGATTTTGATTCGACCGTTGCGGGTGACGAAGATATTTTCAGGTTTTAGATCGCGGTGAACGATTCCCTTCTCGTGTGCAGATGCGAGTCCTTCCGCGAGCTGCACTCCGTATTCGATGGTCTTGCGCTGCGAAACCGGGCCGCGATCGAGCACGGAGCGGAGGGTCTCGCCTTCGAGTAGCTCGGAAACCAGAAATCGCCTGCCATTCTCCTGGCCAATATCAAACAGGGCAAGAATATTGGGATGGTTGAGAGCGGCAACCGCCCGGGCTTCCTGCTCGAAACGGTGCAGGCGGTCGCCGTCGTGGGCGAAAGATTCAGGCAAAATCTTCAAGGCCACGTCACGGCCCAGGCGCGTGTCGCGCGCGCGATACACCTCGCCCATGCCGCCCGCGCCGAGGGAAGCCTGAATTTCATATGGACCGAGCTTGGTTCCTGCGGCGAGAGACATCTGTGGCTGTGGATTATATCCCGGTGAGAGGCGATCTGATGGAATTACTGACGGCGAACTTCCCTGCTAAGTTGCTCGATGTAAGCTTGGTTATGCGCTCACCAGAGAGCCAATCTTCTCTCCAGTCAACACTTTCCTGATGTTTCCGCGCTGGTTAAGGTTGAAAATGATGATGGGAAGATTGTTGTCTTTGCAGAGCGAGATGGCGGTTGAATCCATCACTTTTAGACCACGCTTGAGCACTTCCATGTAGGTGATCTCGGTAAATTTATGCGCGTCCTTCACGATCATGGGATCAGCGTCGTAGATGCCGTCGACTTTGGTGGCTTTGAGGATCGCGTCGGCTTTGATTTCCATGGCGCGGAGAGAAGCGGCGGTGTCAGTTGAGAAATAAGGGTTGCCGGTGCCGCCGGCGAAAATCACGATTCGTTGCTTCTCGAGGTGGCGAATGGCGCGGCGGCGGATGAACGGCTCGGCTACCTGATTCATTTCGATTGCGGACTGCACGCGGGTGTAGACGCCCTGCTTCTCGAGCGCGTCCTGCAGAGCGAGTGCGTTAATGACCGTTGCTAGCATGCCCATGTGATCGGCGGAGACACGGTCCATGTCGCGTGCCTGCTCAGCCACTCCACGAAAGAAATTTCCGCCGCCGACGACGATGGCGATCTGGACGTCGAGCGAATGCACGTCGGCGAGTTCAGCAGCGATTTCATGGATGCGGTCGGTATCTATACCGAAGCCTTGATTGGCGGCTAGGGCCTCGCCGGAGAGTTTTAGCAGGACGCGTTTGAAGATGGGTTCTTGCATGTGTATTCAATATTACCGCGAACTTCAGGGGCTAAAGCCCCTGGTTCTTCTTGAGTGCTCTTCGGCACGGCTGAAGCCGTGCCCTTCCCGGTCTTGCTAGGGGGCCAAAGCCCCCGTCGTTCTCGCATCTTCTACGCAGCTCTGAATGCGCAACGTGAAATTGTGGCTCACCGCGTAAAGCGGGTGTTCAGCGCCGCGCAATCGTTCCAAACATAACTGCGGGCTTTAGCCCCTGATGTGCGAATTCACGTGGCCGTCTCAGCGGAAATGGCTCTTGAAACCCTCTACAAATCCCTTAGTTCTGGGCCCCGGATCAACCAAAACCATCGCAAGCATCGCTGCGATTAGGAATGAACCCAGTATCAGAAGGATTCTCGAAAGGTTGAAGCCAATTCTCAACAGCACGAACGCCGCAATCGCGACAATAGGAATGACAAGTCGCTGGATCCATTCGTTGATGCGGTGCCTCATCAGATTACTCCATTTAAAAAGGGCACCTTTTCGGTGCCCTTAGAATCACTCAGGCTTTTGTTCCGGCTTCGAGATGGCAATGGTTTCGCCGGCATCGCCGACTTTGAATCGCGCGAAGCGCCGGACCGAAATGTTCTCGCCCAGCTTGCCGATCTTGGTCGTGATCAGCTGCGAGATCGAGATGGTCTGGTCTTTGATGAAGGGCTGCTCGTACAGGCAGACCTCCTCGTAGAACTTTTCCATCTTGCCAGTGACCATTTTCTCTGCGATATGCGCGGGCTTGCCGCTGGCCATAGCTTGCGCGAGATAAATCTCTTTCTCGCGTTCGAAATCGGCCTTGGTGACATCTTCTTTGCGCACAAACTTCGGATCGCTGGCGGCGATGTGCATGGCGATATCGTGCACCAGCTCTTTGAAGTCGTCGGTACGGGCGACGAAATCGCTCTCGCAGTTAACTTCGACCAGCACGCCGATCTTGCCTCCAGCATGGATGTAGCTGGCAACCGAACCTTCGCTGGTCACACGGGTAGCCTTCTTGGCGGCAACGGACACTCCCTTTTTGCGTAGGACAACAACGGCCTGCTCAAAGTCACCTTTGGCTTCAGTGAGGGCCTGCTTGCAGTCCATCATAGGCGCTCCGGTTTTTTCGCGGAGCTCTTTCACTTGTGCTGCGGAAATATTCACTGTAGTTGTGCTCATAAGATCGTCGTTGGTCGTTCGTCGTTGGTCGTTGGCCGTTTCAGGAAGATGCCAGCAACCGTCGTATAAATTTCGACCCGCGCCGGAGACGCGCACGCGGGTCAGTTTCTTTCGTCCCTTCGGAGATCAATAGTCTGCCTGACTATCCCCGGGGCTTGCGCCGTGGGCCGCATCCTTACGCCGCCCCGCGGCTAAAATCTCAAGATTAGTACGGCAGTTCGTACCGAGTTGGTTTAGGCCGACGACCAAGGACGAACGACCAACGACCGCCTTAATAAGTTTGATGCTCAACTTCTTCGGCTGGACTCTCGGCGGAAGCGGCTTTCTTACGGGTTCCCGGCCCAAGAACTTCTTCCATGCTGATATCTTCTGAAGCTGCTTCGCCGGGGAACTCAGGGGCTTCAGAAACCGCTTCGATTGAGACTTCGACCGGTTCTTCGGCAGCTGCGGCCTGCTGGGCCTCGCCAACGCTCGCGGCCAGCTCGGCGGTCTGTTTGTCGTTTAACAGTTGCGAGCCTTCGACGACGGAGTCGGCAATCTTCGCAGCGAATAATCTAATCGCTCGCAGTGCGTCGTCATTACCGGGAATGACATAGTCGACTTCAGTGGGATCGCAATTGGTATCGACTACTGCAACCACCGGAATGCCCAATTTGCGGGCCTCACGCACGGCGATTTGCTCTTTGTTAGAGTCGATGACGAAAACTGCGTCGGGCAGCTTGGCCAAATTCTTGATTCCTGCCAGGTTCGCCTGCAAGTGCTTGCGCTCGCGTTCGAGCTTGATGACTTCTTTTTTCGGCAGCAGATCGTAACGGCCATCAGTGGCCATTTCATCGAGTTCTTTGAGCCGCTTCACGGACTTTTGTACAGTCACCCAATTGGTGAGCAGTCCGCCCAGCCAGCGCTGGTTGATATAAAAACTTCCGGCGCGAGTCGCCTCTTCGGAAATCGCGTCCTGGGCCTGTCGCTTGGTGCCGACGAAAAGGACGGTTTTCCCGGCCGCACTGAGCTCGGACACAAACTTCGACGCCTCTTTGAACAGCTTCAGCGTCTTTTGTAAATCGATGATGTAAATGCCGTTGCGCTCACCGAAGATGAATTCCTTCATCTTAGGGTTCCAGCGCTTCGTCTGATGCCCGAAGTGAACACCCGCTTCGAGCAGCTCCTTCATGGTGATATTAGCCAAAAAACCTCCTTTGTGATCTGCATCCGTCGTTCAACATGCGAACTCAGGATTGCTTTCCCGTCCCCGCACCGGAGCACGGGAAGAATTAGAAGACAGCTTTTAGCTATCAGCTTTTAGCCTTTAGCTAATTCAAAACAAAAACCCTGCCCAACAACCACGAAACCCAAAAACCTTGTCATTCCGAGCGAGCACTCCGATTCGCTTGCGAATCGGAAGCACAGTCGAGGAACCTGCTTCTACAGGTTTCAAAGTTTCGAAGGTTTCAAAGTTTCAATATGGTGACGTTGAAACCTTGAAACTTTGCAACCTGCAAACGCTTTAGCGTTTGCTGAACTGGAAGCGCTTGCGTGCGCCCTTCTGACCGTACTTCTTGCGTTCCTTACCGCGAGCGTCGCGGCTGACCAGTCCCTCGGCCTTCAGCTTCTTACGCAATTCCGAGTTAAACAGCATCAGCGCGCGCGCGGTGCCGAGTTTCACGGCATCAGCCTGGCCGTTCACGCCGCCGCCAGAAACATTGGCGATTACATTGAAGCTGGCTGCTGACTCGCTCGAAACCAGAGCCTGCTTGGCACTGGAGCGCTGCGATTCTGTGACGAAGTATTCTTCGAATGGGCGGCCGTTAACTTTGAAGTCTCCGCTGCCCGGACGCAAAAACACACGGGCTACGGCTCTCTTGCGCCGTCCCGTGCCGTAATATTGGACTAATTCAGCCATTAGCTTTTAGCTGTTAGCTCTTAGCTTCTCTCTGCTAAGGCCAACTCTGTACCTTTCCTTAAAATCGCGTTTCAAGGTTTCGAAGGTTTCAAGAACCGAACCAGCGACTCGAAACTCAACAACTTTGAAACCTTGCAACTTTGAAACCTTATGCCAGCGCTTTCTCTTCCGGCTTCTGCGCCTGGTGCGGGTGCTTGTCACCCTTATAAACTTTCAGCTTGCTGAACATATGCGTGCCGAGTTTCGTCTTCGGCAGCATGCGCTTGATCGCGTCTTCAATAATCCACTCGGGCTTGCGCACTGCACGCTTCTTGAACTCTTCCGAACGCAGGCCGCCCGGATATCCCGTGTACCTGTGATAAACCTTTTGATCGGCCTTCATGCCAGTCATTTTGACCTTCTCAGCATTGATCACAACCACGTGATCGCCAGTGTCGAGAAACGGCGTGTACTTCGGATTCTCTTTGCCCATCAAAATGCGCGCCACTTGCGATGCCAGCCGGCCCAGGGCCAGGCCCGAGGCGTCCACGACATACCACTTGCGCGCAATTTCCCCCGCTTTGGGGAAATACGTTGACATGCTGCTCTCCCAAAAAAATATGAAAACTGAAAGAAGACCGCTGATATCCACTACTTCATGCGCCGAAGGCGCAGGGCTACCGGGCGGGCAACCGCAGAACTACCCAACTAAGATTAACGAGGAAGTGCTTGATTTGTCAACGAGGAAGGTGGTGCCGCCGGCAGGGACAACACAGATCGTGTGGGAACGGGCAGCCCCGCCCATTCGCTCTTATCGAGGGCCACTCGTCGGTTATCTAATCAGCCCAACGCTCAAATCCTACTGGTGAGCCTTATGCCAGCGGATTCAGCAACTGCAACGGATTTGCTCCTTGCGCCGCCATCACATACCACGACGTGGCTCCGATGTGACAGAAGGGGAAGAAATTGAAACCGAAACCGGTATTCAGAATGCTTGTGGAGGCAGTGATGCCCTGGCCCACTTTGAGCGGCTGGCCGTTGACGGTTTGTCCCGCACCCAGGCTGTTTTGCGCGACTTGCACGTTTTCAAGCAATGAAGCGGCCAGCGCCACGTCGCCGTGAAAACTCGGGATGTCATTTTTCTCGGGCAGACGGCGCAGCAGCAGCGCGGCGACCAGATGGCTGGTGCCTTCGAGCCAGACGGCGTCGGCGTCAACGCTGTTATCGCCGAGCGCGACTCCGAGCTTGCTCAAGCTGGCGAAGGTCATGCCCGAAACCCGGAGACGCAAGCTGCCAAAAACTCCCCAGCCGTTGTGGAACGCGAAAGTTGTATCGGTCGTGGCCAAATTGGTTTTGACCCAATCGAGCGACACGGCAAAGTTAGGATCCTGAAAAGCCAGGTAAGACCAGGCCTGAACATCTTCGGGGCTGTTGTCGAAGAAGATGTGGGTTGGGTCCGAGGTGCCAGTCCAGAAGTGACCAGAAGGCGCGTCAAACATTGCCTGCACGAAAGCTTTGGCGTGTGCGGCGCCATTGAGCCATGAGCTGTCTCCGGAAAGATGCGCCAGCATGGTGAAGAGCGCATAAACGTCAATATTGTGTTCCGTGGATTTGTTGCTCTGGCCGTTACCGAAGAAATAGCCGCCGGGAGGAACATTGGTATTGTCGCGGGCAGTGGTCTCGATGAAGGTGGCGGCACGAAGCGCGCCATCTAAGTACTTTTGCATTCTGGTGCGCGCATAGAGTTGCGCAAGCGCGATTCCGGCCCAAGCAACGTCTCCGACCGCGCTCCCCTGAAAGAAGAACAGGCCAGGAGTCACGAAGGCGCCATTGCCATCGGGCGATCCTGCCATATACGCCTGGCGAAAACGGCCGTCGGCTGCGGGATCGGTATTCTGCGCTTCGAGCAGCGCATCGCCAACAATCATGGCGCGTGCGATGTCGCCACGAGCCAGCCATGCGCAGGTCAGCAGGGCATTGTCGTAAATGAAAGCCGTGCTAAAAAATGTGCCCCCGGCGATCTGGTCGGAGTAACTCTGGCTCAGGCGGGTGGTTGTGCCTTGCGCATAAGCGTCCATCATTTGTGTCAGAAATGCGTAGGCACCGTTCACCGAATTCTGCAATGCGATGGGGTTTCCGGGAAGACCGAGACTGGCTGGGGTTGGAGCGGACTGGGCAAGGACTTTGCCAGTCGTGGAAAGCAGGCTGGTAGCGGCAGCTGCGCCCAATCCCAGCTGCATGGCTTTGCGTCGCGAAACTTCGTTCTCGAACATCTGAGCTTCTCCTTAAATGGCAAATTGGAGAACCAGTCCGTTCGGACGAAGTGAAGGCTGTCGGAACCGAGTCTCCTCAGGCCCCTTAACGCGAATGCGAGAGATTCTACACAGAGAGGTTGGTGATGGGAAGAGCAGACAGCGAGGAGAATGAAAATTTACAAATACACCAGATGAGCACAAAAGCTTTCAGGAGGTTGGCCCATCCTTTCGCCCGCTTTTGGCGAAGGTGGGCTCAGGTGATAGTCCAACATATGCGTATCACTCTGGAAGAGCGGCCATTCATGGCCGCGTCAGCGTTAATCTTTGAATGACGGGTTTCAGCCCCGGGCCCGCGAGCATAGCCGTAAAATATGCGAGAAGGAACACTCCATGCTCATCCGATCTCTTGCCCTCAGCCTCATGATCTCCTCGATTGCCCTCGCGCAGAATCCAAGCAGCGCGCATAGCCTCGACTACGACCGCAATTCGCCTCTGGATATCAAAGAGGCCGGGGTTGAGCAGCGCGGAGACGTGGCGGTGCATGACATCTCATATGCCAGCCCGAAAGGCGGACGCGTGCCCGCGTACCTCGTGGTCCCGAGCGGCAGCGGGCCATTCGCGGCGGTGATTTGGGGACACTGGTACTGGACCAATTCAGAATTTCGTAATCGAAAAGAATTTCTGGCCGAGGCAATCGCGCTGGCGCACGCCGGAGTGGTGTCATTGCTGACCGACGGGCCCATTGCACGCCCGGGGCACGTGGAAAATAAGACGCCGTTGAGCGATCGGGATGAGATGGATCTGATTCAGCAGATCGTGGACATGCGGCGCGGAGCCGATTTGCTGCTCGCTCGGAAGGATGTCGACCCCAAACGGCTGGCTTACGTCGGACACAGCTACGATGCCAGTGTCGGCGGCTTTCTCAGCGGAATTGATAAACGTTTTACGGCGTTTGTGCTGATGGCGGGCGGTCTGTCGGATGAGCTCGATAATAAAACAAAAGAAATGCAAAATTACCGGCAGAAGGTTGGTCCCGAAAAGTTCGACGCGTTTGCGGCGAAGTGGGCGTGGCTGGATCCGGGAAAATTTGTTTCGCACGCGGCGCCCGCGACTGTGTTCCTGCAGTATGCCAGCCAGGAGACGTTTCTTAATCCTGAGCACGCACGCGCCTATGCGGCGCTGGTGAGCGATCCCAAGCGGTTCAAAGAATATGACGCACCGCACGCATTGAATGCGGAAGCTCGCCGCGACCGCATCACGTTTCTGACGGAGCAATTAAATCTGAAGCCGCTGGATCCCATGCTGATCGGGGCCATTCCTGATCTTCCACAGCCACCGGAACCGAAAGAGGATTGAGAGCAAATGTGGCGCGGGCGCCCTCGCCCGCGAAGAAGGCAGCCTTCTGATCATGTTTTTAGCCGCCGGCTGCCCAACTTCTCGCTGCTTTTGCGAGAAGTGGGAAATCACCGCGTTCAATCCAACCGCGTCTTCACCACCGCAAGTACCTCTCGCTTGAATTCGTTCATGCGAGTCGAATCGGGCTCGAGCGCAAGCCGCGTGAACAGCGCCTGGAGTAAATAATTGTGATTCTGGTAGTGTGCGAGGGATTCCGGGGTGGTATTCGTCCAGACATCTCGATCTTCGCTCTGTAGAGCGGCAAGCCAGTGCTCAAACTTAGCTGATTCAAATTCCGGGCGGCGTACAACCGCAACCGCTGCGGCGGCAAGCCGGTCTTGTTCACCCTGGGTGAATACGTCGGACGCCGACGACAGGCGTTCAGAGATCGCAGAAAGGATGTCCGCCGACTCCTGCTGAGTAATCTGCGAATTGTCGGCCAGCGCTGCCAGCAAGTCGGCGGTGTGTGCGGTCGCGTGGATCCAGTGCAGCCTTGCGTCAAATCCGCGCAGATCACGTTCGGCCTGGAGATAGCTGGTCCCATTCGCGACGAGCTGATGATACCGCTCTGCTCCCATGAACGGCGCCTTGGATTCGCGCCGCGCCATTGAGGCAAGACACAGCGCCGAAAACGAGCGCTTGAGGACCGAATTCGTGCCCGTCTCGCCCAGGCCATCTTTCAGATTGGCCCGCCAGGTATCGGTAAGAGAGATGAGCGTTGGTTGCGAGAGCAGGCCGCGGTAAATCCAGCGAGCCATGATTGAGTACGCAAGATCGTCGCGGAGTTCAGGATCGGGAGAGGCCAGCAAGGAACTTAGTCCATTCGCCAGAACATCCGCCGATTGGTCAGTGGGAACGGAATAATGGTTCTTAGCAATATCCCGCCAAAAAGTGCGATCGTGCGGCGGCTGCGCAACCGCGATGATGGGAGTAGCAAACAGCCAAAATCCCAAGAGCCAAGATCCCATGAGAGCGTACGTCTTCATTTCTGCTCCAGTATTGGGCGGCGGGACGTCGCTCAAGTCCGACATTGCTGGAGCGAGCCGCTGCCGCGGTCATTTTGACAGTTCCGTGTTTCAGCGGCAACTTGAGCACAGTCTGGAGCAGCGAAGTCCGCCAAGAGAGTTAGCCAGGAATGGAACTCGGAACTCCCCACTTCTCCCAAAACTGCGGAGAAGTGGGCAGCTCGATGACGATGAAGAATGATCGAAATCAGCGCCGTACCGGCGCGGCCCCGAGGATAATTCCGAGGCTGGGATCTAGGTCCGTCAGCTTCCTGGTCTGGCCCGTGGCGAGGTTCAGCGTAACCAACTCGGCGTGTGCAATGGGGAAATCGAACGTGGAGTCGAAACCGTCGAGGATGCCTTTGAAGGCATAGAACTTTCCCTGTATCGCAACTAGGGCTGTGAGGTTCAGATCGGTGTGGGCGATGAACGTTGCCGCTCCGGTCGCGGGATCAATCTGATACAACGCCGGGGCGACGTGCAGGTGAGCTATGGTTGGTGGCGACGGGGCAGGATCGAGCGCGAAAGAATCGAAGGTTGCATATAGCTTTCCGCCGACATTGTATAGACCTTCATCGCAAAGATTGAAAGTGCCATCGTTGTTGAAGGTGAAGGGAATGGTCGGATCGGGGGGCATGCCCGTGGCAGTGATAGGCGTCGCCACACCTGTGTCCGGATCAACCGAATAGATATTGTTGCTGAGGTCGGTGACGTAGAGCTTTCCGCGAACCGCGGCAAGATCGAATATGTTGAAGCCCAAACCGGTTTGGCCAATTATGGTCTCTTCGCCGGTCGCCGGATTGATTTTGGCGAGACTGCCTATATTGGCGCCGGTGATGGTGACGGTAAGCAGGCTTCCTTTCCACCATACTAGGTTGGACAGGGCGTCGGGTGTGCCGTTGCCGATCGCGTGAAATTGTCCGCTGGCGAGATCCAGGGTGCCGAATTGCTGAGTGACGGTGACGACATACACGATAGGCGCGGCGCTTGCGGACGCGACAGATAAAATTATCCCGAGCAAAAGCACTAGCGCTGTTCTGCTGAATTTTGTTCTGCTGAATTTTGCCCAGCTTGCGAATGACGTGGCTGTAGTCTGCGACTGCGTTGTCGATTTCACAACTCCTCCTTAGATTGGCTGCTGTAGCCCACTCCGGAGAAGCCACCGACGGGCACAGCAGTTATTGCGTACGGTCGAGCAACTCCGTGTTCCAAGCGCGGCGGATTGCTTCCAGGTTCGCTTGATCAAATTCCGCGCGATCACCTTTGAATTCTTGAAGCTCTATCGCATACCTATGAAGTTCGCCCAATGCCATGTTTGACGGATCCAAATCAGGATGTTTCTTGCAGAGAGCGATCCCGACCCTCTCCGCGTCCTTCCATGTCAATTCCTTGCTTGCCATGTTCCTCTGCCTCCTAATAACGAGAAATGTCTGGAAAAACTGTAATCCCTGAAAAAGAAATTTTGGAAACTAAAAAGACGGCTGGGCAGTGTCCGCCGGCGAGTATGGAAAGAACCAATGGCCTGTGCTACCCTTTGCCCCAGTCAGGACGGCATCTTCGCGCCTTTATGGGGTCATCTTCGCTTCACGAGGTCACGGAATTACTCAGGGCCTGGAGTGCCGGGGACCAAGAAGCCCTCGACAAGCTGACGCCTTTGGTCTACCGCGAACTGCACCTCGCAGCCAAACGTTACATGCGGCGCCAGCAGCCCGACCATACCCTGCAAACCACTGCGCTGGTGAATGAGGTGTATCTGAAGCTGGTTGCTTTTAAGGAGGTCAGCTGGCAGGACCGTGCCCACTTTTTCGCGGTTTGCGCCCAGCTGATGCGCCGGATTTTGACCGACTGGGCGCGACGGCAAGGTTACCTGAAACGCGGAAAAGGCGCTCCTCATATCACTTTTGATGAGGCATTGGTGGTATCTCCTAAGCGCAGCGCCGATCTGGTCGCGCTCGATGACGCCTTGAACGCTCTTTCCGAAGCCGATGCCAGAAAAGGGCAAGTTGTCGAATTGCGCTTCTATGGCGGATTGAGCGTGGATGAAACCGCCGAGGTGCTCAAGGTTTCTCCTGAAACGGTGATGCGCGACTGGCGCATGGCGAAATTGTGGCTGTTGCGCGAGATCAGCCGAGGAGACGCCGTTGACGCATGAACGGCAATCCCGGGTCGAGCAACTCGTCCACAGCGCCCTGGCACTTGGCGAAAAACAACGGAGCGAGTTCCTCGAACGAAATTGTGGCGGCGATGAGAGCCTGCGTCGAGAAATCGAGTCTCTGCTAGCGTTCAGCAGTGATGCAGAGAAATTCATGGAGATCCCGGCGGTGGAACTTGCAGCCGCTGCGCTGGCAGACGAGAAGGGAATGCAGGAAAGCTCGGGGCTCCATGGATTCGCTGGACAAACCATCTCCCACTACCGCGTTCTTTCGCAGTTGGGTAGCGGCGGGATGGGCGTGGTTTACGAAGCCGAGGACATTCGCTTAGGGCGTCGAGTGGCCCTGAAATTCCTGCCAGATGATCTGGTACGTGACCAAACCGCGCTGCAACGCTTTGAACGTGAGGCCCGGGCTGCATCTGCGCTGAATCACCCCAGCATTTGCACCATATACGAAGTCGAAGAATACGATCACCAGCCGGTGATTGTGATGGAACTACTTGAAGGGCAAAGCCTCAAAGAGAGAATCCGACAAGGCCCAATCACAACCGACGAAGTGCTGGACATAGGCATTCAGCTATCGGATGCGTTAGAAGCTGCCCATGGAAAAGGCATCATCCATCGGGACCTTAAACCCGCGAACATCTTCGTCGTGGGCCAAGGCCGGGTGAAGATCCTCGATTTCGGCTTGGCCAAAGTATTGCGGACCGTAGTTGCGGAAGACGAGTCGCAAGAGGAATCGCTCACGCTGGAAGGCGCAATCCCCGGCACAACTCCTTATATGTCTCCCCAGCAGGCCTGCGGAGAAGACATTGACGTGCGCAGTGATTTGTTTTCACTGGGAGTCGTGATCTTCGAACTAGCCACAGGACAACGCCCTTTTGCGCGGAAAAACAGGGTGCTGACGATTGACGCAATTCTGAACGCCGAGCCTCCTGCGCCAAGCAGCCTGAACCCGGCGTTGCCACTTGAATTCGACGGGATTGTTGCGAAGGCCCTCGAAAAAGATCTCAAGCGGCGCTACCAGCACGCTTCCGAAATACGAGACGAGTTGCAACAATTAAAAAGGCGAACCGAGTCGGGGCAATTCACGACCACAACCAGACGGCCATCAAAGCTCAAACGTAATCGCTGGATCTCAATCGCGGCTGCTGGCGTCATCGTGCTGGCGTCGTTAACCTCTATCTACCTGCGCTCTCACAGCGCGCCGAAGCTCACCAATCAGGACACAATTGTCCTGGCGGATTTCACCAACTCAACTGGCGATCCGGTATTTGATGGAACGCTGCGTCAGGGCATGGTTGTTCAACTTGAACAATCGCCGTTCCTGAGCCTCATGTCAGATGAACGCGTGCGACAGACGCTTGGGCTGATGGGCAAGTCTGCCGATACACGACTCACCCCAGACATCGCTCTAGAGATCTGCGAGCGAATCGGAAGCGCTGCCGTTCTAGATGGCTCGATTGCGAACCTGGGAACTCAGTACGTGCTGGGGCTGCGCGCAAAAAGTTGTCGTACCGGAGGTGTTCTCGATGAGGAACAGGTGCAGTCATCACGAAAAGAAGACGTGCTTAACGCACTATCTCAAGCTGCCACCAAGTTCCGGACTCGGATCGGCGAATCACTCACTTCAATTCGAGAGCATGACACTCCCCTTGCCCAGGCAACAACACCTTCACTTGATGCATTGAAAGCGTACAGCGCAGCGCGGAAGATCACATTTTCCGAAGGCTTCGTTCCGGCGATACCATTTCTCAAGCGAGCCATCGAAATCGATCCCAACTTTTCAATGGCGTACGCTGAGCTGGGCCTGGATTACAGCAGTATCGGCGAGTCGGTGCTGGCGATCGAGAACACGACCAAAGCATACCAACTGCGAGACCATGCGAACGACCGCGAAAGATTTTTCATTACCACCCTTTATGACCGTCAGGTCACGGGAAACCTTGAAAAAGCCCACCAAACACTGGAACTTTGGGCGCAGACCTACCCTCGCGACCTAGACGCACACGGACTCTTGTCGGGATTTTCTTCACAAGGGACCGGCAGGTACGAACAATCCATCGAGGAGGGCAGGAAAGCGCTCGAAATCGATCCGGATTTTGCACCGGGGTATTTAAATCCCGCTTTCAGCTATTTTTGGCTGGATCGGGTTGACGAAGCCACGACACTCGTAAAACGGGCTTCGGAGCGCAACCTGCAAATGGCCGAGCTTTTTGCTTTACGCTATTACATCGGTTTCCTTAAAGGCGACCCGGCAGAAATGGCGGCGGCGGCAGCGGCGTCGAAAAACAAGCCCGGAGCGGAAGACTGGATCATCTACTCGCAAGCTCTGGTTGCTGCGCGGTCGGGACAATTGCAGTTAGCGCGAAGGTTGTCCCTGGGGGCAATGAACCTGGCCCAGCAGTTGGGTGAACGTGAACGCGCGGCCGCCTACGAAGCCGGAGAAGCGGTTTGGGAGGCGCTGTTTGGAAACCCTTCCGCGGCAAGAAAAAGTGCACTGGCGGCACTAGCGCGTTCGAAGGGGCGGGACACAGAATACGCCGCGGGATTTGCACTTGCCATTGCAGAGGACCTTCCCCGCGCCAGAGCGATTGCCACCGACCTGGAAAAGCGATTTCCTGAAGATACTTCAGTCAAATTCAATTATCTACCTACGCTTCGCGCATTATTTGCGCTCCACGATGGTAGTCCCGAACGTTCGATTCAAATTCTACAAACCGCCGCGCCCTATGATTTCGCTGTACCCCCAATCGCGTTCAATACTTTTTTTGGAAGTTTATATCCTGCTTGGGTGCGGGGCGAAGCGTATCTGGCAGAGCATGATGGAACAGCCGCAGCTCAAGAGTTTGAGAAGATCCTCAATCACCGCGGACTGGTTGCGGCCGATCCTGTCGGAGCGCTGGCGCGCTTGCAGTTGGCCCGCGCATATGCGATTGCTGGAGACAAGGGCAAGGCCAGCTCCGCTTACCAGGATTTTCTTCAGGTGTGGAAAGCTGCCGACCTTGATATCAGAATTCTGAAACAGGCAAGAGATGAGTATGCCCGACTGCAGTAGCGATATTCGATTGCTGGCAGCCCAGATGAGTGCTCTCGCCTTCCCAGCTATCTCGAACCTGCCTGCACCAGCGCCGACGTTTCCAGAGCCGGTTCGTCGAATCCGCTGATGCGCAACGGCGTGACCACACTGACCAGCCCCGTAACGGTAAAGTTGAAAGCCAAGGCGATGAATCCTGCGTTCAGGCCGTGATAAGGATCGCGTCCCGTCAGCATGAGGAGCGCTGCGATTGCGATGCCAGTAACCAGTCCTGCGAACACACCCAAGGTCGTGACTCGTTTGGAGAAGAGGCCGAGCACAACCCCGGGAAAGAGTTGGGTCACGCCGGCGTATCCAAGCATGAGCAAGGCCACCAGACTCACCCGCGTAAAAATTGCGAAAAACAGAGCGCCGAGAGTGAGCACAATCACCATCACTCTGGCCAGCTTCGCAACCTGCGCATCAGTCATGCCGGGCGCCAGAATCGGCCGGAACAGATTCTTGGCGTACAACGTTGCCCCGGTCAGAAGCTGAATTGCCGCTGGCAACATCGCTGTAAGCGCTCCTGCTCCGCCAATTATGCCCAGGAACCAAGCCGGAAAACTCTTACGCACAATCGTCAACAATGCCAGATCACCATCCTTCAGCCCCGGCAAGACTAAAACCGCGCTGAAGCCGACAAAGAGCACAAGTGACATAGTGATCGAGTAAAGTGGCATGATGACTGCATTTCGCCTTATGATCTTGCCGCTTCGAGCGGTGAAGCAGGCTGCGAAATATTGCGGCCACATGTAGAAGCCCAGTGAAGTCATCAGAACGCTTGAAATGTACCAGGTGTGTCCGAGATTTTTGGTGTTTCCCGGCATTACCAGATGATCGGGTTTCGCGTGCGCGAGGGCGGCGAACATCTTGCCCACACCGCCAAAATAGATATGCGGCACCGCTATACCGATAAACACCACAGCGACCAACAGAAGGATGTCCTTGATGATGCTGACCCAAGCCACCCCGCGAATGCCGCTGGCAAAGACAAAGGCAGCCACCAGGCCGAAGCCTACGATCATGGCAGGCGTGCGATGAATTCCGCCAAAGCTCGCAACTTCCACGATGAGTCCTAACCCTGTGAGTTGAATCTGCAGATATGGAATCAGGCAAACAACCCCCACCAAAGCCACGAATGCGGCTAAATATGTGCTCCCGTAACGCACCTGGAAGAAATCGGCTTGGGTTTGGAGACGATGCTTTTGTCCAACTTCCCAAACCGGAGGCATGATGAAGAAGGAGACAACGTACATCAGAGGAGCGTAGCCGAGCACGTAGAGGACCGGTCCGCCCCTCGAATATGCCCAGCCGCTGGCGCCGAGAAACGTGAAGGTTGTATAGATCTCGCCAGCCATTAACAGCCAGACCAGCACCAGGCCGAACCCTCGGCCGCCCACCGTCCACTGCTCCAGATCCATTTTGTGATGAACTCTGGCGAGAAAGCCCAGAAGCGATCCAATCACCACGATGACTGAGATGATGGTCAGCGCGACAATACTGGGGCTCATCGGGCCCCGCTCTCTTTATCGGAGCCTTCACCTGTGGCTGATGGAGACACCTCGAAGCGATACGCACCCCACATACAGAGAGGCGTAAGCAGCAGCCACAGAATCAGCCAGAACAAATTGAACGGGATTCCCAGGACCATGGGGTAGATGCGGTCCCAGAGAGAGACAGAAAAACAAGTGGCGGCAAAAGGAACCAGCCCAAAAAGAAGCGCACCCAGCGACGGACGTCTCACGCGAACCCCCTTCGAGACGGTCGCCGGATTCTATCAGAAGGGAGGGCGAATCAACGCAGGCTTATGTGCTCCGGTCGAAAGCCAATGCCAATTATCCGCGCCGGTATCACTCGCAGTTTGCGGAATTTCTCTGGAAGATTCAGCAGAAAAGGCGGGGAAATCGTCTCGGTTGAATTAAAAACTGCCTGGAGCACATGTTTATGTATGAAGACCTGCAAACGCTGAGTCTGGTGAGCCGGCCGCTCGCGTCGGTCTTGCACAGCCTTCAGATCGCTGACCCGCAAAGTGTGACTCAACAGCTTTGATGCAAGCAGATTCGCAGTGGCGACGGCATCTTGAATCGCAAGATTGATGCCAACTTCTCCCACCGGAGACATCGCGTGGGCCGAATCGCCGATGCATAGAAGGCCGTCGCGATACCACTTCCTCAGATGATCCACCTTCACGCTTAACAGCTTCGCGTCATCCCACTGCGTGATTTCGTCGACACGATCCGCCAGGAACGGAGCGCACCGTCCCACATCTTCGCGAAAAGCTTGCAGTCCGCGCTGACGCCTCTCCTCGAACGAACCTTTGCGAATGACGTAAGCGCACTGCCAATAATCCGCGCGGTCAATCAGCACCATGAATTGACCGGCGCTGACGAAGCCAAAGGCCTGCGGCGGATCACCCGCCTTTTTCGAGACGCGAAACCAGAGAACATCGATTGGTGCGCCCAGATCGATTACTTCAAGGCCTGCACGCTCGCGGACCGTAGAACTCCGCCCATCCGCGGCCACCACTAATTCTGCGCGGACCTCAAGCGGACCATCCGGCGTGATCGCCTTCACGCCCACTACACGGTCGCCTTCGAGCAGCAGGTCCGTGACCTCCGACTGCATGCGCAGCCGGAACTGTGGAAAAGCCTGCGCATGGCGCGAAAGAAAATTCAGGAAATCCCATTGCGTCATTAAGGCAATAAACTTGCAGCGACTGTGGAGCTGAGACAAATCGGCGAGATGAAAGACCCGATCGCCAAAGTGCGCTTGAATTTCACTTAATTCCTGATGCGGCTGGCGAAGGAAGTCTTCAAGCAGACCCAGTTCGTACATTACCTCCAGGGTTGACGGATGAATGGTGTCGCCACGAAAGTCGCGGAAGAAGTCTTGGTGCTTTTCCAGGACTAAAACCTCAACGCCTGCGCGGGCCAAAAGAAATCCCAGCATCATGCCGGCTGGCCCACCGCCGGCAATGCAACATGCAGTGCGGTCGCTCATGCAATGTTAATTGGATGCATTCATATGTGCTGAGGTCGGCAATCCGCGGTGACGCCGGCACAAGTGTACAAAATTGTGACCTAAGCCACGGCGGGCCCAATAAAAGGAGTGGTTCAGTTTTCTAAGTCCGCCAACCGGCAAATGAATCCCCATCCGCCGCCGAGTTCGCTAACAGCCAGCGTCAGTTCATTGCTGCCCTTTTTCAGTGGAAGGTAAACCGCGTCATTCTCTGGGTTCACGATGCCAAGAAACCCTGGATCGCGAAATCCTTGTGCGCTTCGGCCACGATAAAGAATCTTTCCATTCAGGAAAACGCTGACGTCATCGCTATAGCCGATTTCGAGTTTTTTCACCTGATCGCGGTCGGCGTCAATCGTCGTCCGCGCGTAAATGACCTTCATCCCGGGTTGCGGTTCCAGGCGTTTTGAAAAATCGCCTTGGAACGTGACCATCGGATGCGGCGCCGGGTAATAGCGGTAGAGGACCACAAAGCCCGGCGGCTCAGCCTCGACGTTCTGCCATTGAATGCCAGCGCTCTCAGTTGCCGAAAGCGGACGCTCCAGAGTCCTTGCGAGCGCATCGTTCGCCGGCGACAGGCTCCACTTGGTCAAAGTATTTGGCGGCATCGGCGGCAGGTGCCGCTCCCAGGGCGCGTCGGGCGTCGTGCGTACTTCAAAGTTCGAGAAATAAGTTTCGCCGATCAAGTCCGCCAGCGCCACTCCTCCCTTTTGAATGCCGCTCTTCAAATCGTTCATCACCAGCGCGGGGGTGTCCATATCTTTGACGTAAAGCTTGGCTTGCGCGCCGGTTACTTCAAGCCGTAGATGAAACCAGACATCTTTCGGGATATCGACTGCGCCAGTGAAACCCGGGCCATTGTAGATTTGCCAGTTCAACCCGGTGTTGAGGACCGGCGTGTACTGCATCGCGTCGGGAAGCCCGGACTTATGCTGGCGAAGGTAGACCCACTCGGCATTGGTTCCTTCTTTGTTTATGCGAAATTGAATTCCGAAAAAACCGCGCTTCGCGGGCGTGGACACGTCCATATCGATTACGCCATCTCGCATTTCAAAATCTTTCACGCTCGCCGCTCCGCCGTCGAGCTCGATGCACTTGCGGCCTTGATGTTCCGCTACCTTGGCCTGTCCTTCGAGACTCCAGCGCGGGGAGTCTGCGGGAACAGCGATCGTCTGGCGAGGTTGGCTATGGGCAGCTAACTGAAAAATGAGAGCAAGAGCGCAAACAGCTATTTGTCGACACATTATCATTGGCGTTCCAACTGCGCTTCCGACTTGTCTTTCGCGGCGGGCATTTGGACGATTTAAACCTAAGACCTCAAGCTTCACGCAGCGCGGTCATCGGATCCACCTTGGCCGCTCGCCGCGCGGGAATGTAGCTGGCCAGAATTGCAACCACAAGCAAGAGCAGAGTCACTGCCAGAAACACTGCCGGATCGTGGGGGCGAACGCCGTAGAGCAAACTTGCCATCGCTGAAGCTCCGGATGCAGCAAAGACCACGCCGGCAAGGATTCCGACTACGGCGAGGGCGAAACCCTTCCCCAGAATCAATTTGACAATATCGCTACGCCGGGCACCCAAGGCCATGCGCAAGCCGATCTCGCGGGACCTTTGGCCGACCATGTACGCGAGCAAGCCATAAATACCAATCGAGGCCAGAACCAGCGCGAGTCCAGCAAATCCACTCACCAGATCGGCAGAAAAACGGCGCGAAGCCAGCGACCGGTCAACGACTTCGCTCATTGAGGAAACGTCGAACACCGGCAAGCCAGGGTCGATGCTCTGGATTTCATGTCGAATTTGGGGCTCAAGGCTGGCTGCCGACAGTGAGGTCCTCAGCGCGATACTCAGGCTCCTGCCCGGATACTGGTAGACCGGTACATAGATGTGGGGAACGCCGTTGAGGTCGAGCCCATCCTGCTTGATGTCCTTAACAATGCCCACCACGGTCCTCCATGACTGGGTGAGCCGTGATGCGGCCGGATCCTGTCCGAAGCGAAGCCGCCTGCCGATCGGATCGCGGTCGGTCCAGTAACGACGGGCCGTAGCTTCATCAATAATCGCAACCGGCTCTTTGCCGTCCACATCGCTGTCGCTAAAGAAGCGGCCGCGGACGAGGGGAACTTGCATGACCTTGAAATAATCGGGACTGACGCGAATGCCGTTGCCCTGCAAATTCTGTGACGACTCGACCGGACGATCCTCGATCGTCAGTGCGGTTATCAGAACATCGCCTGCGTTATATGGAGCAGTTGGCAATGCTGCGGTGATGGCCGCCCGATCAACTCCAGGAATGGCGTTCAGGCGATGCAGCAGCTCGCGATTAAAAGGGGTTTGCCGATCGAGACCACGATACGGATCGGCGTCTGGATTGTTGGGCACTGGAAGCCACACTTTGGCAGTAACGACGCGCTCGGGGTTGAACCCGGGGTTCTCCTGCAATAGATCATGCAGAGTCCGCAGCAGCAGGCCGGCGCCCACCATCAGCATGACCGCGAATGCGAGTTCAGAGACGATGAGAACATCACGCAGCCTTCCAGTCTTGGTGCCGTAACCGGATCCGCGTCCGCCTTCACGAATCGCCGACGAGAGAGCAACCTTTGCGGAATGAAGCGCCGGAGCAAGACCGAACACTACGCCGGTCAGAACAGAAATCAGGAGGGCAAACGCCAGCACTGTCCAATCGATTTGAATGTTATTAAGCCGGGGAACATTCGCGGGGACGAAGCGAGCAATAAAACCCAAAGCGCCAAAGGCGGTCAGAACGCCTGCCGTTCCCCCAAGAACGGACAAGAGCATAGATTCGGTCAGCACTTGGCGGGTCATTCGGCTGCGAGTTGCTCCCAGCGCGAGCCGCACTGCCATTTCTTGTTGCCGTCCCGAAGCGCGCGCCAGCAAAAGATTCGCGAGGTTCAAGGAGACAATTAAAACGATCATGATCACTGCACCCATCAGAACCAACAACATGGGGCGGACGTTGCCGACCAGAGCTTCCTGCAAAGGTTGGATCTCGATCGTCCATTGAGCTTGCGCCGGATAATCGGTAGGAAAATCGTGGCGCAGCTCGAGAGCCATTGCAGTGAGCCGTGCCTGCGCTTGCTGCAGTGTAATCCCCGGCTTGACACGCCCGATTAGGGCAGGCAGCACTCGTGTGCTGCGCGCGGGCCTGGGAGCTGGATCAGCGCTAAATCCGGCAGTAGCCCAAAGCTCAACATCGCGGCCAGCCTCAGGGTGACGGAAACCAGGTGGAAGTACGCCGATGACCGTATAGGCATCATTATCGAGTTCCAAGCTGCGGCCGATGATGTTGCGGTCTGCGCCAAACTCTCGGTGCCAAAGGTCGTCGCTGATTACCACTACTGGAGCGAAACCTAGAGCAAAATCCTGCGGACCAAATAAACGTCCAAGCTGCGGGGTCGCCCCCAGCATCGAGAAGTAGTTGGGATGGACGACGACAAAGTCGAGACGCTCGGGCTGGCTGCCGCCGGTCAGATTGACGCTGCCACCACCGATGCCGCATACGTCCTCGAAAACACCTGCCCGATATCTAAGGTCGTCATATTCAGGGATCGAAGAAGGGACGTCACGAAGACCCACCCCCGGGTTGTTGAAGGTGATCTTCACCAGACGGTTGGGATCGCGGAATGGAAGTGGTCGCAACAACACTGCATTCACAATGCTGAAGATTGCGGTGTTGGCCCCGACTCCCAAAGCCAGCGTCAGGACGGCCACTATTGTGAATGTGGGTTTCCTGCGCAACATGCGCAAGCCATAACGAAGATCCTGGAATAGACTTCGCATCGGAAGCCCTCGCTATTACTGACTTTCTAAGATTGAACAGGCCTATACGGTTGGGAATATCTTGAGCAAGTTTCAAGCCAGAAAACTGGAACCTCTATGCGATTGAGAAACTTGATGTAGTGTCTGCGGATCGTACTTCTTGGGAAGGAGAGATTGTCCGCTTACGAGTTCGAAGTGTCCGTTAGTGGGCAGGATGAAAGATGCGATGCTGTTACCTGTTAGTCAAGTGCAGCCACGGGGACTGAATTGGCCCTGGGAAATTATTCGACCCATCTCTTGAACAGCAGCGCACCATTGGTGCCGCCGAAGCCAAAGGAGTTCGACATGGCGTATTGAAGCGACGAAACTTTGCGCGCGTGGTTGGGAACAAAATCCATGTCGCCGGTCTCGGGATCCTGATTTTCCAAATTGATTGTCGGCGGTAAGACCTGGTCACGCAGAGCAAGCACCGTAACTCCTGCTTCTAAGCCTCCGGCCCCGCCGAGCAAGTGCCCGGTCATCGATTTGGTCGAGCTGACGGCAGGTTTGTGATCGCCGAAAAAGTTGCGGATCGCGTGGGCTTCGAGTGTGTCGCCGATTGGCGTCGAAGTCCCGTGCGCATTCACATAGCCGATGTCGGTTGGCTTGATCTTGGCATCGCGCACTGCGTTCTTCATGACGCGAAATCCGCCTTCGTGCTCGGGGGCCGGCTGGGTGATGTGATACGCGTCGCCGCTCATGCCATAACCGACAACTTCCGCAAGCACCTTTGCCCCGCGCGCCCGGGCATGTTCGAGCTCCTCGAGGACCAGAATCCCCGCACCTTCGCCAATCACGAATCCATCGCGATCGCGGTCCCAGGGCCGGCTTGCCTTCTCCGGATCATCGTTGCGGGTGGAAAGCGCGCGCATGGCGGCGAACCCTCCCACGCCCATGGGCGTGATTGCAGCTTCCGAGCCGCCGGCGATCATTACGTCGGCGTCTCGGTGCTGAATAATCCGGAATGAATCACCGATGGAATGCGCGCTGGTGGTGCACGCAGTGGCCGTGGCCTCGTTGGGCCCCTTAGCTCCAAATCGCATGGAGACGTGACCAGCCGCAAGATTCACGATGGCCGCTGGAATAAAGAAAGGAGAAATCTTGCGCGGGCCGCCTTCCATTAAATTGGTGTGCTCGCGCTCTATGATGTCGAATCCGCCGATGCCGGAACCGATGTGCACGCCCACCATCTCTTCATTTTCAGGCGTGACCTTGAGGCCAGACATCTGCACTGCCTCTTCCGCCGCAGCCAGTGCCAGGTGGATGAAGCGGCCCATCTTTTTTACTTCTTTTTTTTCAATGAAATCGAGCGGATCGAAATTTCGGATTTCAGCCGCGATCTGGCAGGCGTGTTTGGAGGTATCAAACTGCGTGATCCGACCCACGCCGCTTTTGCCCGCCAGCAGGTTCTTCCAGACTTCCTCGGTGTTGTTGCCGACTGCGCAGAGCAGGCCGATGCCGGTAACGACAACTCGGCGCACTCGTTACTTCCCCGCCTTCGCGTGCTTGCCGATATAGTCAATGGCGTCCTGAACGGTGCGAATTTTCTCCGCGTCCTCGTCGGGGATCTCGATCTCAAACGCTTCTTCGAAGGCCATGACCAGTTCGACGGTGTCGAGCGAGTCGGCGCCCAAGTCGTCCACAAACGAAGCGCTGGGGGTCACTTCGCCCTCGTCCACTCCCAGTTGTTCGACGATGATTTGCTTCACTTTTTCATCAACGGCTGCCATGTTTTCCTCACTCAGAGTTAGATGGGGACTGCTGGGGCAAAGGGAAATCCTAACTGCTGGTGGGAGTTGCGGTCAAACGGGCAGTTGCGTTTCAGCCTAGGTAGCTGGAAGATGTCACGCATGCGAGCCGTGGTCCAACGCGTAACCCGTGCTCAGGTGAGTGTCGGCGAAGAGGTCGTTGGCGAGATCGGTGCGGGGCTGCTTGTGCTGCTGGGAATCGCCAAGAGTGACACTCAGGCCGACGCCGACTACCTCGCGGATAAGATTCTCGTCCTGCGCATCTTTGAAGATGATGCCGGCAAGATGAATTTGTCTTTAGCCGACACGCACGGATCTGTTCTTGCGGTTTCGCAATTCACCTTGTACGGCGACGTCCGAAAAAGTAGACGTCCGTCCTTCGATGAAGCTGCTCCGCCGCAACTGGCGCACGAACTCTATCAGCATTTTGTTGGAAAAATTCGCGAGGCCGGATTCAGCTGTCAGACTGGCCGCTTCCAGGCAATGATGAAAGTCGAATTGGTCAACGACGGACCGGTCACAATACTGCTCGATTCGCCTCCGCACCTAATGAACGCCTGAGGGCACCGTTCCACCTCTCAAACTGCCTGAGGCCTCACTGCCCTACAGCACCCGCCTTGCCCTCTTGCGCATTGATCCACGCCGTCACTCGCGTGTCCAGCACTTCGAGGGGCAGGGCCCCGCCGTTCAGAATCTCGTCATGAAACGCGCGAATATCGTACTTGCTGCCGAGTTCCTTCTGTGCGCGGTCACGCAGGTTCAAAATTTCAAGCTGTCCCAGTTTGTAGCCCAGCGCCTGCGCCGGCCATGCGATGTAGCGGTCGGTTTCGGCCTGAATATCCGGTTCATCGTTCGACGAATGCTCGTGAAAGAAATCCACCATCTGCTGGCGGGTCCAATGTTTGTAGTGCACGCCGGTATCGAGCACCAGCCGGATGGCCCGCAACATTTCATCGGAGAGACGCCCGTAGTCTGAATATGGATCCTGATAAAAGCCGATGTCCTTACCTAAGCGCTCCGAGTACAACGCCCAGCCCTCTATGTACGCGCTGTAGAAAGCGTTCTGGCGGAAGGCAGGCAGTTCCGGCAAAGTCTGCGCGATCGAAAGCTGCATGTGATGACCCGGAATGCCTTCGTGGTACGCCGTCGATTCCATGGTCATCAGCGAGCGGTGCGCATAATCGCTGGTGTTGACCCACACTACTCCAGGGCGCGAGCCATCTGGTGTGCCCGGTTGATAATCCGCGCCAGCCGCTTCCTTCGCCCGGAACTCCTGCATGGGCCGGATCTCGACCTGCGACTTCGGCATCAAGCCGAAGAGTTTGGGCAGTTCGGGCTTCATCTGATCGATATAGCCGCGGTACTTGTCGACGATCTGTTCCGGCGAGGCGGCAAACACTTTGGGATTGCTCTTGAGCGAAGCGCGAAATGTTTTCAAATCGTTGAAGCCGAGCTTCTTTGCGATCGCTAGCTGCTCGCCTTCAATGCGCGCGACTTCCCGCAACCCCAGTTGGTGGATGCTCTCGGGGTCCATACTGGTGGTGGTCAACGACCGGATGTCGTAGCGATATAGCGCCTCGCCGTTGGGCAGCGCCCAAACCCCGAAATCGGTGCGGCCTTTGGGCACATACTCGGTTGCAAGAAAATTTGCCAACTTGGTGTAAGCGGGACGAACTTCGCTATCTACCGCGGCGAGGATCGCATCGTGCAGGCGCTTGCGGTCCGCCTCAGGAACACTGTCAGGAAACTTGGCAACCGGCTGTCCAAACGTGTTGGCTTCACCGGTTGGCGCTGCGAGGTTCTTGCATTGCTCAACCGTCTTCTCGAGCAAATAGCGCGGCGGCATCAGCTTGTCTTTTTCGCCCTGCTGCAAGACTCCGATAATTTGCTCGAAACCTTCCGGCAGCTTGTGCAGGCGTGCGAGGTAATCTTCGTAATGCCTAGTCGAGTCAAACGGTATGACGGCCACGAACTGCGCCGCCTGCAGCTGTGCGCCATTGAACTGGTCCACTGGCATTTCATAAGTCTTCAGATCGATGCCCTCTAGTCGCTCCTTGAGATTACGGACCATGAGTTGGTGGCTGAGTTTCTCCTGTTCGGAGAGGCCGGAAACGTCAAAAGCCTTGAACTTTCCCAGCCACTCCTGAATGTCTTTCTTCTGTTGCTGCAAATGCGCCAATGACGAGTCGCTCCAGTGGTCGTTGTAGCGGTAATCGCCAATTGAAGTTGCCAGTTCAGGGCTTTCCCGCAACTCGTATTCCCACTCATCGGCGAGAAGTTGCTTAAGTTTTGCCGATTGGCCCTGGTTAGCTGGTGTGGAGTTCTGCTGGGCGGCACGTAAATGAACCACCTCCGCAAAGAAACACGCTCCAAGCAGCATCAACAACGAAAGGCGCACCAGTTTTTGCATTCGAAACCTCCTGACTTCTTCGATGAAACCTATGCAGCACGAACCGGATTCTAGTCCAAAAACTACGCCGCCGTTTAGCCGACAACCAAATCGGCAATCTTGAGCGCATCCACAGAAGCTTTGACGTCGTGAGTACGTATGATGTGAGCGCCCTGCAGGGCCACCGCGACCTCAGCTCCCAGACTGCCGAACAATCGCTCGGTCGGCTGGGGCTCCTGTCCATCATTGGCGAGGGCCCGTCCAATGAAAGACTTTCGCGATACGCCGGCCATAAGCGGGAAGTACAGTTCGTGGAATTCACGAAATCGCCGCAGCAGCGGGTGATTTTCTTCAAAGCGCTTTCCGAAGCCGAAACCAGGATCAATCACAATTCGGTCGCGCTTGATCTTGGCCGTGACTGCGGCTTCTGCGCGCTCGCGAAGCTCACGCTTGATCATCACCACCAGGTCAGCGACGGCGCTCAGCTTTGCCCATTCATCGGGCCGGCCACGTGCATGCATCAGTACCACTCCGCATTCCATGCCTGCAAGCGTCTTCTTCATCTTCGGGTCCCATTGCAGCCCGGACACGTCATTAACGATCTCCGCGCCGGCGTCTACCGCCGCATGCGCAACTTTGGACTTATAGGTGTCAATCGAGACGACCGCCTGAGGCTTGGTTTCCTTTATTGCGACTATGACCGGAAGAACGCGATGCAACTCCTCATCTACGCTGACCGCGGGCTTGTCCAGCCCCACTCGGGCGCCCGGGCGCGTGGATTCGCCGCCGATGTCGAGGATGTCGGCGCCCTGTTCAAGCAGCT
>Ga0075436_100000265_pt1 | contig 32747 bp, 32 predicted proteins | sample RhiMethybrSRZTD5_FD_75303 | JGI IMG/M metagenome (GOLD analysis project Ga0075436, IMG submission 75303) | Populus rhizosphere microbial communities from Tennessee, USA - Rhizosphere MetaG P. TD hybrid SRZTD5 | ecosystem: Host-associated > Plants > Roots > Rhizosphere > Soil | place: USA...
GCACTCGGCTTCCAGAGCTGGATCGCGGTGCCCGCGGCGACACCGCGCTGGATGCTCGAGCCCAGCGGTGTTGCGATCGCATCGAAGAGCGCGCCCGCCGACGCTTTCGAGCTCCTCGTGGGCCCGGAGGGCGGGCTCTCGGAGCGAGAGCGCGACCTCGCGCTCTCGCAGGGCTGCGAGCCGGTCGCGCTCGGCCCGCGGATTCTGCGCACCGAGACCGCGCCGATCGCGGCACTCGCCGCCATCCACGCCCTCTGGGGCGACTTCTCGGCCTGACCATGGCGAAGAACGGACGCCACAAGACCGAGGCCTTCGTGAAGTGGTTCCGGTCCGCCACGCCCTACATCCACCGCTGGGGCGGGGCGACGTTCGTGATCGCCTTCGGCGGCGAGGTGCTCGCCGACGGCGAGTTCCAGCAGCTCACGCACGACATCAACGTGCTCGTGAGCCTGGAGGTCCGCGTCGTCCTCGTCCACGGCACGCGCCCGCAGATCGAGGAGCAGATGCGCCAGCACGGCGTCGAATCGCGCTACGTCGACGGGCGCCGCGTGACCGACGGCAAGGCGCTCGCGTGCGTGAAGGAGGCGAACGGGATCGTGCGCGTCGAGATGGAGGCGCTCCTTTCGATGGAGCTCGCCAACAGCCCCATGTGGGGCGCCGATATCCGCGTGTCCTCCGGCAACTTCGTCACGGCGAAACCCGTCGGAGTGGTGAACGGCGTCGATTTCCAGCACACGGGCGAGGTTCGCAAGATCGACGCCGACGGCATCCGGCGCCGGCTCGACGACCACGAGGTGGTGCTGATCTCGCCCATCGGCTTTTCGCCGACGGGAGACGTCTTCAACTGCACGCTCGAGGACGTGGCCACCGCGACCGCCATCGCGCTCAAGGCCGACAAGCTCATCTTCCTCACCGAGGGCGCGGGCGCGCTGGATGCGCGCGCGCGCCTGATCTCGGAGCTCACGGTGAAGCGCGCGCAGGACCTGCTCGCGGCGAACAACCTGCCGATCGACATCCAGCTCTACCTGCCATGCGCGGTGCGCGCGATCTTGAACGGCGTGCAGCGCGCGCATCTCATCAGCCGGCATGTCGACGGCGCGCTCCTGATCGAGCTCTTCACGCACCACGGCATCGGCACGATGATCGTGCCGGAGGCGCAGGAGAGGATTCGTCCCGCGGCGCACGCCGATATCGCGGCGGTGCTGCAGATCCTGGAGCCGCTGGAGCAGCAGGGGATTCTCGTGCGGCGCACCACCGAAGACCTCGAGCGCGACATCGCGCACTTCGTCGTCGCCGAAACCGAGGGCGGGATCATCGGCTGCGCCTCGATCTACCGCTTCCCGGAAAACGCGACCGCGGAGCTCGCCGCACTCGCGGTGAGCCCGTTCTATCGCGGCGGGGGGCTCGGCGAGCGGCTGCTGAGCCACGCCGAGGCGCGGGCGCGCTCGCTCGGCGCGAAATCGCTCTTCGTGCTCTCGACGCGCACCACCCACTGGTTCCTCGAGCGCGGCTTCGTCGAGGCCGATCCCGAGCGCCTGCCGCCGGCGCGCCGGGCGAACTACAATGAGGACAGGCGCTCGAAGGTTTTCATCAAGGACTTGTGAGGCCCGACATGGCGCGCATGGTGAACTGCGTCAAGCTCAAGCGCGAGGCCGAGGGCCTCGACTTCCCGCCGTATCCCGGCGAGCTCGGCAAGAAGCTCTACGAGAGCGTCTCGAAGGAGGCGTGGAAAGGCTGGCTCGAGCACCAGAAGATGCTGGTGAACGAGAACCGCCTCAACCTCTCCGACCCGCGCGCGCGCAAGTACCTCGAGGAGCAGATGCGCAAGCACTTCTTCGGTGACGGCGCCGATACGGCCACGGGTTACGTCCCCAAGGCCTGATCACTTCGGGCGGTCGAGGATCCGCACGCCCTGATCGGTTCCGAGCAGGAGCACATCGGCCGGGCGCCGCGCGAAGAGCCCGTTCTCGACCACGCCCGCGATCGCGTTGATGTCGCTTTCGAGCTCGACGGGCTTGAGGATCGTGAGGCCGCGCACGTCGAGGATCAGGTTGCCGTTGTCGGTCGTGAACCCGGCGCGCAGCTCCGGCATCCCGCCGCGCTTGGCGAGCGCGCGAGCGACGAGGCTTCGCGCCATCGGAATCACTTCCACGGGCAGCGGAAAGCGCCCGAGAACGCCGACGAGCTTCGACGCATCGGCGATGCACACGATCTTGCGGCTCGCGGAGGCGACGATCTTTTCGCGGGTGAGGGCGCCGCCGCCGCCCTTGAGCATCGCGAGATGCTCGGTGACCTCGTCGGCGCCGTCGACGTAGACGTCGCAGCCGTCGGTGTCGTTGAGCTCCGCGACGGGGATGCGCAGGTCGCGAAGCCTCCTCGCGCTCGCCTCCGAGCTCGCGACCGTGCCCTTGATGCGCGCGCGCATCGACGCGAGCGCGTCGATGAAGAAGTTGACAGTCGAGCCGGTGCCGACTCCGACCATCATGTCGTCTTTCACGTATTGGAGCGCCGCTTCGGCGGCGGCTTTCTTCTGCGCGTTGGCGTCCATTGCGCGCGAAGCATACCAGTCCGTTTGCTATGCTTCCGGGCTCCCATGAAGAAAGACCGTTATCTCGAGAGGATCCTCACCGCGAAGGTGTACGACGTCGCGGTGGAGAGCCCGCTCGAGCCGGCGCCGGCGATCTCGCGGCGCACGGGCAATCACGTGCTGCTCAAGCGCGAGGACAAGCAGGCGGTTTTCTCGTTCAAGCTGCGCGGGGCGTACAACAAGATGGCGCACCTCGCTCCCAGGCGCCTCGCGCGCGGCGTGGTGTGTGCGAGCGCGGGCAACCACGCGCAGGGTGTCGCGCTCGCCGCGCAGAAGCTCGGCACGCAGGCGCTGATCGTGATGCCGGTGACGACTCCGCGCATCAAGGTGACCGCGGTCTCCTCGCGCGGCGCGAAGGTGGAGCTCCACGGCGACAGCTACCACGAGGCGTACCTGCATGCGCGCGCGCTCGCGCGTCGCGAGAAGCGCGCCTTCATCCATCCGTACGACGATCCGCTGGTCATCGCGGGGCAGGGCACGATCGGCATGGAGATCCTGCGCCAGCACCCGAAGCCGATCGACGCGATCTTCGTTCCCGTCGGCGGCGGCGGCCTCATCTCCGGCATCGCGGCGTACGTGAAGCGCGTGTCGCGGCGCACGCGCGTGATCGGCGTGCAGCCCGTGGATGCCAACGCGATGGCGCTCTCGCTCGCCGCCGGACGCCGCGTCATGCTTGCGCACGTGAACCTCTTCGCCGACGGCGTGGCGGTGCGCCAGGTGGGCCGCGAGACGCTGCGGCTTTGCCGCGCGCTCGTCGACGACATGGTGCTCGTCGACACCGACGAGATCTGCGCGGCCATCAAGGACATCTTCGAGGACACGCGCACCGTGCTCGAGCCCGCGGGAGCGCTGGCGCTCGCGGGAGCGAAGCGCTGGATCGAGCGCCGCGGCGCGAAGGGGCGCACGCTCGTGGCGGTGGCGACCGGCGCCAACATGAATTTCGACCGGCTGCGCTTCGTCGCCGAGCGCGCGGAGCTCGGCGAGCATCGCGAAGCCGTGCTCGCGGTGACGATCCCCGAGCGCCCGGGAAGCTTCCGCGCGCTTTGCGCGCTGCTGGGGCGGCGCAACGTCACCGAATTCAACTACCGCTACGCCGCCGGGCGCGACGCCCACGTCTTCCTCGGCGTGTCGGTCGCGAGCCGCGACGAGACCGAGCGCCTCATCGCCAACCTGCACCACCACGACATGCCGGCGGTGGACCTCTCGGACAACGAGATGGCGAAGCTCCACGGCCGCCACCTCGTGGGCGGGCGCGCGCCGGCCAACGTCGCCGAGATGCTCTACCGCTTCGAGTTTCCCGAGCGTCCCGGCGCGCTCATGAATTTCCTCACGCACATGGGATCCGGGTGGAACATCTCGCTCTTCCACTACCGCAACCACGGCGCGGACGTGGGCCGCGTGCTGGTGGGGTTGCAGGTGCCCGAGCGCGAGCGGCGCGCCTTCCGCCGCTTCCTCGACGAGCTCGGCTACGACTACAGCGACGAATCGCGCAATCCCGCCTACCGCTACTTCCTAAAGTAAATTGGGAGTAGCTTGCTGCAAAGAGATTCTCTAAACAGCATAGCTTGCTGCAAAGAGATTCTCTAAACAGCATAGCTTGCTGCAAAGAGATTCTCTAAACAGCATAGCTTGCTGCAACCAGACTCTCTAAACAGCCTTCACAGGCTCGTGACCATGAGCCCGACGATGTCGTCGACGAACTCGTCGGGATAGCCGGCTTCCCTGAGCGACCACTTGAGGGTGTTCGCGAGCTTCGCCTTCTTGTAGGCGTTGAGCTTGTTGTCCGCGGCGAAGCGCTGCGCCTTGCCGATGATGCGCTCGAGGCGCCTCGCGCGCTTGTCGCCGCGCACGCGCTTCGCCGCCTCGGCCGGCGGCAGCGCGCCCTGGACCTCGCGTGCGGCTTCCTCGGCGAAGGCCACCACCGCACGCGTATCGAACCAGCCGAGTACCATCGGGAGACCTTCCTTCGAGGGAGCGCATGCCTATTCTAGGCGAGAAGGCACGGGCCGCGTCCGACGAGCGCATCGCGCGCGGCCAGGGGCTCGAAGACAGCGGCGACCTCGCCGGCGCCGAGGCGCTCTTCCGCGAGGCGATCGACGCCGCGCCGGATTACCCGCGCGCGAGCCTGAACCTCGGCAACGCGTTATACAAGCTGGGGCGGCTCGAGGAGGCGGTGGACGCGTACGAAGCGGCCCTCGCGCTCGATGCGCGCTACGCCGGCGCCCACTTCAACTTGGGCAAGGTGTTGCTCGCGCTCGAGCGCGGCGACGAGGCCGAGGAGCATTTCGAGCGCACGCTCGCGCTCGATCCGGCGATGGCGGACGCGGCGGTGATGCTGGGCGCCGTGGCCGAAAGCCGCGGCGACCTCGCCGCGGCGCGCGCCGCGCTCGAACGCGCGGCAGCGATCGCGCCGTCGCACGCGGGCGCGGCGGTGAATCTCGGCGCCGTATTGATCGACCTCGGCGATGCCGTCGCGGCGCGCGCGGCATTCGGGCGGGCGCTCGAAGCCGATCCGCGCTGCGCAGCGGCGCTTGCCGGTCTCGCGCGCATCGACGTGCAGGCGGGACACGCGCGCGAGGCCGATGCGCCGTTCCGCTCCGCGCTCGCGATCGATCCGTCCGATCCCCGCATCTGGAGCGCGTTTCTCTTCTCGCTCAATTTCCGTGCGGACCTCGGCGCCGAGGCGATCGCGCGCGAGCATTTCGCCTTCGGCCGCGCATTCGCTTCGCGCACATCTCGACCGCCGCTTCCGGACACGCGCAAGCGGCGCGTGCGCGTGGGCTACGTCTCGGGCGATTTCATGAAGCATCCCATCGCGCTCTTCCTGCGCCCGGTGCTCGAGGCGCATGACCGCGATGCCTTCGAGGTCTTCTGCTATTCGAACGGCGCCGCCGAGGACGAAGTGACCGAAAGGCTACGCGCCAACGTCGAGCACTGGCGCGACATCCACGGGCGCGAGGATCCGTGGGCGGAAGCGCTGGTGCGTTCGGACGCGATCGACGTGCTCGTGGATCTTTCCGGGCACACCGCGCACAACCGACTCGGCCTTTTCGCGCGGCGCGTCGCGCCGGTGCAGGCGACATGGCTCGGATATCTCAACACCACGGGCCTCGGCGCGATGGATTACCGCATCTGCGACGCTTTCACCGATCCCGAGGGCGAGACCGGCGCGCTCAATAGCGAGCGCCTGGCGCGCCTGCCGGCGAGCCAGTGGTGCTATGCGCCGTACTACGACATTCCGCTGACGGCGCACGCTTCGCGCGGCGCGGCGGTGACCTTCGGCTCGTTCAACCAGTTTGCGAAGCTCTCCGACGAGTGCCTCGCGCTGTGGTCGCGGATTCTCGCGCGCCTGCCGCACGCGAAGCTGAGCGTGCACGGCGTGCCCGCGACTGCGGCGAAGGACTTCCTCGAGCGCGTCGAACGCCGCGGCATCGCGAAGGAGCGCGTGACGATCACGGGACGCCTCGGTATCCGCGACTACTTCGCCGCGATCGCCGCGGCCGACATCGCGCTCGACTCGATGCCGTACAACGGCGCGACGACGACTCTCGATACGCTGTGGATGGGCGTGCCGGTCGTGGCGCTGCGCGGCGATCGCCCGATCGCGCGCGGGACCTACAGCATCGTGAGCGCGGCAGGGCTGCGCGAGCTCGCGACAACGACGCCGGACGACTACGTCGAAGCCAACGTGCGGCTAGCGAGCGACCTCGCGCGGCGCGATGCGTTGCGCCGATCGCTTCGCGCGCGCCTCGAGGGCTCGCCGCTCATGGATTGCGCGCGCTTCGCGCGCGACCTCGAATCCCTCTACCGGCGGATGTGCGACGCGCAGACCGCTTAGCGCATACCGCGGGGCTTCGTCGTCGATCCCCGCCGCGATCACTTCGCGGCTCAGTGTCCAGTAGCCATCGCGATCCGGCTGCACGGATGTGATCGATGTCTCGCGCCGCTCGGCAGCTGTCGACGCGATCGCGCAAAGCAGGGCCGGCAGCAGCAGCAATCCGGTGCGCATCCTCATGACCGCACCGTACGCGCACGAATGCCTTCGGTCTGTGCGATGGCGAACCGATCGAGCCTTTCACCGGCCGTGTGCGCTGCCGCACCGACGCGTGCGCCGGCCCGCGCTAGTCTGCAGGGCAGATCGAAAGACCAATGCAGGAGCGCGGAGTGCCGCATCTGCGACACGCGCCGCGAAATCTGCAGCAGGACAACCAAAGGAATGTCATGAATCGTACGAATAGTTTCAAGATGATCAAACGTCCGCTGATGCTCGCCGTTGCCGCGATTTTCGCCGCGGCTTGCGCGAACACCGAGCGCGTCGCCGAATACAAACCGGTCGAGCCCACCAGCTGGGCGGGTCCCACGGGTCCCGCCGGTCCTGCCGGCGCCACCGGGCCGCGAGGCGACACCGGAATCACAGGCGCACCGGGATTGGCGATGGCCGGCCCCGTAGGCGCCGACGGTCCGGCGGGTCCTGCCGGAGCGCAAGGCCCTCAGGGCGCGACGGGTGCAACGGGCAAGATGGTGATGGGACGTGCCGGTGAAGCCGGACCGATGGGTGCGACGGGTGCGCAAGGTGCGACCGGTGAGACGGGAGCGCAAGGCTCCAGCATTCCGGGTCCTGCCGGTGCGACAGGACGCGCCGGTCCCGCGGGAATCCAGGGCGTCGCAGGCAGTACCGGAGCGCAGGGTCCCACGACGGTCGGTCCGACCGGTCCGGCGGGTCCCCAGGGCGCGACTGGTGCGCAAGGCGCCACGGGATACGCGGGTGTGCAGGGCAACACCGAGTTGGCTGGTGTCAGCGGTCCGATGGGAGCCACCGGCGTTGCCGGCTCGCAAGGCTCGATCGGTCCGACCGGCGCGCAGGGCCCCGCGGCGGCTGAAACCGTGGGTGTGCGCTGGACGCTGTATCGGGACTACACCTTCGAAGGCCGTAGCGACGACATCATCAACGCCGACGCCAACAAGGCGAAGCAGATCGCGCAGTACATGCGCGAGAATCCGTCCTTCCGGATCGCGATCGACGGCTCGAACGAGCGTTACATCCATAGTGTCGTCGACGCGTTGAAGGACGCGGGAGTGCCGGCCTACAAGATCCAGACCGGCCATTACGGCGACCCGAAGCTCAGCCACAACCGCCGAGTCGCGGTGCTGGTCAGCAACTAGTCTGCCTTAACCGTTTGGAGCAGCCGGACGGCGCGGTCGAGAGACCGCGCCGTTTGTATTGCTGATCACCGCCTCAGTCAATTGCGCGCATTGGGCGCGTTCGACGCTCCGCGATCCTCACACTGCGTCGGTACGGTAACGCCGAGGAGCGGCTCTGTGTCCGGCAGCCTTTGTGCGCGAGCGAACGGACACGTCCGAGGGTCGCGAATATCCTCGTCGTCTGCGCGCGCTCGCGCGACAACTCACCGAGGCACCATGGACAGCAGCCCCGTTGTCGAAACCGCATCGGATGCCGCCGGACTCTCGCCGGGGCGCCGGCTCCCCATGGCGCTCGGCATCGGCATTCTCGCGGGGATCGCGATCGTCGCCGCGCTTTACCTCGCGCGCGCTTTCTTCGTTCCGCTCCTGATCGGCATTCTCGCGAGCTATGCGCTGCGCCCGGTCGTGGACTGGCTGAAGGCCTGCCGCATTCCGCGCCCCGCCGGCGCGGCGCTGGTCCTCGCGGCGCTGATCGCCATCTTCTCCTGGGGTGCGTTCTCGTTGGGCGACGATGCCGCCTCGATGATCGAGGGGCTTCCCGAAGCGGCACGCAAGGTGCGCCAGCACGTGATCGAGGCGCGAAAGGCCGGCCCGACGGCGCTGCAGAAAATCCAGGAGGCCGCAACGGAGCTCCAGGGGGCGGCCGCCGATGCGGCGGAGCAGAAGAAACCGGCGCAACGGCCGGCGAGCGCGACGGCAAGCCGCGACAGCGAGCCCAGCGTCTGGCTGCGCGACTACATGCTGACCCAGTCGGCGCTGCTCTTCACGGTGGCCGCGCAGACACCGATCGTGCTGTTGCTCGCGTACTTCCTGCTCGCCTCGGGTGAACACTTCCGGCGCAAGCTCGTGCAGTGGGTGGGGCCGTCGTTGTCGCGCAAGAAGGACGCCGTGCGCATCCTCGAGGAAATCGACCTGCAGATTCAGCGCTACCTGCTCGTCACGCTCGTGGCGAATATCCTGATCGCAGTCAGCACCTGGCTCGCGTTCGAAGCGCTCGGGATGCAGCAGGCGGCGGCGTGGGGCGTGGCCGCGGGCGTGCTGCACTTCATCCCCTACCTCGGACCGGTGCTCTTCGCGGGCGCGAGCGGTGTGGCCGGATTCATGCAAACCGGCACGGCGCTCGGCGCGTTCACTATCGCCGGCGCATCGCTGCTGGTGGCGGCCGGCGTCGGATTCCTGATCACGACCTGGGCGCAGGCGCGATTCGCGCGCGTGAATGCCGCGGTGCTCTTCATCGCCTTGCTCTTCTTCGGCTGGCTGTGGGGGATCTGGGGCCTGCTGCTCGGAGCGCCGCTCGTCGCGATCGCCAAGGTGATCTGCGATCGCGTCGCGTCGCTCAAACCCGCGGGCGAGCTCCTCGGGCGCTGATGCATCACCGTCAGATTCACGGCCCGCTGCGTACGCTGGCAGACAGATGGCCGGGGCGATTCCCGCTAGGCTCGGACTCCTGTTAGCGAATCGAGGAAGCAAACCATGCTGCGTCTGGCAACTCTTGTCGCCGCCATCGGCTGGTGGACCCTGTCGGGATGCGCCACGACGGGGATCGTCTACAACACCAACCGCAATGCCGACACCGTCTCGGTGGTGAGCCGCGCAACCTACAGAGTCGTGGATACCATCCCCGTGGGCCGGCGGCCGATCGGGATCGCGCTCAATCCTGCCAGGACGTTTGCCTACGCCTCGAATTCCGGAAGCGATAGTGTTTCCGTCATCAGCACCGCCAGCAACACCGTAGTCGAGACGCTCGCAGTCGGGGCGCGACCGTTTGGCCTCGACATCAATCAGACCGGTACCGCGGTCTACGTCGCCAATTCCGAAGGCGACACCGTGTCCATCATCGATACCGCGACCAACACGGTGACGGCAACCGTGGCCGTAGGAAGCGGACCCACGGGGGTTGCCGTCGATGGCGCCGGTACCTTCGTCTATGTGACCAACCAGCTCGGCGACAGCGTTTCCAGGATCAGCACCGCGACCAATACCGTCACGGCGACGATCTCCGTGGGCAAGCGTCCCATGGGCATTGCCGTGAATCGCACGGACTCCCGGGTCTACGTCGCCAACGCCGATGCCGACACGGTCTCTGTCATCGGCACGGCGACCGGCACCGTCGTCGGCACGATCGCGGTCGGGATATCGCCGATCGACCTCGCCATCGATCCTTCCGATACCTACGTCTACGCCGCCAACCAACGCGGCAATTCGATTTCGGTGATCAGCGTCGCGACCAATACCGTCGCCAGGACAATACCGTTGACAGAAGGTCCGACGGCCATCGTGATCGATCCGGACGGCACTTTGCTCTACGCGATCAATCGGCTGACCAACGCGGTGTCGGTCGTGAGGATCGCGACCCACACCGTCATCGCCACGATCCGCGAAACCGGCCTTGAATTGGCGCAAGGCGGCCCGATCCCATGAGCCTTGCCGACACTACGCCCGGAAGTGGGCGCGTGTCGTCTCGGATCGATACGATCGCGCGGCGTCTGTTCGCGGTCCTGAGCAGATCGTTGAGCTCCTGGATCGACCACCGAGCGGGCAGCAAGGGTGCCGCGCTCGCCTTCTATACGCTGTTCTCCATCACCCCCATCCTGATCCTCGCCATCGCGGGCGCCGGCTATTTCTTCGGCGCCGCGGCCGCGCAGGGCGAGATCATCGCGCAGATCGAGGCGCTGGTCGGGCGCAACGGCGCGCAGGCGATCCAGGCGTTGCTGGCGGGTGCGCGCGATCCCGGCTCCGGGCTCGCGGCCACCATCGTCGCGAGCGTGTTCCTGCTGGTCGGCGCCACCAGCGTCTTCGTCGAGCTGAAAGGCAGCCTCGACGAACTCTGGGGCATCAAGCCGCGCAAGGACCTGGCCATCATCGCGTTCCTGCGGACCCAGCTCCATTCGTTCGGACTGGTCCTCGTGCTCGCCTTCCTGCTGCTCGTTTCCCTCGTCCTCAGCGCAGGGCTCGCAGTGCTCGAACGATACGCGGACGGACTCTGGAGCAGCTCCTACGAAATCCTCGGCATTCTCTCCTCGGTGATCGCGTTCGGCGTCATCGCGTGTCTCTTCGCCGTGATCTACAAAGCGCTGCCGGACGCGCCGCTTTCATGGCGCGACGTCTGGATCGGGGCGGCCTTCACGGCGGGATTGTTCAGCCTGGGCAAGTACGCGATCGGCCTGTACCTCGGCCACAGCGCGGCCGCCTCGAGCTTCGGCGCCGCCGGATCGCTCATCGCCCTGCTGCTGTGGGTCTATTACTCGGCCCAGATCTTCTTCCTGGGTGCCGAGCTCACGCGGCAGTACGCAATTGGGTTCGGGAGCCTTCGACAGCGCTCGCCGGCATCCCTGCCTACCGCGACCTCGCCGCCGTGAGGCATTCGCTTCGGAGATTCTCGGCGCGATCGCCGCACTTCGCCTTCGCGATGTCGTAACCGGCGCGCGCACGGGCGAGGCCGGCATTCGCTATCGCCGCCGTTGTGCCGCGATAACTCACCTCGAGCTCCGCCTTGCGGATTCGGTCCGCGCCTGCCGACTCTGCCATGCAAATATCCTTCGCGGCGTTCGCGTGGCCGCGGCATTCCGCGGCGGCAAGGCGAACGGCGGCATCGATGACCTTGCCCGCTTCCCGATAGTCGATTTTCGACATCAGCGAGGGGGACGAGCCGACGCCGGCGGCGATGCCGATGCCGAAGGCCGTCACGCCAAGCAGCGACGCGAGGAAGAGCATGGAGAAGTGCATTGTTGTATCCACTCGGGCATGCTACGCACATCTCGGCGCCAGTCTGTACGCTGCCGCACTTCATCGCGCGGCGCGTGCCATCGGGATCCTGTGTGCGTCAGCGAACAGACCTCACGCGTCGCTGGCTCTAGTCTCCCTGACCATGATGAAGTCCACGATCACTTACCGTCCGCTACCGGCGTATGCCCCGTTGCCGCTCGGTCACAGCGCGCGCGCGCGGCTTCGCGCCTTGGCGCAGGCGACGGGCCGGAAGGCGAGCCTGAACGAATGGGAAGCCGAGGGCGGAGCCCTCGAAAGGAATGCCAACGTGCTGAAGAGCATTCAGCGCGGGCGCTCCTGAGGCTGGATGCCGCGCGATGCGCTCTTCGATCGCAGGAAGGATTCATGACCATCGGCGGCCGTCTCGGGGCATTGCCAGGCGCCAGAGCGCAGGGGCGACGAGATTGCAGCCGCATCCGACACGAGGAAACACGGCCATGAACTGGGATCGCATCGAAGGCGATTGGAAGCAATTCACGGGCAACATCAAGGAACAATGGGCCAAGCTCACCGATGATCAGCTCGACGTCATCGCGGGCAAGCGCGATCAGCTGCTCGGCAAGATCCAGGAAACGTACGGGATTACCAGGGAAGAGACGGAGAAGCAGGTGTTCGCGTGGCAGAGCCGTCTGAAAGAGACGAGCCGCAGGTAGCGCAGCCGAACCATTGGGCGCGGGTCGTGCGCCACGGGAGCGCGAAGCTGCTCCCGCCGGCGGCGCCCCATTGACGCTCAGTACTTCTTGTTCTCTTTCGCTTCGCTTTCCACCTTGCCGCCCGCGGCCTTCACGTCCTTGCCGGCGCCTTCCATGGTGTTGCAGGCGCCCAGAAGAAGCAAGGACGCTCCGACGATCATCGCGATGAGTGTTTTCATTGTTGCCCCCGTGAAATCCGTTGTCCGTTAAGCATCGAGGCCCACACTACCGCGCGATCGCCCGGCCCGTCGGTGCGGTAGCGCACGCTGCCGCACGGCGCGCAACCGAACGCGTCCTCGGGCGCGAATGAAAAAGGGGCCGCCGACCGGCGACCCCTCGAGATTGGTGGTGCTGTTGAGTGGACTCGAACCACCGACCTACTGATTACGAATCAGTTGCTCTACCAACTGAGCTACAACAGCCCCGTTTCGTGACGTCGCCGGGCCGCTTTCGCGGCCCGGCGAACCGTCAATTATACGGAGCTATTTGTCTCCGTGCGGGTACCAGTACACCCTCGAACGGATCTGGCGGATCGGCACCGGCGGCTGCTGCGCGCCGATGGTCGAGCCCGTGCCCGTGTCGAGGTTGATGCCGCCGATGAGCACGCTGATCGCCTTCGTCGTGCCGTCGGCCATCTTCACCGGCACCGTCCCGACCACCGGCGACGGCGGCAGGCCGCCGCCCGTGAACACGCCGTTGCGCGCGCCGCCGCACGTCGATCCCGAGCCGATCACGCCCGAGGCGTTGAGCAGGTTCACCGCATAGCCCTTCGCGATGCCGAGGTTCAGGTCGCACGAGTTCGGCGGCGTCTGCACGGCATGGTTGGTGCTGAAGAACACCGTGCCGCCGAAGATCACCGACGACGTCACCGTCTGCTCGCCGCGATCCGGCAGGTCCATGAACCAGCCGTTCTTCGCGCCGTCGAGCTTCGTGTCGCAGCCCGTGCTGCTCGTGAAGTTCGACATGGTGGAGCCGTCGAGGTCCACGGTGCCCGAGGCCGGGAACGAGTCGATGAACATGTAGAAGCGGTTCTGCACCGGCGTCGAGTACGGGTAGTTCTGCAGCAGCGGCCGCTCGCGGTCGCCCGAGCCCATCGCGAGGAACACCTGGTTGCCCGTGCCGAGCGCCGCCGGACCGAAGACGAACTTGCGGCTGCTGCCGGTCGTCGCCGCGATCTTGGACATGGTCCACAGGCTCGGGCCGAGCGCGGTCATCGACGTCGGATCGACGAGGTCGATGCGGTAGAGCGCGCCGCCCGTGTCGACCACGTAGACGAAGTCGACGTTGCCGTCGAAGTCGCGGTCGATGAGCGTCACGTCCGCCGGCACCGCGCGATCGGTGTCGAAGCTCTTCTGCAGGGCGCCCGTGTCCGCGTCGAAGATGTAGACGTGGTTGCCCTTGCTGGTCGCGGTGCAGCTGGTGGTCGCGTTGTCGGTGTCCTCGCAGGAGTCGTAGCCGCCGCCCACGATCACCAAGGGCTTCGTGCCGCTGTTGTAGCCCTTGACGAAGGCGACCGCCGGCACCGACCACGTCTGCCCCATGCCGGACATCCCGGCGGTGCAGCCCGTGTCGTTGCCCACGTTCGGGCAGCCGTTGACCCACTTCAGCGCCGGCGCCGTCGGATCGCTCACGTCGAACGCGTAAAGCATGCGGCCGCCACGGCGCATCGACGGGAAGAGCCAGACCAGGTCCGCCACGCCCGTGTCCGCGTTGGTGACCGGATCCTTCTTGAACGTCTGGTACAGGCCCACCGAGCCGTCGAAGAAGTAATCCTTCGGCACGCCCGTGACGCCCGCCGGCAGGTTCGGGTAGCTGATGATCGGCGTGTTGAGGAGCAGCCGGCGCAGCTTCCCGAAATGCTCGGGCGCGATGAAGGACCACAGCTCCGTGCCGTCCTGCGGCGTCGGGCTCGGCTGCACCGCGGGCGGAATCGTGATGCCGCTTCCCTTGGTGGCGTGGAAGGCGCCGTCGTTGGAGCCGTAGTACACGACCACGCCGCGGCTGTCGCCGTAGTTCACCGGCAGCGGACGCGAGTGCGCGATGTCGCCGTGGATCGTCGGGCGCGGCTCGGTGGTGTTGGCGTTGCCGTTCTCGTCGAGCACGTCCTGGCCGAGCGTGAAGTTCACGATGGAGGTGTGCTCGGCGGCGGACGACGCCCCGGTCTGCGCCTGCGACGGGTTCGCCGTCGTGAAGTCGACGAGCGAGGTGCACGGCGAGCTCGGGCAGGTCTTCATGTGCCGGGCGGCCGTCGTGAACGGCGCCGCGGCGGTGGTGCTGTTGCCCTTGCGCAGGACTTCAGCCGCCGAGCCCTTCTCGACGACGCCGCCGTCGGGCAGGTCGTTGTTGCTGCTATTCGGCACCGAGGTGCAGGTGCCGGCGCTCGCGGGCGAGAACGACCAGTAGTTCGCGCCGTTGTCCGTGGTGTAGAAGCTCTGCGCGCACGCCTGGATGAAGCCCGTGGTCGCGGAGATCGCCTCGTTGCCCTGCGAGTCGGCAAGCTTCGCATCGCCGCCGAAGATCGCGATCTGGTAGCGCTTGAGGTTGCCGTACCACTTCGGCTGCGCCTTCTCGTCGGGACGGAACATGCCGATGAACACCTGGTTCTCGTTCTGCGACCGGTTCGTGGCGTTGATCGGCAGCGACGCGGAGGCGAACACCGAGTTCACCGCCTGGATCTCGACCAGGATCTGGCGCAGCGCGTTGAGGATCGCGTCCTCGTTGGTCGCCTGGAAGTAGCGGCCGCCGCCGTACTTCGCCATGCTCTGCAGCAGCGCCGTCTCGTTCGCGTCCTGCGCGTCCTTGTACACGTCGATCGTGTACGTGGTGATGTTCTGCTGGCCGAGCACCTGGTTGGCGTCGGTCGTGTACAGGTAGCGCGCCCACTCGTCGGCGAAGTTCCCCAGCGACGCGACCGCGCCCGGGGTGACTGTGCTGGTGGTCTTGGTGCCGGTGATGTTCTGGCCCTGGATGCAGCTGTCCGTCGCCTGCATCCTCTGCCCGGAAAGGCACGTATTGAACGCCGTGAACGTCTGGTTGGCGAGCTGGTTGCAGCCCGTCGCGTTCATGGTCTGGTTGGTGACCGGCGTGTCGGTCGCCTTCACCTGCCAGCGCGCCATCACGGCGGCGGCGCCGCTACCACCGGCGCAGCTCGCTTGCTGGGTCTGGTTGATGAGCTTGCCACCCACGCAACCGGTGGTCGAGCCTCCACTGCAGCTCGGGCTGATCAGGTTCGAGCCCGCCGGAATCACCACGCCGGACGCGCACTGCGAGGCGTTGTGGCACACGGCGTCGGTGCCGAGGGCGAAGGGGCCGATGCTGCCGCTGTTGGCCGGGGCGCCCGGCGCCGAGACGCCGACGCAGAAGACGCTGTCGTGTCCCGGATTTGCCGTCGTCATCCGCGCCGAGCATGCCGCCTGCGTCTCGCAGACGAGCCCGGAATCACCTATGACGACCGTGGATGCCGCACCCGCCGTGCCGCCGGTGCAGCTGTAGGAGTTGTATCCAGGGAACGTGGTGCGCGCGCGCGAAACGCATGACGCGCGGCTTTCCGTCGCGGTCGGGTCCGCCGCCGACTGCGTCACGCCGGCGCCGGTCGAGCCGCCGCCGCAGGCGCCATAGGACGTAAATCCGGGAAGGATCGTCGCGGTGCGCCCATTGCACGCGGCCTGCGTCTCGCACGCGCGGTCGGTGCCGGTGCCCGAGCCCACCGGCGTCGTGGTGCCGCCGCTGCAGCTGTATGACACGTGGCCACCGAAGTTGTTTGTGGCGTATGTGACGCAAGCGTTGTTGGTGTCGCAGTTGGGGAAGATGCCGAGGTCCGTGGTTGGGGCTTGCGGCGTGCCGCCGGTACAGGTGTAGCTGTCGAAGCCCGGGAATGTGCCCGGGGCGTTGGCCGCGCACGTCGCGGGAGAGGTGCACGTCGCATCCGTGCCGAGCGTTTGGGTCGTCGTCGTCGTCGTGGTGTTATAGGTCTGGACCTGCAGCTGCGTCGCGTTGCCGTTGACGCCCGTCAGCAAGCTCGCCGGCGAATCCTGCACCGGATAGCCGTTGCCGATGAAGACGAGGAAGTTCTTCGCGCACGAGTTGGAGCCGTCGGCGTTGATCGGCGGGTTGTAGCCCGTCTGGTTCGCGCCGTTGTAGGCGGCGGCGTCGAAGTTGGCATCGGGGCCGCCGGGGATGCGCGCGTAGCGCAGCGCGCCGAAGTGGCTCGCGTCGATCGGGGTCATCCCCTGGTCGGCGTGCGCGTGCGCCGGGTCGGTGTAGCCGCCGAAATACTTGAAGACCTCGAAGAGGCCCGCGCTATAGTCGGTCTTCGATGTGCCGACCTTCTCGCCGGGCGTCGAGAAATTCTTCAGGATGCAATTGGGCGAGCCGGTGAGGCTGTTCGGGCCGTCGACGCAGCTCGCGTCCTGCCCGATGAGCTCCTTGTACGCGGCCTTGTTCGCCGCGTTCATGCCGCGCACGTGGAAGCGCACGTAACTGCCGCTCGGCGTCGAGCCCGGGCCAGGCGTGAAGAGCATGAGGCCGAGGTTCAGCTTGTCGCTCACCTCGTCGAGCACGCGCCGGATCGCGCGCAGCTCCGACTGGCCCTGCTTGCACGGCGAGAACGAGGGACACGTCCAGTGCTGGGCGTTCGAGTCCCAGTTGGCGCTGTTGTCGATCATGATCACGATGTTCGGGTTCTGCGCGTTGCTGCCCGTGCTCGTGAATAGATCGATGTCCTCGGCGAGAACCGGGGCGGCGAGCCCCGCGATCGCGGCGGCGAGGAAGGAGATGCGCAAGAAGGTGGGTTTCACGAAAAGCCTCCCGTGGAAGGGGGTTACGGGCAGTTGGCTGCCATGTCGAGGGCTTTTACGCGAACGGCGACGCCCTGTGTCGTTGTCATGTTCACGGTGGAATTGGCGGTGGTGGTGCCGGTGGCGAGCGTTTGCGCGGTGATCTCCCACACGGTAGCGGCGCACAGCGAATCTCCGGCCGCCGCGGCGCCCGAGATGCCGAAGCCGCCCTGCTGCGTGCCCTGCAGGCAGGCCACGTCCTCCAACGTCGGGTCGAACTTGCCGGTCGCGTCCTTGAGCCGGAGCTCCCCCACCTTGAGCGCGCGCGCCTGGACGCACGCGGGCGCCGGCGTGAGCGTGGCGGTGTAGTCGTTGACGCCGTCGCCGTTCACGTCGACGCAGAAGGTGTTGGGCGCGCCGCCGCACGGATTGGGCAGCGCGTTGTTGGGCGTGTCGACGAACTGTGTTGCGCTCAGCACCTTGTCGATGAGCATCTGGCTCGTGTCCAGCGCCTCGGCGCGCACCTGCTGGTTGCCCACGACCTTGAGGTTCATGGTGCCCTGGTTCATGGCCGACACCGCGAACAGCGTCAGCATGATCAGCATGATGAGAACGAGGATGAGGGTCGCGCCCTGCTGGCGCGTGCGTCGGATGGTCATGGCACGTCCTTGCGGTCGGAGACGTTCACGATGCGCACGGTGCTCGTGTACACGTGGCGCCGGTAGGCGTCGTTGTACGTCTTCGTGATCGGGATTCCGGCGGCGTCGAGGCCGATCGTGTAGGTCTTCTGGTCGGTGTAGTTGTTGGAGGCTTCGGTGCTGCGCGCAAGCAGCGTCACCCGCGCCGTCACCACGCGCTGCCAGTTCTCGACCGACGTGCAGGTCGCGCAGCCGGTGTAGGTGTACGCGCTCGGATCGGCGCTGTAGATGTCGGGCGAGCCGTCGTTGTTGTTGTCGATGCCCCATTCGACGTTGAGCTCCTCGATGCCCTCGACGAGCGGGACGATCGTGTACTGCACGCCGTCGAACTCCATCCGCGTGAGGGTCGGGATCGGCTCGCCCTGGCCGTTGTTGGTGCTGATGTAGTAGATGCTCACCATGTACTGCCGCACCGGCGCCCAGTTCACGCAGTCGCGCTTGTGCAGGTTGTAGGGGGGGTTCCCCGTGCCGTAGTCGAGGACGTACGTGGTCGCGATCGACGCCGTCTCCTGCAGCGGCGCGGCCGAGCACTTCGAGACCTGCAGGTAGGGCCGGTTGGCCACGGCCGCGGCGCAGCCCGCGACGCCCGCTTCGCAGGTCGAGGCGCGCCGCACGACGATGACGTCGGTGCCCGCTTTGAGGTCGATGCTCGGCACGCACACCGGAATCCCCACGCCGTTGTCGTAGGCCTGCACGCCGATGAGCATCGCCGACTTCCACACGTTCTTGTCGGTCGAGCACGGGTCGGGCAGCGCCGCGCCCGGGGCCGGCGGTCCCGCGGTGACGGCGTTCACGGCGAGCTCGCCGTAGAAGCCGGCGAGCTTGATGTCGCCGGTGAGGATCTCCATCGCGAAGCGGCCGTTCTCGATCTGGCGGCTCACGCGGTCGAGCTCGGTGCGCGAGCGGCTCGAGTTGGCGAAGACGCTCGCGAGAGTGGCGAGCACCATCAGGCCGAGCGTGACGGCGATCATCAGCTCGACGAGCGACACACCGCGCTGCGGATGCAGGCGGCGAAGCGATGCGGGTCGATTGCTCATGGCGGATCTCAGCGGATGGGCGGCACCGCGGGCGTCGTGATGCACGCCCCGGTGACGGGGTTGTTCTGCAGGCAGCCGACGAGGACGTTGGCGGTGAGGGCGCGGCGCGTGTTGTCCGCGCCGTACTGCCCGCGACCGCACGCCGTCGTCGGCGCGACTGTCGGGTTGATGCCTTGCCACACGACGGAAACGACGTACTGCGCGGGCATGGTGGCGGTCACCTGGTCGACGCAGCCGCGCGCGTCGATCATCGCGCCCTGCTTGATGCCGCCGGTGGCTTCCGCGGCGCCGAGCAGCGTGTTGTTCCACTGGCACAGGTCGAACGCGGCGTCGAAGAGCGCGCTGCAATCGGTGATGGAGTTGCCCGTTCCGACGGGCGTCACGGTGACGTAGCTGACGGCGTTCTTCTTGTTGGCGTTGATGCGGTCCACCATGTCCTGGAGGAGGACGAGCGCCTGCGCGCGCTGGAACGACTCCATCTCGGACAGGTTGATGCGCGCCTGCAGGCCCGCGAGGCCCAGAAGCCCGATCACGACCACGAGGATGGCGACCAGGACTTCCATCATGGTCGCGCCGGATTGCATGCGTTTCATGGACATCCTCCCACGAGCGACACCGGACGCCCGCTGATGTCGAGCCTCACGCAGCGCCACTTGTCGTTGCTGAGCTCGTCGGACGAGATCTGGAATTGCGTCGCCGGACCGACGAGCCGTCCCATGCCGTTGAAGGACACGGTGCCGGGCCCGGCCACCGCGACCTGCGTCCACTTGTCCTGCTTGCCGACCATGTTTCCGCCGCTGTCGGTGACCGTCCAGCCGTCGACCCACCCGCTCGCCCCGGGCGTCATCGTCACGGTGGAATTGCGCTTGATGGCTTCGCTGCGCGCGAGCGTGAGGCCCGCGTTCAGGTCGAAGCTCGCGGTGCGCAGGCGCTGGGTCTGGATCATGCTGCGCATGTTGGGAACGGCGATCGCGGTGAGGACCGCCATGATCGCGACGACGATCATCAGCTCGGTCGTCGTGAAGCCGCGCTGCAAGCGGAGCACCGCCGGGCGCGTTACCACGGAATCCATCCCTGGCTGGGATCGTTGCGCTGCTTCACGTTGAAGTTGTCCAGCGTGAGCTCGCCGTCCGGCGACTGCGGGCCGCCGGCGAACGGCGTCGCGTGGAGGGTGAAAGTCGGCGGGGTGGTGGGCGCTGCCGGCGTCACCGTGAGCGTGTAGTACGTGGCCACGCTCGTCGGAGTCGTCGCGCCCAGGGTCGTCACGAAGGTCGCGTCTAGGGCATACGTGCGCGCGTCCAGCATGTACTGCGCCTGGCGGTTCGCGAGATCCATCATGAACGACTGCGCATCGGCGCGGCGCCCCTTGCGGATGTGGTTCTGGAAATTCGGAAACGCGATCGCGGCCAGGATCCCGACGATCGCGACGGCGATCAGGACTTCGACCAACGTAAAACCACGTGCCCTCTTCATGGCGAGGCCTCCCTTGGTTCGCCGCCAAACATAAAGGAGTCCCCCCGGCCCCCGCAAAGGGGGCCGACGGGCGGTGGGAAACGGGGGGCCGAACGGCACCCGGAAAGGGGTGCCGGGGACAGGCGGTCAGGCGGCCCCGGAAAGACCCTTCGGCAGGGGGAAATTCACGTGCTCGTCGATGCCCTGCAGCTCGCGCACCCGGCGGGCGCCGAGCTCCTGGAGGCGCAGGATCACGTCGTGGACCAGCACCTCGGGGGCGGATGCGCCGGCGGTGACGCCGATGGTGCGCTTGCCCTCGATCCATTCGGACCGCAGGTCCTCGGCCTTGTCGACGAGATACGCGGCGCGTCCTAGGTTGGCGGCCACTTCACGCAGGCGATTGGAGTTGGAGCTGTTGGGCGAACCCACGACGATCACCACGTCGCATTGCGGCGCCATGATCTTCACCGCGTCCTGGCGGTTCTGCGTGGCGTAGCAGATGTCGTCCTTCTTGGGTCCCTGGATCGTCGGGAAGCGGCGCTTCAGCGCGGCGACGATGCGCGCGCAGTCGTCGATGGAAAGCGTGGTCTGCGTCACGTACGCGAGCCGCTCGGGGTCCTGGACGTTCAGGCGTGCGACGTCCGCTTCGCTCTCGACGAGATACATCCCGGTCTCGCACTGGCCGATCGTTCCCTCGGATTCGGGATGGCCCTCGTGGCCGATCATGATCACCTCGCGCCCCTGGCCGCGCATCTTGGCGACCTCGACGTGCACCTTGGTGACGAGCGGGCAGGTCGCGTCGAACACTTTCAGGCCGCGCGTCTCGGCTTCGCGGCGCACGTCGAGCGAGACGCCATGCGCCGAAAAGATCACGGTGGCGCCGGTCGGGACCTCGGCGAGCTCCTCGACGAACACGGCCCCCTTGGAGCGCAGGTCTTCGACGACGTACTTGTTGTGCACGATCTCGTGGCGCACGTAGATCGGCGCGCCGTGCAGCGCGAGCGCCTTCTCGACGATGGCGATCGCGCGGTCCACGCCCGCGCAGAAGCCGCGCGGCTTCGCCAGCACGACTTCCGTCGCGTCCTCGATCACGTGCTCGGGCGGGGTCGGCATCACTTCTCCTGCCTTGCGGTAGGCGAAGGTCGCGCGCCCGAGCGCAGACTGTCCCACACGAGGAGTGCCACTCCCACGCTGATCGCCGAATCCGCGACGTTGAAGGCCGGCCAAAAGTATCCCGCGGCGTGAACCTGAACGAAATCGATCACATATCCGAACATGAGCCGGTCGAACAAGTTCCCCAGCGCGCCGCCGAGGACCAGCGCGAGCGCGAACGAGACCAGCGCGTTGCCGACCTGGCGCCGCAGCATGTAGAGGATTCCCGCGCCGATCACGATGGTGACGCCGGTGAAGAACCAGCGCTGCCAGCCGCCCGCGGTGGCGAGGAAGCTGAAGGCGGCGCCGCGGTTGTACATGAGCACGAGATTGAAGAAGGACGTCACCTCGACCGATTCGCCGAGCGTGAAGGCGCGCACGATCCACGCCTTGGTGGCGATGTCGAGCACGACGACGCCCGCACTCACGCCGAGCCAGCGCATCCAGCGCAGGCGCTCAGGCATGGCGGCGCTCCTCGTCGCGCCCCGCGAGCGTCGCGGCGCAGCGCGCGCAGATCCCGGGATGCGCCGGATCGGTTCCGACATCCTGCCGGTAGTGCCAGCAGCGCTCGCACTTCGCGTGCGCGCTCGGCGCGACCGCGATCGCCACCGCGTCCCCGCCCGCCCTGGCGAGCGTCGCTTGCGAGGTGATGAGCACGAAGCGCAGGTCGTCGCCGAGCGCGGCGAGCTGCTCGTAGTCGGAGCCCGGCGCCTGCAGGGCGACCTCGGCTTGCAGCGACGAGCCGATCGAGCCGGCCGCGCGCGCCTCCTCGAGCTTCTTCGCGACCGCTGCGCGGATCTCGCGAATGCGCTTCCACTTGGCTGAGAGCTCGGCTTCGCCCGCCTGCGGCGGCAGCACGTCCTTCCACGTATGCAGGAAAACGCTGTCCGGCGCCTCGCCCGCGCGGGCCGGATGCGCGAGCGCCCAGGCCTCCTCCGCGGTGAAGGAGAGGATCGGCGCCATGAGGCGCAGCAGCATCTCGGTGACGAGCGCGAGCGCCGACTGCGCCGAGCGGCGCGCGCGCGAGGCGGCACGCGTCGTGTAGAGCCGGTCCTTGAGGATGTCGAGCCAGAAGCCGCCCAGGTCCTCGGAGCAGAACGTCTGGATGCGCTGCGCCACGAGGTGGAACTCGTAGCGCGCGTAATCGGCGATGCACGCCGCGGCCATCTCGCGCGTGAAGGCGAGCGCGTAGCGGTCGATCTCGAGCCACTCGCCGACCGGCAGCGCGTCCTTCGCCGCATCGAAGTCGGACGTGTTGGCGAGGAGGAACCGCAGCGTATTGCGAATGCGGCGGTAGCCTTCGACGACGCGCTTCAGGATCTCGTCGGACAGGTAGAGCTCGCCGGAGTAGTCGGTGGACGCCGTCCACAGGCGGATCACCTCGGCGCCGAGCGAGTCGGAGACTTTCTGCGGCGCGATCACGTTGCCGAGCGACTTCGACATCTTGCGGCCCTGGCCGTCGACGACGAAGCCGTGCGTGAGGAGCGCGTCGTAGGGCGCGCGTCCGTACATCGCGCAGCCGGTGAGAAGGCTCGACTGGAACCAGCCGCGGTGCTGGTCCGAGCCCTCGAGGTACAGGTTCGCCGGCCACTTCTGCCCGGCGAGATTGCGCAGCACCGTGTAGTGCGTCGTGCCGGAGTCGAACCACACGTCGACCGTGTCGGTGATCTTGCGGTAGCGAGCCGGGTCGACGCCGAAATCTTCGCAGGTCGCCGCGAACCACGCCTCGATGCCGCCCGCCTCGACCATCGCCGCGGCCTTCTCGAGGAGCGCTTCGGTCTCGGGATGCACCTGCTCGCTCTCGCGGTCGAGGAAGAAAGGCAGGGGCACGCCCCAGTTGCGCTGGCGCGAGAGCGTCCAGTCGGGCCGGTTCTGGATCATCGCCTGGATGCGCGAGCGCCCCCACGACGGATAGAACGCGGTGTTCGCGATCGCATGCATCGCGATCTCGCGCAGCGACCTGCCCGCGGTTCCCGGGGTTCCCACGTTCGCGGGACGATCCATGCCGATGAACCACTGCGTGGTCGCGCGGAAGATGATGGGCGTCTTGTGGCGCCAGCAGCACGGATAGCTGTGGAGATACGGCTCCTCGTGCAGCAGCGCGCCGTTCTTCGCCAGGAGCTCCACGATCGGCTTCTCCGCCTCGCGCACGCCCATCCCCGCGAAGCCCGGCACGTTCGCCTTGTAGCGCCCGGCGTCGTCCACGGGCTGGTCGAGCGGAAGATCGTGCTCGAGCCCCATCTGGAAGTCGTCGGCGCCGTGCGCGGGCGCGGTGTGCACCAGGCCCGTGCCCGCCTCGCGCGTCACGTGCTCGCCGGCGATCATCGGCACCTCGCGCGGCTCGAACGGGTGGCGGAAGCGAAGGCCCGCGAGCCTCTCGCCCGGGACGCGCCCGAGCAGCGCGCGCGCGGCGAGCCCGTAGCGCTTCAGGCACGCCTCGCGCAGCTCCGCGGCGAGGATCAACGCGCCGCGGTCGGTGTCGACGAGCTCGTACTCGAAATCGGGATGCACGGCGATCGCCTGGTTGCCGGGAAGCGTCCACGGCGTCGTCGTCCAGATCACGGCAAGCGCTTTCGCCGGCACGCTCGGGGACTTGAACGCGCGTGCGACCGCGTCGCGGTCGGCCGCCTCGAAGGCCACGTCGATCGCGGGCGAGGTGCGGTCCTCGTATTCGACCTCGGCCTCGGCGAGCGCGGAGCAACAATCGATGCACCAGTTCACGGGCTTCAACCCGCGATAGAGGAGGCCGTTCTTCCAGATGACGCCGAGCGCGCGGATCTCGGCGGCCTCGGTCGCGAAGTCCATCGTCTTGTACGGATGGTCCCAGTCGGCGAGGACGCCCAGGCGCACGAAGTCGGCTTTCTGGCGCTCGATCTGCTCGGCGGCGTAGGCGCGGCAGAGCGCGCGCGCCTTGTTCGGCTCGAGGTTGCGGCCGTACTTCTTCTCGATCATGTGCTCGATCGGCAGGCCATGGCAGTCCCAGCCGGGGGTATACGGCGCGTCGAAGCCGGCGAGCGTCTTCGACTTCACCACGATGTCCTTCAGGATCTTGTTGGTCGCGGTGCCGAAGTGGATGTCGCCGTTGGCGTACGGCGGGCCGTCGTGGAGCACGAACTTGGGCCGCCCGCGCGCGCGGCTGCGGATGCGCTCGTAGAGGTTCGTCTCGCGCCACGCGGCGATCCATTGCGGCTCGCGCTTCGCGAGATCGCCGCGCATGGGAAACGGCGTCTCCAGAAGGTTGAGCGTGCTCTTGTAGTCGGTCTTCTTGGGGTCGTCGGGCATCAGCCGTCCAGCGAGCGGAAGCATTCGCGCGCGTCATCGCAGTCCCTGCGGATCTGCGCGGCGAGCGCCTCCAGCGAGGCGAAGTGCGCCTCGTCACGCAGCTTCTTCACGAACTCGACGGTGAGGCGGCGCCCATAGAGGTCGCCGGAGAAATCGAAGAGGAACGCTTCGAGCGTCGATCGGCCGTCCGAGCGCACGGCCGGGTTGGTGCCGAGGCTCGCCACTCCCTCGAGTCCGCGAGTTGCTGCACCGAAGCATTTTACCGCAAAGATGCCCGCGAGCGCCGGTCTCGTGCGGCCCAGCCGGACGTTCGCGGTCGGGAATCCCAACGAGCGCCCGCGCCCCGCGCCGTGGACGACGCGCCCGCAGATCGCGTAGCGGCGCCCGAGGAGCCGCGCCGCGCGCTCGAGGTCGCCGCGCGCGAGCGCCTCGCGCACGAGCGTGGACGAAACGCGCTCGCCCTCGAGCGCCACCGGCGCCAGCACCTCGACCGCGAAACCGAGAGCGCGTCCCGATTCGGCGAGGCTCGCGCAATTCCCGGCGCGTCCCTTGCCGTAGCGGAAGTCGGGTCCGACGAGCACATAGCGCGCGCGGTGATGCCGCGCGAGGCGTTCGGCGAACTCGCGCGGCGTGAGGCTCGCGAAGCCGCGGTCGAAGCGCTCGACGATCGCGGTCTCGATGCCTTGCCCGGCGACGAGGGCGAGCTTCTCCGCCAGCGTCGTGAGGCGCGCGGGCGCCTCGCGCGGGGCGAAGAACTCGCGCGGCAGCGGCTCGAAGGTGAGCATGGTGGGCTCGAGCCGCCGGGCGGCCGCGGCGCGCCGCAGCTCGCCGAGCATCGCCGCGTGGCCGCGATGCACGCCGTCGAAGCTCCCCACGGCGATCGCGCTGTCGCCGCTCGCGGCCGCATGTCGCACGATGCGCATCGCTATTCGTGGCGCGAGAAGTCGGCGAGCCGCAATCCCATGATCCAGAGCGAGCCGAAGTAGGCCGCGGTCCCCGCGGCGATCACCAGCGCGAGCTTCACCGCGCGCGCCGTGGCGGCGATCTCGAACCAGGACGATTCGCTTCCCATCGCATACCAGAGCGCGCCCCCCATCATGTAGAGGGCGACGGCGAGCTTGAGGAGGAACGCCGTCCAGCCCGGCTCGGCGCGATAGTGGCCCGAGCGGCGCATGAGGATCCAGAGCCACAGTGCGTTGAAGCTCGCGCCCACCGAGATCGCGAGCGCGAGCCCCGCGTGCCTGAGCCACGGCACGAAGAGCGCGTTCAGGAGCTGCGTCACCACGAGCGTCGCGATCGCCACGCGCACCGGCGTGCGGATGTTCTGGCGCGCGTAGAAGCCCGGCGCGAGCACCTTCACCAGGATGATCCCGATGAGACCGACCGCGTACGCGATGAGGGCATGGCGCGTCATGATCACGTCCGTGCGCGTGAATTCGCCGTGCCAGAAGAGCGTCGCGATGAGCGGCACGGCGAGAAGCCCGAGCGCGATCGCCGCCGGCGCCGCGAGGAGCAGCGTCACGCGAAGCCCCCAGTCGAGCAGGCGCGAATACGCTTCGCCGTCCTTTGCGCTGTGATGGCGCACGAGCGACGGCAGGAGCACCGTGCCGAGCGCGACGCCGAGGAGCGCCGACGGAAACTCCATCAACCGGTCGGCGAAATAGAGCCACGACATGGGACCGTCGCCGAGCCAGGAGGCGATCTGCGTGTTGATGAGCAGGCTCACCTGTGCGACCGAGACGCCGAGAGCGGCCGGCGCCATGAGCTTCAGGATGCGCTGCACGCCTTCGTCGCGCGGCGCCCAGCGCGGCCTCGGCAGCATGCCGATGCGGCGCAGGAACGGGACCTGGAAAAGAAGCTGCGCGATGCCGCCGAAGAAGACCGCCCATGCGAGCGCCACCACCGGGCGCTCGAGGTGCGGCGCCACCGCGAGCGCGAAGCCGATGAACGACAGGTTGAGCAGCACCGGCGTGAATGCCGGTCCCTTGAACGCGCCGTAGGTATTGAGCAGGCCCGAGGCGAACGAGACGAGGGAGATGAACAGGATGTACGGAAAGCAGATGCGCAGCATCGTCACCGTGAGCCCGAACTTCGCCTGGTCCCCGGCGAAGCCTCCGGCGCTGAGATAGACAACCGCGGGGGCGGCGACGATGCCGATGAGGGTGGCGATGAAGAGCGCGACCGCGAGCGCGCCCAGCACCCTGCCGGCGAGCTCGCGCGTGGCCTCCTCGCCCTTGCGCGCGCGATAGTCGCCGAGCACCGGCACGAAGGCTTGCGAGAAAGCGCCCTCGGCGAAGAGGCGGCGCAGCAGGTTCGGGATGCGGAAGGCGACGACGAAGGCGTCCATCGTGAGCCCCGCCCCGAAGAGCACCGCGAGGAGCGTGTCGCGGATGAATCCCGTGATGCGGGACAGAAGCGTCATGCCGCTCACCGAGGCGGCGGCCCTGAGGAGATTCATCGGCCGTGCTATGATATCAAGCTTCCCTCACCGCACTCGATTTCACCGAATTTCCCATGGCGAACACCAAGCAGGCCGCCAAGCGCGCGCGCAAATCCGTTCATCAGCGCGAAGCGAACGTGCGGCTGCGCACGACGCTGCGCACCGCGATCAAGAAGATCCAGAAGGCGATCGAGTCCGGCGACAAGGCCGCGGCCGACGCCGCTTTCCGCTCGCAGCAGTCGGTGATCGATGCCATCGCCGACAAGCGCATCATCCACAAGAACAAGGCCGCGCGACACAAGAGTCGACTGGCGGCTCGGATCAAGGCGCTCGGCGCCGGTACCTAGAGTCACCGCAGCTTTGCCCGACGGCGGCCCTCGGGCCGCCGTTGTTCTTTCTGAAGGGGGATCGGCGATGAAGGCAACGCACCTGATGCAGACCTACGCACCGCAGCCCGTCGCGTTCGCGCGCGGCGAGGGCGCCTGGCTCTGGGACACGGCGGGCCGACGCTACCTCGACGCGCTCGCCGGCATCGCGGTGAACGGCCTCGGTCATGCGCATCCGGTGCTCACGCGCGCCATCGCCGAACAGGCCGCGCGCCTCATCCATACCTCCAACCTCTTCCAGGTGCCCGAGCAGGAGCGCCTCGCCGCGAAGCTCTGCGCGCTTTCGGGAATGGACAACGCGTTCTTCGCGAACTCCGGGGCGGAAGCGAACGAGTGCGCGATCAAGCTCGCGCGCCTCTACGGCCACCAGCGCGGCGTCGAGGAGCCGGCGATCGTGGTGATGGAGAAGGCGTGGCACGGCCGCACGCTCGCGACACTCTCCGCGACCGGCTCGCGCAAGGCGCAGGCCGGCTTCGAGCCGCTCATGGGAGGGTTCCTCCGCGTGCCGTACAACGACTTCGGCGCGGTCGAGCGCCTCGCCGAGAACGCCTCGGTCGTCGCGGTGCTCATGGAGGTGCTGCAGGGCGAGGGCGGCATCCTCGTCGCCGACACGCAATACGTGAGGAAGCTGCGCGAGCTCTGCGACCGGAAGCACTGGCTCTTCATGATCGACGAGGTGCAGAGCGGCATCGGGCGGACCGGCAAGTGGTTCGCGCACCAGTGGCTCGGCGTGGTCCCGGACGTGATGCCGCTCGCCAAGGGCCTGGGCGGCGGCGTGCCGATCGGCGCGTGCCTCGCGCGCGGCGTCGCGGCGAACGTCTTCAAGCCCGGCAACCACGGCTCCACGTTCGGCGGCGGTCCGCTCGTCTGCGTGGCGGGAATCACGAACCTCGACATCGTTGAGAAAGACGGGCTCCTCGAGCACGCGGCGCGCATGGGCGAGATCGTGATGGGCGGGCTTGCGCGCGAGCTGGGGTCGGTGGCCGGCGTACGCGAGGTGCGCGGCAAGGGCCTCATGATCGGCGTCGAGCTCGACCGCCCGTGCGGCGACCTCGTGCGCCGCGCGCTCGCCGAAGGGCTCGTCATGAACGTCACCGCCGATCGCGTGATCCGGCTCCTGCCGCCGCTCGTGATCACGCAAGCGCAGGCGCGCGAGATCGTCGCGATCCTCGTGCCGCTCGTGAAGGCGTTCCTCGCCGAGGCGAGCGCCGCCGCGGCCGCGTGAAGCATTTCCTGCAGCTCAGCGACCTGGAGCCGGGTGAGTTCGAGCACCTTTTCCGCCGCACGAAGGTCATCAAGGACCGGTTCAAGCGCTACGAGGTCTACCAGCCGCTCGTCGACCGCATGCTCGCGATGGTGTTCGAGAAGAGCTCGACGCGCACGCGCGTCTCCTTCGAGGCGGGCATCTACCAGCTCGGCGGCTCCTCGATCGTCCTCAACATGGGCGAGACGCAGCTCGGGCGCGGGGAGCCGATCGAGGACGTGGCGCGCGTCATCTCGCGCATGGTCGACATCGTCATGATCCGGACCTTCGAGCACTCCAACATCGAGCGCTTCGCCGCGCACTCGCGCGTGCCCGTCGTGAACGGTCTCACCAACGACTATCACCCGTGCCAGGTGCTCGCCGACATCTACACCTATGTCGAGCAGCGCGGCCCGATCGCCGGGCGCACCGTCGCGTGGATCGGCGACGGCAACAACATGTGCAACACCTGGATCCAGGCGGCGCCGCTCTTCGGCTTCCAGCTGAACGTGTGCACGCCGAAGAGCTACTCGGTCGACGCGAAACGCCTCAACGACCGCGTGAAGGTGTGGGCGAGCCCGCGCGATGCGGTCCGCGGCGCCGATCTCGTGACCACCGACGTCTGGACCAGCATGGGATTCGAGGAGGAGGCGCAGGCGCGCAGCCGCGCCTTCAAGGGCTTCATCGTCGACGGCGACCTCATGAAGAACGCCGCCAAGGACGCGCTCTTCATGCACTGCCTGCCCGCGCACCGCGGCGAGGAAGTGTCCGAGGACGTGCTCGAGGGTCCGCAGAGCGTCGTGTGGGAGGAAGCCGAGAACCGCCTGCACGTGCAGAAGGCGCTGATGGAATACCTGCTGCTCGGCAGGATCGACCGCTGAGGCGCGCGACCGTGGCCACCATTCTCCAGACGCTTCCCGCCGGCGAAAAAGTCGGCATCGCCTTCTCCGGCGGCCTCGACACGAGCGCGGCGCTTCTCTGGATGCGCGACAAGGGCGCGATTCCCTACGCGTACACCGCCAACCTCGGGCAGCCCGACGAGGCCGACTACGAGGCGATCCCGCGCAAGGCGAAGCAGTACGGCGCCGAGAAAGCGCTGCTGGTCGAATGCCGCCCGCAGCTCGTGGCCGAAGGCATCGCCGCGATCCAGTGCGGCGCGTTCCACATCTCGACCGGCGGCGCCGCGTATTTCAACACCACGCCGCTCGGACGCGCCGTCACCGGGACGATGCTCGTCGTCGCGATGAAGGAGGACGGCGTCAACATCTGGGGCGACGGCAGCACGTTCAAGGGCAACGACATCGAGCGCTTCTACCGCTATGGCCTGCTCGCCAATCCGGGGCTACGCATCTACAAGCCGTGGCTCGACCAGCGCTTCATCGACGAGCTCGGCGGCCGCAGGGAGATGAGCGCGTACCTGAAATCGCGCGGCTTCGATTACCGGATGAGCGCGCAGAAGGCGTACTCCACGGATTCCAACATCCTCGGCGCGACGCACGAGGCGAAGGACCTCGAGCACCTCGACAAGGGCATGCGCATCGTGAGCCCGATCATGGGCGTGGCGTTCTGGCGCGAGGATGTCGCCGTGCGCTCCGAGACGGTGACGGTCGCCTTCGAGGCGGGCCGTCCGGTTTCCCTCAACGGGCAGACCTTCAAGGACGCGGTTGCGCTCCTTGCCGAGGCGAATGCGATCGGCGGCCGCCACGGCCTGGGCATGAGCGACCAGATCGAGAACCGCATCATCGAGGCGAAGAGCCGCGGCATCTACGAGGCGCCGGGCATGGCGCTGCTGCACATCGCCTACGAGCGGCTCGTCACCGGCATCCACAACGAGGACACGATCGAGCAATACCGCGGCATCGGCCGCAGGCTCGGGCGGCTCCTCTATGAGGGACGCTGGTTCGACCCCCAGGCGATGATGCTGCGGGAAACCGCGCAGCGCTGGGTCGCGCGCGCGGTGACCGGGGAGGTGACGCTCGAGCTTCGCCGCGGCAACGACTACTCGATCCTCGACACGAAGAGCCCGAACCTCACGTACAAGCCCGAGCGCCTCACGATGGAGAAAGGCGAGGCGTTCTTCACCCCGGCCGACCGCATCGGGCAGCTCACGATGCGCAACCTCGACATCGCCGACACGCGCGAGAAGCTGCGCATCTACTCGGATGCGGGGCTCATCGGCGGCGCCGGCGTGCCGCTGCTGGACGACCAGTCCGACAAGAAGTAGGAGACGACGACCATGCCCTCGTTCGACATCATGTGCGCGCCCAACGCGGTGGAGCTCAAGAACGCGGTCGATACCGCGATGAAGGAGATCGCCAACCGCTTCGACTTCAAGGGGTCGGATGCGCGCATCGAGCTCAAGGAGAAGGAAAAGGAGGTCACGCTCTACGCCGACGACGACTTCAAGCTCGGCCAGGTGCGCGACGTCCTTTATTCGAAGATGGCGAAGCGCAACGTCGATACCCGCTTCCTCAAGGCGGAGAACGCGGAGAAGATCGGCGGCGACAAGGTGAAGCAGAAGATGGTCGTGAGGAGCGGCGTCGAGTCCGAGCTCGCCAAGCGCATCGTCAAGATGATCAAGGACGCGAAGGTCAAGGTGTCGGCGTCGATCCAGGGCGACGTCGTGCGCGTCTCCGGCAACAAGAAGGACGACCTGCAGTCGGCGATCCAGCTCGTGCGCGCGGGCGTGACCGACGTGCCGCTCTCCTACCAGAACTTCCGCGACTAGCTTCTCAACGCTTCGATCCAGCGCGTATACAGCGCGCTCGCGGTGGCGCTGAGAGCCGGCAGGTTCTTCGGGATCAGCGACTTGATGGTGACCGCGTCCTGCACCGCGGGGCTCTTGCCGATGTTCTCGTCGATGTCGCCGATGCCGATGCGGCACCACGTCTCGATCATTTCCGCGTTCACCTCGACGTGGCATTGCATGCCGAGGTGGATGTCGTCGACGACGTAGGCCTGGTTGGGACAGGTCTTGCCGGTGAGGATGCGCGTGCCGCCGGGCGGGATGGTGAAGGTGTCCTCGTGCCACTGGAACGTGGTGAACGTGTCCAGGTCCTCGAACCAGCGATCGGCGAGCGCGGTGTCCTCGACGTCGACCGGCACCCAGCCGATCTCCTTCACGGGATTGCGCGACACCTGGCCGCCGAGCGCGCGCGAGAACATCTGGCCGCCGAGGCAGTGGCCGATCACGGGCACGCGCTTGCGCGCCGCTTCGCGCATGAGCTTCAACACGGGCTGCGTCCACGCGAGCTCGTCGTTCGCGCTCATCGGCCCGCCCATGAAGCCCAGGCCCGAGAACGCGTCGCACGATGCCGGGGCCGGCTCGTTGTCGTCCAGGCGGATCACGGTGAATTCCAGCCCGTGCTCGGCGAGGAACGTGGCAAAATGACCTGGGCCTTCCGTGCGCGCATAGCGGAAGATCGCAACCGGCTTCAACTTTCCCTCCGATGAGTCATCGCTTCCTCTTCGCCGCGGCTCTGCTCGCGTTTTCCGGCGCCGCCGCAGCAATCGACGTGAACGTGATCGGATTGTTCCCCGGAATGGCGGTGGTCGTGATCGATCGCGGCACGCCGCGCACGCTCTCCGTGGGACAGCGGACGCCGGAAGGGGTGCTGCTGGTCTCCGCGGACTCGAACGCGGCGATCCTGGAGGTCGACGGCAAGCGCGAGCGCTTCACCATGGGGCAGCACTTCGAGACTTCCGCGATGACGGCCGAGCGCTCGAGCGTGACTCTCCCCGCCAACGAGCGCGGCCACTTCATCGCCGACGGCGCGATCAACGGCGGCCACGTGCGTTTCCTCGTTGATACCGGCGCCACGCTCGTGTCGATGCCGGCAGCCGAGGCCAAGCGCCTGGGCATCGACTATCGCGCGGGCACGCGCGTATATACGACGGTCGCCGACGGCCGCCAGGTGCCCGGCTACCTCGTGATGCTCGACAGCGTCTCCATCGCCGGGCTCACGCTGCTCAACGTGGAGGCCATGGTGCGCGAGGCGGGCGGCCCGATCCTCCTGGGAAACAGCTTCCTCAACCG
>Ga0075436_100000267_pt1 | contig 32669 bp, 41 predicted proteins | sample RhiMethybrSRZTD5_FD_75303 | JGI IMG/M metagenome (GOLD analysis project Ga0075436, IMG submission 75303) | Populus rhizosphere microbial communities from Tennessee, USA - Rhizosphere MetaG P. TD hybrid SRZTD5 | ecosystem: Host-associated > Plants > Roots > Rhizosphere > Soil | place: USA...
ACCGGCGGCCGGTCGGGAAACCCGGTGATGTAGCGCATGCCGGCCACCGCCTCGGCGATGGCCGCAAAGCCGGGGCGCTCGCGGTACGGGCCGGTCTGCCCATAGCCCGAGATGCGCACGAGTATGAGCGAGGGGTTCTCGGCCGAGAGGGCCTCCCAGCCCAGGTTCCACCTCTCGAGCGCGCCCGGCCGGAAATTCTCGACCATGATGTGCGCGCGCCGCGCGAGGCGCCGCACGATCTCCTGGCCCTCCGGCCGGCGCAGGTCACAGGTCAGCGATTTCTTGTTGCGCGACTGCACGTGCCACCAGAGCGACGTGCCGTTTCGCATACGGCGCCATTTGCGCAGTCCGTCGCCTTCGCCCGGCGGCTCGATCTTGACCACTTCGGCGCCGAAGTCGCCGAGTGTCTTGGCGCAGAACGGCCCGGCGATGAGCGAGCCGAGCTCGAGCACGCGGATGCCGGCGAGCGGGCCTATTTGCGTTTCAGCAGCCGCAGCGGGTTGTACTCGAGCACGGGCTCGCCGCGCTGGTTGACCACGCGGTTCGCGAAGCGCACGAGCCCGCGGTCGCCTTTGCTCGTCAGGCGATGCTCGATCACCTCGGCCTCGACGTGGATCGTGTCGCCGACGAGGGTCGGGCCCTTGACGTCGAGCGTCGCGTTGAGGAACGCGAGCCCGGTGTCCTGCATCGTCGGCAGGAGCAAGCCTTCCGCGAAGGCGTAGACGAGCGCCGCCGGGACGGCGCGTCCCTTGATCGCGCGACCCGAATCATCGGCGACCGCGAAGAGCTCTTCGGTGAGCCAGCTCAGGTTGACGAAGCTCGCGAGGTCCGCCTCGCCGACCGTGCGCCGATGCGTGCGGAAGCGAAATCCGACGCGCAGGTCTTCGAAACAGAATCCGCGCCCGACGACGGGCAGGGCTTCGGCGGCCATGGCTGTGGCATTCTAGCCGCATGCCCGATTCGCTCGCGCCGCGCGGCAAGTTCGGCGTGCTCGCGCCCTCGACGAATACCTCGGTGCAGCCGGAGTTCGACGCGATGCGCCCCTGGGGCGTCACGCACCATCACTCCCGGCTCGTGATTCCAGACTCGCGCGTCACGGACGACGCGAGCTTCCTGCAGATGATGGACAACATCCGCGGCGCGCTTTTCCCGGCGCTCGAGGCGGTGCTCACCTGCGATCCGGATTACGTGATCCTCGGCATGTCGTCCGAGACCTTCTGGGACGGGCTCGACGGCTCGCGCAAGCTGCAGCGCAAGCTCGAGAAGGTGGCGCGCCGCGGCGTCGCCATGGGCTCGGACGCGTGCCGCGCCGCCCTGCGCGCCTACGGCCGCGGCGTGAAGCGCCTCGGTGTCATCACGCCCTACATGCCAGCCGGCGACCGCCAGGTCGTGCGCTTCTTCAGCGAATGCGGCTACAAGGTCGTCAACCTGCTCGGCCTGAAGTGCAAAAGCCCGACCGCGATCGCGCGCGTCGCGCATACGGAGCTGCGCGACGCCATCCAGCGCGTGAACCGCGGCAAGGTCGACGCCATCGTGCAGGTCGGCACCAATCTCGCCTGTGCGCAAGTCGCCGCCAAGGCGGAGTTCTGGCTGGACAAGCCGGTGATCGCGATCAACACCGCGACCTACTGGTACGCGCTGCGGGATTACGGCATCAAGGACACGGTGCCCGGCTGGGGCTCACTGCTCGCCGAGCACTGATCAGGCGTTGGCGACGTTTCGATCGACTCGCGTAGCGGCGATCACGGCTTTCAGCTCCTCGATCAGCGCGTGAACGCCGGCCGCGACGCCGGGCGCCTCGTGCACGCGCACGGCCGCGGCCGCGAGACGCTGCGCGCCGATGGTGAGCGCGCTTCCCTTGATCCGATGCGCGGCAGCGCGCAGCCCTACGTCGTCTCCTGCCTCGAGCGCAACCTGCAGCGCAGCGATGTCCTCGCGCGCCCCCGCCTCGACTTCAGACAGCACGCCCGCCATGCCATCCGGTCCACCAACGAGCTGCTTCACGCGCGCGCGATCAATCGCGTCGCCCCGCGGCGCGCCAAGGCGCGCCTCGGACGCTGACACAGGCAGGGCGGCCGTCTCGCCGAGCCAGCGGCTGACCTTCTCGCGCAGCGTGCCGAGCTCCGTGGGCTTGGTGAGATAGTCGTCCATCCCTGCAGCGAGGCACCGGTCGAGGGCCTCGCTGTGCGTGTTGGCGGTGAAGGCGACGACCGTCGGCCTGCGGCCCGCGCCCTCCTCGGCACGAATCGCACGCACGACGCCGTAGCCATCCATCTCCGGCATTTGCAGGTCGGTGATGACGAGTGTGTGACCTTCGCGGCGCCACTTCGCGAGCGCCTCCTTGCCCGTGGTCGCGGTGTCGGCTTCGAGGCCGAGGACCTGGAGCTGCCGCTTCAGCATGGCGAGGTTCACCGGATGGTCGTCGACGATCAGTAGCTTGCTCCCCGCCGGCGCCCGCACCGGGAGCGGCGCACGCGTCTGCGGCGTGGCGTCGTCGCGAACCGCGCTCTCGCTCGCCTGCGCGGCGGCGAGCGTCACGCTGACGCGCGTACCGAGGCCTTCAGTGCTCGTGACTTCGATGGTGCCGCCCATGAGCTGGACGAGCTGGCGCGAGATGGCGAGCCCGAGACCGGTTCCGCCGTATCGGCGGCTGGTATCGGATTCGCCCTGCTGAAACGGCTCGAAGAGCCGGCGCTGGGTATCGGCGCTCATGCCGATGCCGGTGTCCTGTACGCTGAAGCGCAGCGTCTGCCGGCCGTTCGCGCAGTCGAGCACCTGGAGCTCCAGGCTGACACTCCCCGCGGGCGTGAACTTGATCGCATTGCTCACCAGATTGGTGAGCACCTGGCGCAGCCGCGACGGATCCATGAGGTGCGCCGGCCACAGCGCGGGATCGATGCGCCGCGTGAGCAGCAGCTCCTTGCTGCTCGCCACGTGCTTGAACGTGGCGTTGACGCCCTCCACCAGGCGGGCCACCGAGCAGGGCTCGGGATGCAGCTCCAGCTTGCCCACCTCGATCTTCGAGAAGTCGAGGATGTCGTCGATTAAGGCGAGCAGCGAGCGGCTCGATTCGCGCGCGGCCGACAGCATCTCCCGCTGATCCAGCGTCAGCCTGCTGTAGGAAAGCAACTCCAGCATGCCGATGATCGCGTTCATCGGCGTGCGGATCTCGTGGCTCATGGTCGCAACGAAAGCGGTCTTCGCCTGTGACCCGGCACGCGCGGCATCGCGCGACTTGCGCAACTCCTCTTCGGCCTGCTTGCGCTCGGTGATGTCGCGCAAGTGGGCGGTGAAGAGCCGTTCCGCGCCGGCGTGCGTGACCGTGATCGCGACCTCGACGGGAAACTCCTCGCCGCTGCGGCGCAAAGCGGTGACCTCGATGCGCCGGCCGATGAGCCTGGTTTCTCCCGTCGCCAGATAGCGCGCGAGATTGGCCCTGTGCGGCTCGCGCAGCCGCGCCGGAAGAATGAGCTCGCCCAGCTCGCGGCCGAGCGCCTCCTGTCGCGCATAGCCGAACGTGCGCTCGGCCGCGGGGTTCCACTCGGCGATGTGGCCCCGCTCATCCATCGAGATGATGCAATCGAGCGCGGTGCGCAGGATCGCGTCCTTGCGCGCCTCCTCGTTGGCGAGCGTCTGGGTGCGCTCGCGCACGCGCCGCTCGAGCTGCTCGTTCGCCTGCCTTAGCTTCTCGCTGCCCGTCGCAATGGCGGACGAGAGGCGCGCGTCGTAAGCGGACAGCAGCATGGTGGCCGTGAGGATGAGGAAGGTGAAGCCGCCGATCGTGTACGCCATCCAGACGCCGTCGAGCTGCGTTCCCGAGGCGAGGCAGATCGACTCCGGATGGAACTTCGCTGCGGCCACGGCGGTGAAGTGCATGCCGACGACGGCGGCGCCCATGACCAGGGCCGCGCCGAAATTGGTGAACACCGCGCGCTGCTTGGCGAGATGGAAGGCGATCCACAGCGCGGCCGTCGCGGCGCCGATGGCGATCAGCACCGAGGCGATGAAGAGCAATGGGTCGTACTGGATGCCGGGCGAGAGGCGCATCGACGCGTCGCCCGTGTAATGCATGGAAGCGATGCCGATGCCGATCAGCGCGCCGGGCACGAGGAACTCCCGGTGCTTGCCCGTCAGCCTGCGCAGCACGACGAACGCCGCGCCGCAGGCCACGATCGCGAACACCCAGGAGAGCGCCGTCAGCGACAGGTCGTACATCACCTGGATCGGCAGCTTGAGCGCGAGCGTGGCCACGAAATGCATCGACCAGATGCCGATGCCCATCGCCAGGCCGCCGCACACCACCCACAGCTTCCAATTGGTGGCGTGCGGATCGCGCACGCGCGCGGCGAGCAGCAGCGTCACGTGCGACGCGGTCACCGCGACGAGATAAGAAAGGAACACCAGCCCGAAATTGAAGTCCTTCGGCATTACGCTCCCCTGGATCGCGCCAGGCGGGCATTATTGCCGCGCCTCGCACGTCCCTCTGTAAGGCCGTGTGAGATCGCCGCGCCCGATGGAGCAATACCTCACGCTCGGCTGCGGATCTTTTGGATAGCATGCCGGCTGGTGAACCCGTTGCAGCACAAGACGCCCATGCGCAAGGCAAAAGTCGCCGTCATCGACGACGACCGCGTCATCCGCCATTTGCTGGACCTGCATCTGCGCAACGCGGGCTACGACGTATTCGTCGCCGAGGATGCGGTTGCCGGCGGGCGCATTGTCCTCGAGTGCGCGCCGGACGTCATCGTGTGCGACGTCGAAATGCCCTACATGGACGGCTATGAGCTCGTCTCCGCGCTGCGTGCCGACCCGACGACGTGCGACATCCCCGTGATTTTTCTCACCGTGAACGCCACCGTGCACGAACGCGCTCGGCAGCTCGGCGCGCGTTCCCTCACGAAACCCGTCATGGCGGACGACGTGCTGCGCACCGTGCGATCCGTGCTCGCGCAAGCGGCGAGCTGACTCGATCAGCGACCGGCTTTGGGTTTTTGCTTGCCGGGACGCTCGCCTGCGGCGTTCGCCTCAGGGCCCGGGGCATCGTTGGGCAGATGCTCGACGATGACATCCACCGCTTTAAGGAAGAGATGCTCCGGAATCAGCTCGAACCCGGTGAGGTAATGCCGCAGGACGCGCGCGCTGATCTGCAAACGCCCCGCGAGCGCGTCGATACCGACGAGCGCCGCCGCGCGTGCCAGCACCTTACGCGATGTGTCTTGTGACGCCAGAGCCGAATACCCCCCAAGCGCCATTCAAGCACAGGCAAGCACAGACCGCCCCCCATTGAGATAGCTGTGCGATCGGCGGCATAATCGCCGCTTTCGTTCGCCGCAGGCCGCATGGCGCCGAAAGATCCCATCCATCTTCCGCTGCGCTGGCAATTCATTCCCGAGGCGGACGGCCGCACCAGCGCCGTCAAATGGAAATGGTGCGCGTACGCCCAGGGCGGCAAGCTGCAGATGCGATCGAAAGACTCCTTCGAAACGCTGACCGAGTGCATGGAGGACGCGAAGCTGAACGGCTACGAGCATCGCTAGGCATGGTCGACCCGCTCATCTACAAGCGCATGATCGAGCAGGCGAAGGACTATGCGCTGTTCGTCCTCGATCAGAGCGGCCGCATCATGACCTGGAACGCCGGCGCCGAGCGCCTGAAGGGCTACGCGCCCGATGAGATCATCGGCCGGCATTTCTCCGTCTTCTATACGCGCGAGGCGATCGAGAGCAAATGGCCCGAGCATGAGCTCGAGATCGCGACCGTCGAAGGCCGCTTCGAGGACGAGGGCTGGCGCCTGCGCAAGGACGGCTCCCGGTTCTGGGCCAACGTCGTGATCACGGCGCTGCGCGACGACGACGGCAAGCTCCTCGGGTTTTCGAAGATCACCCGCGATCTCAGCGAGCGCCGGCTGCACGAGCAGGCGCTGCGCCATAGCGAGGAGCGCTTCAGGCTGCTCGTAGAGGCCGTCGAGGACTATGCGATCTACATGCTCGATCCCGAGGGCGTGATCGCGAGCTGGAATCTCGGTGCGGAGCGTATCCACGGCTACCCGCGCGAGGACATCGTCGGACAGCATTTTTCGCATTTGTTCACGCCCGAGGACATTGCGGCCGGCAAGCCGTGGGAAGAGCTCGGCCGCGCGCGGCGCTCCGGCCGCGCCGAGGGCGAGGGCTGGCGCTTGAAGAACACGGGCGCGCGCTTCTGGGCGCGCGCCGTGCTCACGGCGGTGCACGATGATGCCGGCCACCTGCGCGGCTTCGCCAAGATCACGCAGGATCTCACCGAGCGACGCCACGTCCAGGACCTCGAGAAGGCGTCGCAGAACGTGAACGAGTTCATCGCCATGCTCGCGCACGAGCTGCGCAATCCGCTCGCGCCGATCCGCAACGCCGTCGAGGTGATGGCCAAGGCGCGCGGCGACGCCGACGCCCACGAGGCGATGCGCCAGACGATCGACCGGCAGAGCGCCCAGCTCGCGCGCATCGTCGATGACATGCTCGACATCGCGCGCATCACCCGCGGCGGCCTGATCATCGAACGGGGGCGCGTCGAGCTTGCGGACGTGGTGCATCGCGCCGTGGAGACCGCCGCGCCGGCCATCGAGGACGCGCGCCATACCCTCGAGCTCGACGTGCCGGTATCGGGCCTCATCGTGCGCGGCGACCGTGACCGGCTGACACAGGTCGTCGCCAACGTTCTCAACAATGCGGCGCGCTATACGCCACACGGGGGGCGCATCGCCGTGCGCGCACGCGCCGAGCACGGCGAGGCGCTCGTCAGCGTGCGCGATACCGGACGCGGCATCGCTCCGCAGCTCATCGAGCGCATCTTCGACATGTTCGTGCAGGGCCGAGCGCCGCTCGAGCGCGTCGGCGGCGGGCTCGGCATCGGCCTCGCGCTCGCGCGCCGCATCGCCGAGCTGCACGGCGGCGCGCTGCAGGCGAAAAGCGAAGGCGAGGGCAAGGGAAGCGAGTTCATCCTGCGGCTGCCGCTTTCCGACAAGGCGCCGGAGCCGGCCCCACTACGCGCCGAGCAGGCGCAAAAGGTGACGCTGCAGCGCCGCGTGCTCGTCGTCGACGATAACGTCGACGCCGCGTCGACGCTCGGGCTGCTGCTGCAATCGCTCGGACACGAGACGCTCGTGGTGCACGACGGCGCCAAGGCGCTGGAAGCCGCGCCCGAGTTCCGCCCGGACATCATGCTGCTCGACATCGGCATGCCGGGCATCGACGGCTACGAGGTGGCGCGGCGCCTGCGCGCCGCCGGTCACAAGTTTCGCATCATCGCCGTCACGGGCTGGGGACAGGAAGCCGACCGGCAGAAGGCGCAGGAGGCGGGCTTCGACGTGCACCTCGTCAAACCGGTCGAGCTCGGCGTGCTCGCGAAGGCGCTCGAGGAGCGCAACGGCGCCACGCTGCACTGAGCGTCACCCGGCAGCAGGATCAGCCCAGACGAAATTCGGAGGCAGGCGGCCCATCGCGAGCCATTCCTCGAGTAAGGCTGCAATGTCGAGGCCCATGAACAAGCGACCGCGGCGGTAGACCACCCCTGGCGTAAGGTTGACCCGGCCGGTCGGCGCGTCAATTGTGCAAGGCGCGCGGCAAAACCACTCGCCATCCTTCAGACGCACGAAGCAGTCGCTGATCTGAGGCATCAGCGAAGAGTGCTCGTAATGACGCGGTCTTCTGCGCGCCTGCGGCTAGTTGGGCTCACTGCGCTGAAACGTCAAGCGCTCCGTTTTGGATTTATCGGCGAAACGCCCAGCGCGAATCCGTCAATTCGTGTAACTAGCTGCGTATCGGTTAGTCGCGATAAGAATGGCCATCCGCGTCCTATTGTGTGACGACAATGCGGACACCGTCGACAGCCTGGCAATGCTGCTCGACGCGGATGGCCATGACACGCATGTCTGCTATAGCGGCCTCGCCTGCATCGAAAAGGCGCGGCATTGGCAACCGCATCTCGTACTGGTCGATATCGGGCTGCCGGACGTCAGCGGCCACGTGGTGGCACGGGAAATTCGGCAGATGCCAGTCGGACGCGATGTGGTCCTCGTGGCGTTCACCGGTCGCGACGATACGGAAGAGGCGCGCGCAGCCGCGGGTTCCGGTTTCAATGCGCACATGACCAAGGGGGCGGACCCGATACTGCTTGTCGAGCTCGCCGCACGGATGAGGAACGCGAAGCCGTAGCGCGGACGTCTTTGCTATGGCGTGGCTAACGACCCGGTGCGGGTGGCGTGCAGATCGTGCAGCAACCCGTCATGGATATCGTAGATCCAGCCGTGCACGGCGATGGCCTGGCCTCGAGCCCAAGCTTCCTGTACGACGGTAGTCTGGCTGACGTTGAGCACCTGCTCAATGACATTCAGCTCGCACAGGAGGCGATGTCGCTGCAGCTCCCCCGGCTGCGCCGCGATGCGCGCCTCGTTTTTCCAGCGCACATCCTGCACGTGCCGCAGCCAGTTGTCGCTCAAGCCGAGCCGGTCGTCGCGTAGCGCGGCGAGCACGCCGCCGCAGCCATAGTGGCCGCAGACGATGATGTGCCGGACCTTCAGCACGTCGACGGCGAACTGGATCGCCGAGAGGCAATTGAGATCGGCGTGCACGACGACGTTCGCGACGTTGCGATGAACGAACATCTCGCCCGGCGGCAGTCCCACGATCTGGTTCGCCGGTACGCGGCTGTCCGAGCAGCCGATCCACAGATATTGCGGCGCTTGCTGTTGCGCAAGGCGAGCGAAGAACTGCGGATCCTGGCGGACCATGTCGCTCGCCCAGGCGCGATTGTTTGCGAGGAGGTGGCCGAGCGGGTTCAAGCCCGCGATGCTAGCGGACGGGAGAGCCGGAGCGCCGGTCATAGCCCGAGCGGCGCTCGATGATGTGCTCGTCGCGCATGCGCGACACGATGACGCCGACGAGGACGAACCCCACGCCGGTCGCGAACACGAGCCACTCCGTTGCGAGGTCGTGGCGCGCCAGGCCCTCGACCATGTTGAAGAAGCCCCAGCCGACGAGAAAATGGCCGATGAAGGCGCGCGTGGAAGGCAGCCGCCCCGGCCCGCGCAGGGAAAGCCACAGCAGCAGCACCCCTCCGACGCACAGCGCCCAGGCAACCATGTAGAAAACGCCGGCTACGCGATGTAGCAGGATCCCTTCGAAGAAGGCGCCGAGGCCGAATCCCAGAAGAAGCGCCGCCTGACGGGCGCGCGTGGCTCGCATATCGGAATACGACTGTAGCAGGGCGCCGGACGTTCCATCGGCGGCGCGCGCTTTGCTTGATTGACCGAAGGATGCGGCTCGGTCCCGACCCGACCATCACCCCGGAAGATCTCGAGCGAGGCAAGCGCGCCTTAGTTAAGGACGCCGCCTGGGCGAGCATGGTGGGCGCGCTCTACGGCGGCGTGATCCTGGTGGGCTTCGCGCTCGAGCTCGACGCGAGCCCCTGGGAGATCGGCGTGCTCGCCGCGATCCCATTCCTCGCGCAGGTGGCGCAGCTGCCGGCGATCGCGCTCATCGAGCGGCTGCGCGAGCGGCGAAAGATCGCCGTCGCCGCGGTCAGCATCTCCCGCCTCATGATCGGTCTGCTCGCGCTCGTTGCCTTCATTCCGGACCGGCAGAGCGCGCTCTATGTCCTGCTCGCGGCGCAGGTGTGCATCACCGTATTCGGCTCCGTGGGCGGCTGCTCGCTAAACTCGTGGCTGCACCAGCTCCTTGCGCGCGAAAGCCTTGGCGCGCTTTTCTCGCGGCGGCTCTTCTGGTCGACGGTACTCGCCGCGCTCGGCGCGCTGGGTGCGGGCTACCTCGTGCAGCACTGGCCTAGCCCCGAGCGCCTGCATGCCTATGCCGTGAGCTTCGTCGCGGCGGGCGTGGTGGGCTTCATCAGCATTTACTACCTGGCAAGCGTGCCGGAGCCGACGATGATCCGCACCGGCCCGCCGACCCCGCTCCTCGCCATGCTGCGCACGCCGTTTCGCGACGCCAAGTTCCGGCGCGTGATCATCTTCATGTCGTCCTGGAACTTCGCCTCCAACCTCGCCGGACCGTTCGTGACGGTGTACCTCCTCAAGCAGCTCGCCTACGGCATGGGCACCGTCACGACGCTGTGGATCGCAAGCCAGATCGCGAATGCGCTCACCATGTATCTGTGGGGCCGCATCTCCGACCGGCTCTCGAACAAGGCGATCCTCGCCGTCGCGCTGCCCGCATACTTCGGCAGCCTGATCGCCCTACCTTTTACGGCGATTCCGCATCCGCACGAGCTGACGCTGCCGCTTCTGTACCTCATCCATGTGCTGATGGGCACCGCCGCGGGCGGCATCGCGCTCGCCACCGGCAACCTCGGCCTGAAGCTTGCGCCACAGGGCCGCGGCACGTCGTATCTCGGTGCCGTCGGCCTCGCGGGCGCGACCGCCGGCGGGCTCGCCGCAATGGCGGGCGGCGCGCTCGCCGACTGGTTCGCTATGCGCGAGCTCTCGGTGTTCGTGCACTTTACTTCCGCGAGCGCGGCGCACGAGCTCACCGTCATGAGCTTCCGCCACTGGGAATTCCTCTTCGGCATCTCCTTCCTTTGCGGCGGCTACGTGCTGCACGCGCTCTCGCGCATCGAGGAGGGCGCCGAGCACAGCGAGCGCGCCGTGATCCAGGAGTTCGTCACCGAGGCTTCGCGCTCGCTCGCGCAGCTCTCGCCCATCGACGGCCTGAAGGATGTGCTGCTCGTGCCGCTCGGCCGGCTGCGCGACCGGCGCTTGCGTCCGCGCTAACGTCTGCCTCTCGGCAGCGGATCTCCGCTTAAGGAATACGCCGGCGGCGCATAGAAGTTGAGCGTGCGCAGCGGCTTGCGCCCCGTGTTGCGGATTTCGTGTCGCTCTCCCTTGGCGATGAAGATCAGCGTGCGCGCGACCAGCTTGTAGCGCCGGTTCTTGACATGCGCGTCGCCGCGCCCGGCTACAACGTAGAGCCATTGATCCGCGCCGCGATGGCGATTGCGCGGATCGCCCTCTGATTTTCCGGGCGCGATCACCATCTGCGCCGCTTGCGCGCGCGCATTGCCGCGAATCACGCGGAAACTTTTTTTGAAGTCGAGCTGGACGCGTTTCATTTGCGGTAAAGCATACGTATCGACGCTCATACGAACGCCACGCGAAACCTAAGCGCGCCGACGAGGCGCCAGAACACCGAGAGCGGCGGGATCAGGATCGACGTCACCACCATCTCCGCGACATGGCTCGGCGCCTTCGAGGTCCCGCGCAGCCGCTGAAGGCATAAGCGGACGGTCAGCACGAGCCACAGCACGAGCGCCGGATGCCAGAGCGGCGCGGCGAGCAGGCACGCGACGATCGCGTAGTAATCCCAGCGCGGCACGCCGCGAATGTGGCTGCGGTATAGCGCGCGATGCTTGCGGAAGAGCAGAGCATCGAACATCACCTTGCGCTGCTGGCGCAGGCTCACTCCCCAAGGCGCGGGGCGCACGGGGTGCACGACGAGCGCGGTGAGCGCCGCGGCGATCGTGCAGCCCGCCTCGAGCAGGCGGAACTGCAGGTCCGCATCCTCGCGCCAAGGCATGCGGAAGGTCTCGTCGAAGCCTCCCAGGCGCTCGAGCACGCTCCTGCGCACGAAGCAGTTGGCGGTGACGAACTCCGCATGCTCGAGCCCCTGCTCGTTCCTCTCGTAGTCGGTCGGCGTGGCGGAAATCGGCATGACGATGCGCCCGGCGAGCGCATCGACGCCCGGTCGCAGCGCGCGCAGCCCTTCCTCAAGCCAATGCCGGTCCGGGACCGTATCGTCGTCGGTGAAAGCGACGACCGGCGCCTGTGCGCGGCGCCAGCCGATGTTGCGCGCCGCCGCGGGCCCGCGCCGGCTCGCCGTGTCGTCGACAACGATGATCTCGAAGGCGTCCGGGGCCAGCGTCTGCTCCTCGAGCGCTGCCACGCAGCGCCGAAGAAACTCCGGCCGGCCGCACGTAGGGACGACGACGGACACGGCGACGCTCATGCGTGCAATGTGGCAATTTCCATTCCGAACGCGCGATTGGCAACGGTGGCGGTAATCCTTTCCGCCACAACGATTAATTGCGGCCGTGACCCGGCATCATTGACAACGGGAATGGCGATTGCATCGGCGCTCGCCGTCTTCCTCAGGAGATCAATCAATGGAACGCATCGAGAAGAGCATCGAAGTGCGCTGTCCCGTGCGCACGGTGTACAACCAGTGGACGCAGTTCGAGGAGTTCCCGAAGTTCATGAGCGGCGTCAAGGAAGTGAAGCAGCTTGACGACACGCACCAGCACTGGCACGCCGAGGTCTGGGGCAAGGACAAGGAGTGGGATGCCGAGATCGTGGAGCAGGTCCCCGACCAGCGCATCGCTTGGCGCAGCACGACGCCCGACGCGCCGAATGCGGGAGCCGTGCGCTTCGAGCCGCTCGGGCCGGACCGCACGCGCGTCAACCTGACGATGGAATACGACCCGAAAGGCGTGGTAGAGAACGTGGGCGACGCGGTCGGCGTGTTCTCGCGCCGCGTGCAGACCACCGTGGAGCAGTTCAAGGACTTCATCGAGAGCCGCGGCGCCGAGACGGGCGCCTGGCGCGGCGAGGTGCATGGCGGCCAGAAGAAGCCGCGCTAGCGCTCAGCGTTCCGTCGAACGCTCTGCCGCGGCTTCGAGGCAGCCCTTCACGTAGGCGCGCCGCTCGTCGCTCTTCAGCCGGCGACCGGCGGCGCGGCGACCACAGTCCTTCTCGGTCTCGCGCCGCGAGCCCTCGTGCACCGCAGGCGCCTTCTCGCACTCGGTCATGTAGCCGCGGCGCTCGGCGCCTTCGCGCCCGCGCGCCGCCTCGTTGCAGGTCTCGTGAATGCGCTCGCGCGGCGAAAGCGGCCGACCATCGCCTTCCCGGCCTTTGAGGCAGGCGCTCATGAAGTGGCTGCGCTCGGTTCCCTCGAGCTGCCTTTCCTTTGCGCGCGTGTTGCAGCTCTGCAGGCGCTTTTGCGCCGGGGTCAGGCCGTCGCGAGCGACCCCGGCCCCGTGCGCAGCGGCGCAAAAAAGCACGGCGAGCGTCGCCGCCAGCATTCTCGATGCGAATACCACCGCAGATGTGAGCAAAAACGAGGCCGTGGTATTGCCCTCGCCTGGCGGCACGCGCAGAATCGTCGGAGCACGTACGGCTCCTTTGAGGGGAGGAAGCTGTGCCGGACCTCTACCTGCGGACCTTGCAGCGTGCCGTGCAGATATGCGGCGGCGAGCAGGCGCTCGCGCTGCGCATCAAGGTGACCCCGAGCCATCTCGCGCTGTGGCTGCGTGGGCTCGAGCAGCCGCCGACCGACGTGTTCCTGCGCGCAGTCGACCTGGTTTCCGAGCACGAATTCGCGCAGCTTGCGGCGCAGCCGCATGCGCCGGCGCGCGATTAGGCGGCGAGACGCAGATCCGCGGCGCGGCGCCGCGGATGGCTTGGCGCGCCCGAGCGCGGCGTCATGCCGTCGCGCAGGCGTTCAGTGAGATTCGGGACGGCGTCGGCGGGCGGCTGCTCGAAGCCCGCGAGCCAGCCGTAGACCATCTTCGGCTCGACCGAAAGCAGGTTCGCCACCTCGAGCAGCGTCCCCATGGTCTTGGTCGCGTTGAGCAGCAGGATCGAGAACTCTTGCATCGCACTGCGGAGCCTAATGAAACCCAGCGGTCCGCGGAAGCCGACGTGCGGTAAAAGTTCCTCAAAGACCGTGAATAAGTCTCAGTAGGACTTCGGTAGTCCCAGCACCCGCTCCGCAACGTAGCAAAGGATGAGCTGCGGCGTGATCGGCGCGATGCGTCCGAGCAGCGCCTCGCGCAGGTAACGCTCCACGTGGTATTCCGCCGCATACCCGTAGCCGCCATGCGTCATCACCGCCTGCTGGCACGCATCGAAGCACGCTTCGCCCGCGAGATACTTGGCGCTGTTCGCTTCGGCGCCGCAGGGCTTGCCTTGATCGTAGAGCCAGGCCGCCTTGTAGACCATCAGCCCAGCCGCTTCGAGCGCCATCCAGTTCGCCGCCAGCGGATGCTGGATCGCCTGGTTCTGTCCGATCGGGCGATCGAATACCACACGTTCCTTTGCATATTGCGCGGCGCGCTTCACCGCGCAGCGCCCGAGGCCGACGAGCTCCGCCGCGATGAGGATGCGCTCCGGGTTCATGCCGTGAAGGATGTACTCGAATCCCTTGCCCTCCTCGCCGATGCGGTCGGCCTCGGGCACCGGCAGCTTGTCGAAAAACACCTGGTTCGAGTCGACCGCATGACGCCCCATCTTGTCGATCTCGCGCACCTCGACGTGGCGCCGGTCCATGTCGGTATAGAAGAGCGTGATGCCGGCATCGGCGCGCGCGAGGAGCAGCACCTTCTCGGCCACCTGCGCGGTCGAGATCCACACCTTCTGCCCCGAGATGAGGTACTTGCCGTCGCGGCGCTCGGCCTTCGTCTTGAGCTTGCGGGTATTCAGGCCGGTGTCCGGCTCCGTCACGGCGAAGCAGGCGCGCTCCTTTCCGGCGATGAGCGGGGGCAGCCATCGACGCTTCTGCTCGTCGGTGCCGAACACCACGACGGGATTCAAGCCGAAGATGTTCATGTGCACCGTCGAGCAGCCCGAGAACCCGGCGCCCGATTCGGCAATGGCCTGCATCATGAGCGCCGCTTCCGTAATGCCGAGCCCCGCCCCGCCAAAGGCCTCCGGCATCGCGATGCCGAGCCAGCCGTCGCGCGCGCACGCCTGGTGCAGTTCCGCCGGGAACTCGCCGCTCTTGTCGTGCGCGAGCCAGTAGTCGTCGCCAAAGCGCTCGCAGAGCTTCGCGATCGCCTCGCGGATCCTTTCCTGCTCCGGGGTGAACGCAAAATCCATTAAATGGTGACAGTCACCTTTTAAATCACATTCTTCTTTTTCAGCTCGGCGATCTCGCCATCGTCGAATCCGAGCTCGACCAGGATCTCGCGCGAGTGCTCGCCGAGCGGCGGCGCGCCGCTGCGGATGCGGCCGCCACGGCGGCCATTGGCCGACACCGGGAACTTCGCGTAGCCGCGCTCCACCGCCTCGCGCTCGATGAGCTGCGCTTGAGCGGCGGCCTCGCCGGGCGTGACGCAGAGATCGACCGGCACGTCGTGCTCCTCGAGCAGGCGCTGCCATTGCGCGGCGCTCTTGCGCCGGAAGATGTCCTCCAGCGCGGCGGACAGGGCATCGCCGTTGGCCCGGCGCTTCGCATCGCTCGCGAAGCGCTCGTCCGCGAGCTCGGGCACGAGGCGCACGAAGTTCTGCCAGAAGTGCTCTTCCAGGATGCCGAGCGTCAGACGCTTGCCGTCCGCCGTCTCGAAAACATCGTTCACCGGAAAGAGATGCGCGCGCGGATCGACCTCCGGATCGAGGCTGTGGCGCATCGCGCACAGGAAGAACGCCGCCTCGAAGAGCGAGAGATCGAGATACGCGCCTTGGCCTTCATGCAGGGCGGCTAGGATCGCGAGCGCGGCAAAGGCGCCGCCCGCCATATCGGCGATCGGCAGCGAGGAGCGCGCTGGCGCCTTGCGCCATTGCCCCGGGAAAGCGAGGGCGCCGGCCGCCGCGGCGTAATTGACGTCGTGGCCTGGCCGCTCGCGCCACGGGCCGGTCTGCCCGTAGCCCGAAATCGAGCAATAGACGAGCTTGGCGTTGTGCGCGCGCAGCGTCCCGTAATCGATGCCCAGGCGCTTCGCCACGCCCGGGCGAAAGCCCTCAATCACCACTTGTGCGTTCGTGATCAGCCGTGCGACCACCTGCGCCGCCGGTGGCTGCTTGAGATCGAGCGCAATGCTGCGCTTGTTCCGGTTTTCGGTGGCGAATTGCACGGGCACATACGCGCGCCCGGGATCGCCGCGCGGCGGCTCGACCTTGATCACGTCGGCGCCGAGATCGGCAAGCATCGCTGAGGCGAACGGCCCGGGCACGAACATCGAGAAGTCCACCACGTGGATGCCGGCGAGCGGCAGCCAAGCCTCAGACATGCGGTGGTTCTATCCAGTTATTGAGCGCGATGCCGCCATCCACGACAACCGTCGTGCCCGTGACATAGGCACCGAAGCGCTCCGAGAGGATGGCGACGGCCATCGCCGCCACGTCGGCCGGCGTGCCGAAGCGCCGCAGCGGAATTTTCTCCACCATGCCCGCCGGCGCCTGGAAGCCGCCGCCGGGGATCGCGCCCGGTGCAATCGCGTTCACGCGGATGCCGCGCGGCCCGAGCGCGCGCGCCAGCTCCTTCACCAACATCGTCTCGCCCGCCTTCGACGCGCTGTAATGCGGCAGATTGCGCGGCGATTCGGCGTGCAGCGACGTCGTCAGCAGCATGCGGCCCTTGATGCCGCGCTCGACCATGTGCCGGCCGAGCGCCTGGCAAAGCACGAACGCGGCATCGAGATTGACGGCGAGCATCTCGCGCCACTGCGCTTCGTTCACCTCAAGCACCGTCTGGCTCTCCTGGCGGCGCGGGCTCGCGCAGTGCACGAAGAGCGAGACGCTACCAAGACGCCGTATCGCCTCCTCCGCCAGCCGGCGTGCGCCGTCGCCGCTCGACAGATCGCAGCGCAGGTCGGCATCGCCAATATCCGCGCCGAGGACCTCGGCGCCTTCCGCGCGCAGCGCCGTGGCAATGCCGCGCCCGATGCCGTTGGCGGTGCCCGTGACGAGCGCGCGCTCGCCAGCGAGCAACGTCACTTGAGCCCGGCCTTTGCGCGCTTAGCGGCCAGGCGCTCGCGGCTCTTCGCGGTGTCGACCACGAAGCGTACGTGCTTGCCGCGGCCGCATTCCTCGATCGGGTCGCGCACCGAGAACTCGAACGTCACGCGGCGGCGGTCGACCTCGACGATCCTAGCGTCGATGGTGACCTTGAGCCCGAGCGGCGTGGCGGCAAGATGGTCGATGGAGACATGCGCGCCGACCGAGTCTTCGCCGGGGTCGAGATACTCGAGCAGAAAATCGCGGCACGTGTATTCGACATCGCTCACCATGCGCGGCGTCGCGTAGACCATGCCCTCCTTGCCCATGAAACCGATGCAGCGGCTCTCGTCGACCAGCAGCTCGCGCCGCGTCGCGGGCCCGGCCTTCAGCGATTCCTTCATGGCGTCTTGTAACCGGCGCGCTCGATCGCGCGCTTGAACTCCGTTGGACCCGCCTTGGCCGGATCGTAGGTAATGCGCGCGCGGCCTTCGTCGAGCGACACATCGACGTCCTGCACGCCCGGGACGCCCGTGAGCATGCGCGTCACGCTCTTGACGCAGCCCTGGCAGTCCATGCCTTCGACTTTCAGTTCGACGGTTTCCATCGCGGCGATTCTATGCCGCCTGACCTAACATGGAGCATGGCTACCGATCCAGTGTGCGGAATGACGGTCGACCCGGCGAAACCGGGCGCAACCGTCACGCAGGGTGGCAGGACCTACTACTTCTGCTGCGAGCACTGCGCCGCGCGCTTTCGCACCGCGCCGGAAAAGTACCTGCAGCGAGCGACCGATCCGGTATGCCGCATGGAAGTCGAGCCGGCCAAGGCCGCGGCCGAAATCGAACACGGCGGCAGCACGTACTACTTCTGCAGCAAGCACTGCGCGGACAAGTTCAACGCCGATCCCCCGAAGTACGCGAGCAAGGCGCCACCGCCCGCGGCGGCCGCCCCAGGCGCGAAGTACACGTGTCCTATGCATCCCGAAATCGTCAGCGACCGGCCGGGGTCGTGTCCCAAATGCGGCATGGCGCTCGTGCCTGTGGGGGCGACCGCGGCGGAAGAAGAGAACACCGAGCTCAGCGACCAGACGCGCCGCTTCTGGGTGAGCGCGGTGCTGAGCGTTCCGCTGCTTTTTTTCGCCATGGCGCCCATGCTCGGCGTCGCGGAGCCGCTTGGCCTCGGCCCGGCGATGCGTGGCTACCTGGAGCTGGCGCTCGCGACGCCGGTCGTGCTCTGGGGCGGCTGGCCTTTCTTCAAGAAATTCTGGCTCTCGCTCACGAACCGCAGCCCGAACATGTACACGCTCATCGGGCTTGGCGTCGGCCTCGCCTACGTCTATAGCGTCCTCGCGGTCGTCGCGCCCCACCTCTTTCCGTCGGAGGTGCGCGAGCACGGCGGCAGCGTCGGCACCTACTTCGAGGCCGCGGCGGTGATCGTGGCGCTCGTCATGCTGGGCGAGGTGCTGCAGCTACGCGCCATGGGCAAGACGAGTCAGGCGGTGCGGCACCTCCTCGAGCTCGCGCCGAACACGGCGCTGCGCATAGAAGCCGACGGCAGAGAAGTGGAAGTGTCGCTCAACGACGTCCGCGTCGGCGACCGCCTGCGTGTGCGACCGGGCGAAAAGGTGCCGGTGGATGGCGTCTGCCTCGAGGGCTCGAGCAACGTGGACGAGTCGATGGTCACGGGCGAGTCCGTGCCCGTGCCGAAGAAGGCGGGCGATCGCGTCACCGGCGCGACGATCAATGGCCGCGGCGCGCTCGTCATCCGTGCCGAGCGCATCGGCGCCGATACGCTGCTCGCGCGCATCGTGCAGATGGTGGGCGAAGCGCAGCGCACGCGCGCGCCGGTGCAGCGCCTTGCGGACTCGGTCGCCGCCTACTTCGTGCAGACGGTGATCGGCATCGCCATCCTCACTGCCATCGTCTGGTGGTGGACCGGGCCGCAGCCGGCGGGTACGTATGCCATCGTCAATGCCGTCGCAGTGCTCATCATCGCCTGCCCCTGCGCGCTCGGGCTCGCCACGCCGATCTCCATCACCGTGGCGATGGGACAGGGAGCGCTGAACGGCATCCTCTTCCGCAACGCCGAAGCGGTCGAGAAGCTGCGCGACGTCGACACGCTGGTGGTGGACAAGACCGGCACGCTGACCATCGGGCGCCCGCAGCTCGTCGAGGTCACGGTGGAATCGGGTCTCGACGAGCGCGAGGCGCTCGGCCTCATCGCGAGCGTCGAGCGCGCGAGCGAGCACCCGCTCGCCCAAGCGATCGTCAAAGGCGCCGAGGACCGGGGCGCGCGACTGCAAGCGGTCGAGAACTTCGAATCGCTCACCGGGCAAGGCGTGCGCGGAAAGGTCGGCGGACGAGCAGTGGCGGTCGGCAACCGCCAGTTCATGGAGGCGATCGGCACGCTTTCGCCGGCGTTCGCCGACAAGGCCGAGGCCCTGCGCGCGCAGGGCAAAACGGCGATGTTCGCCGCGATCGACCGGCAAGTCTGCGCGCTCATTGCCGTGGCCGATCCGATCAAGGACACGACCGCCGAGGCAGTGAAGTCGCTCCAGGCGCAGGGCGTACGCATCGTCATGCTCTCGGGCGATGCCCGCGCCACCGCGGAAGCGGTCGGCCGCGACCTCGGCATCGACGAGGTTCTCGGCGAGGTGCTGCCGCAGCAGAAGGTGGAGAAGGTGAAGGCGCTGCAGGCGCAAGGCCGGTTCGTCGCCATGGCGGGCGACGGCATCAACGACGCGCCCGCGCTCGCGGCAGCCAATGTCGGCATCGCGATGGGCACCGGCACGGACGTGGCGATCGAGAGCGCAGGCGTCACGCTCGTGAAGGGCGACCTGCGCGCCATCGCCAAGGCTATTCGCCTGTCGCGGGCGACGATGCGCAACGTCAAGCAGAACCTCTTCTTCGCCTTCGTCTACAACTCGATCGGCGTGCCGATCGCCGCGGGCGTGCTCTATCCCTTCTTCGGCGTGCTGCTCTCGCCCATCTTCGCGGGCGCCGCGATGGCGATGAGCTCGGTGTCGGTGGTCAGCAATGCGCTACGACTTCGACGCGTGAAGCTTTGATGTTGCCGGGCTCGTCTTGCCATCGTGCATGACCGCCAAGCCGGCGACGCCGGACACGAAGACAACGGCCACGGCGGCGACGACGATTGTCGCCACCCGCCGCACCGGCATGCGATCGACGTTGCCGTTGGCGAGCACCCGCATGAGGATCGTCACGCCGACGATAGCGGCAATCGCGGCGAGGAGCGCTATAAAGCCGGCCGGACCGGTCAGCCATGACAGGGCGTTGTCGATCATGAGGTGCACGCCAGCAATGAGCGTTCCGCCGGCATCGCAGTGATAATGCCGGCCGATGCTTAAGTCTCTCGGTCGCTACAAGATCCAGGGGGAGATCGGCCGCGGCGCCATGGGCACCGTGCACCGCGCGCTCGACCCCGTGCTCGAGCGGCCGGTCGCCATCAAGACCCTGAACGCCGACCTCGCGCCGGAAGTCATCGCGGAGATGAAGGCGCGCTTCGTGCGCGAAGCGAAGTCCGCCGGCCGACTCAATCACCCGAACATCGTCACGGTGTACGACGCCGACGTCGCCGGGGAAGTCGCGTACATCGCGATGGAGTATCTCGAGGGCCGGTCGCTGCAGCAGATGCTCGAGGCGCGAGTCGCGCTCGACTTCGACACCATCGCCGACATCGTCGCGCAGGTCGCCGAAGGCCTCGATTACGCGGGGCGCTTCGGCATCGTGCATCGCGACATCAAGCCCGCGAACATCATGGTGTCGCCCGCTGGAGTGGCGAAGATCACGGATTTCGGCCTCGCGCACGTGCCGACCTCCTCGATGACGCAGACGGGGAGCCTTCTCGGCTCGCCGCGATACATGTCGCCGGAGCAGGTGCAGGAGCAGCCGGTCGATCCGCGCGCCGACATCTTCTCGCTCGGCGTGGTGCTCTATGAGCTTCTCGCCGGAAAGACGCCCTTCGAGCAGCCGGGCATCGAGCTCTTCCAGCTCCTCGACCGCATCGTCAAGGAACCGGCGCCGAAGGCCTCCGCGCAAAGGCCCGGCATTGCGCCCGAGGTGGACGCGATCATCGAGCGCGCGCTCGCCAAGCAGCCGGACGAGCGCTTCCAGCGCGCCGGAGAACTGGCGCAGCGCCTGCGCAGCCTCGCTGCCGGCCCTGCCGGCGCGCACTTTGTTCCGGAGAGCGAGCCCACCGGCGAGAGCGCCGCGGCGCAGACTAGCCTCGCGAGGCTGCTCGCCGATCTGGAGGCGTTCTCGCGCGCGCAGCCGCCTTCACCGCAGGCTGCCAACGAGCTCAGCCTCCAGCTTCGCAAGGCGTTTCACTACCTCGAGGAGCTCGTGCGCCAGGTGATCCGCGCCAATCCGCCGTTCGCGGTGAAGCTGGATCTGCTCTATCTCGGCGCGCTTCCGGCGGCGCAGCTCGCCGGGGGCGAGGTGAGCTGCGCCACGAAAAAGCTGGGTGATGCCGAGGTGGTCGATCGCGTGAGCTTCAGCTATCGCATGCGCTCGCCGCGCAAGGCGCGCATTGCGCTCCGGCAGGACGAGGCGCGCTTGCTCAAGAGCCATTTGCAACGCGCCGGACTGCGATTCGATTCGCGCGAGGTCGGCGCCGACAACGGCACGGCGCGCTTCGAGGCGTTCCTCATCGACGTCGAGCTCGCCGCGAGCGCCGTGCTGCACGCCGATTACGAGAAGCGCATGGTCGAGATCGTGTGCCAGAACGTCGGCGTGCTCGGGCCGGCGCGCTATCGGCTCTCGAGCGCCGAGTTCGACGAGGCCATCTGGGAGTTCGGCCAGCTCCTCCTCGGCCGGCCGAGCCGCTTCGCGGGCATGCGGCTGCCCGCTGCCGGCGCTACTTGACGAGCAAGACCGGCAGCTCGGAGATGTTCATCACCTTGTTCGCGGTCGAGCCGAGCCAGCGCGACGGCGTGCCGATGGCTATGACGTCGCAGCGCGCGCTTTTCGCCTGCTTGACGATCGTCTCCGCCGGATCGCCGACGAGGATGCGGGGCTCATAGGCGAGGCCGGCGCGCTCGAGCAGCTTCTTCGCCTGCGCGAGCGCCTGCTCGCCCTCCTCCTGGTAATAGCGCTCGATCTGCGCCTTGCCGACCGCCGCGCCGATGCCCGGCAGCTTCGGCACGGGCAGGTGGACGGTAAGGAGCTCGATCTCAGGCTTTTCGCGATACCAGTCAGCGTGGCCGATGACGCACTTCACGGCGTCGAGCGCATGCTCGGAGCCGTCGACCGCCAGGAGGATTTTCATGCGCGCGCATTCTACGCGAGCGCGCGCGCCTTCAGCGCGTTGTCTTGCGCCTTGCGGCCATGCGGCTGCCGAGCGCTGCGCGCTCATCGAGCGCGAGTGTCTCCCGGGCGAAAGGCAGCACGAGCGCCGCTTCTTTCTCGATGTGTCGGCGATTGAGCCAGCCAAAGCGCTCCACGTCCTCGGCGGCAAGCAACGCATCCTCGCCGCGCGCAATGGCGTCGAGCCGCTCGCGCAGCCGCGACCATTGCAGATCCATCGTCGCGTGGTCGCCTTCCAGCTCGTTGATGACGGCGGAGACCTCCGCGCGCGCCGCCTCGCCCGCCTTGCGCCGCAGGAGCGGAAAGAGGTCCTCGTCCTCGTCGCGATGGTGCTGCACGCCGGAGGTGTCGAAGTAGCGCATCACGAAGCGCGCCGCTTCACGCGCCTCGGCGTCGCAGCCGTGCCGCGCGATGTGCTCTGCGAGGCGTTCGAGCGTTGCGAGCTGGGCGTCGATGCGGCCGTGGCAGGCCTCGAGCATCTCGAGCGGCTCGTCGAAGCTTGGCGCGAGCGGGCTCGCGATGCCGTACATGAGAAAAGGATCGCACCGCAGGCCGCTGCAGCGCTTGACCCAGATCAAGCGTGCGCGCTAGATGATGCTCTCGCGTTGCGCGAGGCGCAGCTTCAGGTATTCGCCGACCAGGATGGCGGCAGAAGTCGTGAAGCTCCTCGTGCTGGAGGCGCAGCGATGCCGGAATCTGGATGCGCATGGCTGACACGGTAAGGTCCCGCGGCCGGCGAGGCTTGATCCCGGTCAAAAACCGGGCATGCGGATCGCCCAGAATGGCACCATGAGCAAGACGGTGCGCGTCCTCGCGATGCTGAAGCGGCGCGGCACGCGATTGCCCGAGCCGCTGGACGCCGACGCGCACGCGGCGCTTGCGCGCTGTGCGGCCTGCCGCCTGACGATGCTCTGCGACGAGCTTCTCGCCACGCCCGGCAATGGCGGCTATCGTGCGTTCTGCGCCAATGCCCATTACGTCGAGCACCGGCGCGAGGAGGAGCTCAAGTTCTAGGAGCCATCGCATGTTCAAGCACATCCTGATTCCCACCGACGGCTCGCCGCTCTCAGCGAAAGGCGCCAAAGCCGGCCTGCGCCTCGCCAAGGCCCTTGGCGCGCGGGTGACCGGCGTTTACGTCATCGGCCCGTACATGCCGCCGGTATATGCCGACGTGGCGGTGATGTACGTGCCGGGCGCGGCGCCCGAGGATTACGACAAGGCGGCGAAAGCGCACGCGGCAAAGGCGCTCGCCGTCATCGAGCGCGAGGCGAAGAACGCGGGCGTGCGCTGCACGACCGAGTCCGTCACGGACTTGCACCCGTGGCAGGGCATCCTCAAGGTCGCGCGCCGGCGCAAATGCGACGCGATCGCGATGGCCTCGCACGGCCGCAGCGGCCTCGGCGGCTTGATCCTCGGCAGTGAAACAGCGCGCGTGCTCGCGCATTCCAAGATCCCGGTGCTCGTCACGCGCTGAGCAGTTTCGGAGGACGCGATGCAGCCGAGCCGGGCATGCGCTCGCCCTCGGGCGGCTGCGCGCGCCCGACTTCGGCGCATGCGAGTCCTGCGGCCGCGACGTCGCGTTTGCGCGGCTCATCGGCAACCCGACGCTCAGGCGCTGCCCGCGCTGCCAGCCCGCGCTTTAACTCCGCCGCGGAATCCCCCATATTGGGGGGATGAAGTACAAGGACTACTACAAGGTCCTCGGCGTCGAGCGCGGCGCGAGCGACGAGGAGATCAAGAAAGCGTACCGGCGCCTCGCGCGCAAGTACCACCCGGACGTCTCCAAGGAGGCGAACGCCAAGGAGAAGTTCCAGGAGGTCTCCGAAGCCTACGAGACGCTGCGCGACAAGGAAAAGCGCGCGGCCTACGACAGCCTCGGCAGCGGCTTCCGGCCCGGCCAGGATTTCCGTCCGCCGCCCGACTGGTTCGACCGCTTCGGCGCGGGACGCCAGGAGGATTTGCGCGACGTCGATCTCTCGGATCTCTTCGAGCAGATGGGCATCTTCGGCCGCGCGGCCGGGCGCCGTGGCGGCTTCGGCCGCAGCGTGCCGATACCGGGAGAAGACTTCGAGACGCCGGTGCGCATCTCGCTCGAAGAGGCGGCGCGCGGCACCGAGCGCGAGTTCCAGCTCGACGGCCGCAGCCTGCGCGCGCGCATCCCGAAGGGCGCGACGGACGGGCAGCGGCTGCGGCTGCGCGGCAAGGGCGGCGCGGGGATGAACGGCGGCCCGGCGGGCGATCTCTATTTACAGATCGTGCTCGAGCCGCATCCGCTCTACAAGGCGCGCGGCCACGACCTCGAGATCGAGGTGCCGATCACGCCGTGGGAAGCGGCGCTCGGCGCGCAGGTCGACGTGCCCACACTGGAAGGCCGCGTGACGGTGAAGATACCGGCTGGGTCGAAAGGCGGGCAGAAGCTCCGCCTTGCCGGTAAGGGCCTGCCCAAGCCCGGCGGCGGTACAGGCGACCTCTACGCCGTGCTGGATATCGCCGTGCCCGGGACGCTCACCGAGCGCGAGAAGAACCTGTACGAGGAGCTGCGCGAAGCTTCGCGCTTCGATCCGCGCACGCGTTTCAGCCGCTAGTGCGTAAAGCCGGAACGGGGATTGCTAGTCCAACGCCAACCGCACCACCGGAGGCAAATACCCATGGCGCTGACCGAGAAGCAGTCTGACGAATTGCGCGGCATGATCGAGCGGCGGCGCGAGGCTCTCCTCGCCGAGCTGCGCGAGGATGCGGCGCGCACGCGCGACATGCCCTACGCCGAGCACGCCGGCCAGGCGCCCGACTCGGGCGACGAATCGGTCGCCACGCTGTTCGCCGACCTCGAGCAGGCCGACGTCACGCGCGACCTGGATGAATTCCGCGCCCTCGAGGCCGCGCGCGATCGGCTGAAGGACGGCGGCTACGGCACCTGCATCGAATGCGGCAGCGACGTCGGCTTCGAGCGCCTTAAGGCGTTCCCGGCCGCGCTACGCTGCGTGCAATGCCAGACGCGCCACGAAAAGACCTACGGCGGCGACCCGAAGCCGAGCCTTTAATTACTGGCCGGCCGTAAAGATCAAGAAATACTGGTTGGGCAGGAAGCTGAGCTCCTCGGCGAGCTTGTAGCCCGCGCGCGCGAGCTCGCTTCGTACGCGGCTCGGCGCGACACGCGCGCGGGGCGGCGGGCCGACGTCGGCGTCGAGCATGAAGTCGACGATCGCGACGCGGCCGCCGGGCTTGAGCGAATCCTTCAGGCGCGCGAAATAGCGGCTGCGATCATCGATGTGGTGGTAGACGTCGACGAAGAGCGCGAGGTCCACCTTCTCGGGCAGGCGCGCCTCCTCGAGCGTCGATTGTACGGCGTGCATGTTGGCGAGGTCGTCGCGCTTCGCGCGCGCGGCGAGATGCTGCACCATCGCCGGCTCGATGTCGGTAGCGTAGATCTTTCCAGCGGGTAGCGCGCGCGCCAGCCGCACGCTGAAGTAGCCCGTGCCCGCGCCGATGTCCGCGACGATCGCGTCGGGCTTCAGCGCGAGCGCCTGGATCACCTCGTGCGGCTTCTGCCATTCGTCGCGCTTCGGGTCGTCGAAGACGCGCGCCCAGCGCTCGGCGTCGTCGAAGTCGTGCTCGTGCTCGGAGGCCGATTGCGGCGCCGCGGGCGCCGCAATGAAGAGCAGCGCGACGACAATTGGTGCTAGGCTCATGCGCGTTTGGAACAAGCAAAGCTCCCCTGGTCGCGTCACGTTGCCAATCTCGCGCGCGCCGCGTTCTGGCTCGCGCTGCTGGCGATTGTACTCGTGCAGGTCCTCGGGCCGCGCTCGCTCGAGAGGAGCCGAGCCGGGCTGCTCGGGCGCTTCGAGGACGAGAGGAAGTCGCGCGTCATCGCCATGATCCACCGCGAGGAGAGCGCGAGCTTCCTCGGCGTGCCGGTGGCGGCGAGCATCACCATCGACGACTCGGAAGCGGTGCTGCGCGCCATCCGCCTCACGCCGCCGGAGCAGCCGATCGACGTCATCCTGCACACGCCGGGCGGGCTCGTGCTCGCCGCCGAGCAGATCGCCAAGGCGCTCGTCGAGCACAAGGGCAAGGTGACGGTGTTCGTGCCGCATTACGCCATGAGCGGCGGAACGCTGATTGCGCTCGCGGCCGACGAGATCGTGATGGACGCGAACGCGGTGCTCGGCCCCGTCGATCCGCAGATCGGCGACATGCCCGCCGCGTCGATCGTCAAGGTGGTGGAAATCAAAGGCGCCCGGGGCGTGAGCGACGATCTCCTGATCCTCGCCGACATGGCGCAGAAGGCGCGCATCCAGGTCGCGACGTTCGTCGCGCAGGTGCTGGGCAAGCACATGGGCGAGAAGCAGTCGCTGCAGGTCGCGACGGTCCTCACCGAGGGGCGCTGGACGCACGACTTTCCGATCACCGTGCAGGCCGCGCGCGCGCTCGGCCTGAAGGTCTCCACCGAGATGCCGCTCACGGTGTACGAGCTGATGGACCTCTATCCGCAGGGCGGCGGCATCCGGCCCTCGGTGTGGTACGTGCCGCTGCGGCGCGGGACGCCGGCGCCCGGCGCGTCACCGCAGCGGCCGGAAGGCAAAAGCGCCGTTCAGTAATCAGACTTGGCGCTCGAGCAGGCGCCCGGCAAGCGCGAGCGCGCGCTCGGCATAAGGCCGGCGCTGCCACTCCTGCAGCGTGATCGCTTTCGACTGCTCGAGATCGGCGGCGAAATCGCGCTCGAGGCGCGCGGCCAGCCCGCGCTCGAGCACCGCGAGATTGACCTCGTCGTTGAGCCCGAAGGAGCGGTTGTCGAAGTTGGTCGAGCCGACCACCGCCCAGAGCGCATCGACGATGAACACCTTGGCGTGGATCATCGCCGGCTGGTATTCGTGGATCTTGACGCCCGCCTTGAGCAATCGCCCATAGCGCTGCCGGCTGCCCAGGCGCGTGATCGGATGGTTGTTCCATTTGCCGGGCGTGAGGACCGTGACCGGGACGCCGCGGCGTGCGGCGCGCTCGAGCTCGGCGAGCAGGCTGCGGTCGGGAAGGAAGTACGGCGAGCAGATGCGGATCGACTCGCGCGCCGAGGCGACAAGGATCTGGAAGAGGAGCCGGGCGCGCGTCGAGCGGCCGGCGGACGGCGTGCTGTTCACCACCATGCCGACGCCCGCGCCGTTGGAGAGGAGGCGCGGCGCCGGCTGCTCATGGAGCGCGAACTCCGACTCGGGCAGGACTTCGCCCGCCGCCTCGAGCCAGTTCTCGGCAAAGGAGGTCTGCAGGCCCTTCACGAGGTCGCCCTTCACGCGCACCATCGTGTCGCGCCAGGGAAGGCCGTTCCCCAGCGGGCCGATCCAGTAATCCGCGACACCGACGCCGCCGACGAAGGCCACCTCGCCGTCGACGATCAGGATGTCGCGGTGCGTGCGGTTGTTGAAGCGCTTCAGCGTGTACCAGGCGATCGGCTGGTACCAGCGCACGCGGCCGCCGGCGGCGCGCAGCTCGTCGAAGTAGCGCTCCGGCGTCATCAGGCTGCCGATGCGATCGACGACGATGCGCACGGCGACGCCGGCGCGCGCGCGCTCGGTGAGGCAGCGCAGCACTTCGTCGCCCGCGCGTCCGCGCAGGAAAAGATACACCTCGAGATGGATGCTCTTGCGCGCCCCGTGCATCGCCGCCATCTCCGCCTGGTAGATCGCGCTGCCCGAGTTCAGCACCTCGAGCTCGCCGGCGGCGAAGAGGCGCGCGTTGACGATTGCGCTCAGGTAGTTCACGAACGCCGGCGCATCCAGGCGCTCGCGCGAAGGCGCCACCCGGTAGGGCAGCCCCGGCTCGAAGAGGAGCAGCAGGACGAGAGCGGCGACGATCAAGATCGCCGCCATCGAAATGAACGCGCTCAGTGGCGCAGCACGCACTTCTCGTAGAGCCGCGCGAAGGCGCCTTGCGGGTCGTATTTCGCCTTGAGCGCGCCGTACGCCGCGCCGCCGTAGTGGCGCTCGAACTCCTCGGGGGTGAAGAAGCTGTCCGAGTAGAGCGACTTGATGCCGCCGAGCTCGACCACCTTGCGCTCGATGAGCCGGTTGAAGTGACCCGGCGCATGCGCCTCGCGCGTGCGCTTCACGTCCCAGAAGCCGAAGTTGACGTACCAGCCGCTCTTCACCGGATAGAGCGCGAAGCGCCCCGAATGCGGCTGCGGCCCGATCGGGCAGATCCATTGCGGCCACAAGCCGATGTGCTCGGCGTAGAAGGCGAGGAACTCGGGCGAGCGCGCGAGCGGGATGTCGACGTCCTGGATTACCGACTCTGAATGCAGCCCGAGCACGCGCTCCAGCTTCTTCGTCATGCCGACGCGGCTGTTCCAGCGCATGATCTTCGTGTACGTGCGCGAGCCCAATCGCCCCCTGCCATAAATCAACTTACGGACTAGCGGCTGCTGCGCAAGCACATTTTTCGAGCACCAGAACCAGTCGGTGTCCCAGCGCCAGATATAGTCGTGCACCGTCAGGTAGTCCTCGCGCTTCTCCTGGATCGAGCGGTAGTAAATGTGCTCGTAGGTGTAATCGCTGGTGTAAGGCGCGCTGTCGGCGAAGCGGCCGAGCGTCAGGTACATCTCGCGCGGCGAGAACACCGTGCCGTCGATGAAATCGGCATCGCCCGCGCGCAGCCGTGCGCCGAGCGCGGCGAAGAACGAGCCGGCGTCGCCGAACGGCACGTGCGAGAGCTGTACGTAACGCTTCACCGGCACGGTGCGCGCCTTGACGCGCAGGGCATAGCCGAGCGTGCCGTAGGAATTCGGAAACCCGAAGAACAGGTCGGAATGCTCATTGTCCGGCGTGCACGTGACGACGCGCCCGTCGCCGAGCAGGACATCGAGCTCGAGCATCGTGTCGTGCACGAGGCCATAGCGCCACGAGGACGATTCGATGCCGACGCCCGCCACCGCCCCGCCGAGCGTGATGGTCTTCAGCTGCGGCACGACCGCGGGCATGACGCCGTGCGCGAGGCATTCGCGCGTCAGATCCTCGTAGGTGATCATGCCTTCGCTGTCGACCCAGCCGGCGGCGGCGTTGACCTCGAGCACCTGGTTGAAGCCGCGCACGTCGAGACGGCGGCGCGCCTGCGCCTCGCGGTCGCGGAAAAGGTTGGAAGTATCCTTCGCGAGGCCGATCGGCCCCGCGCCCGCCCTAAGCCGCGCGGCCAGGGCTTCTTTTTTCAGCGAGTGCTCTGAGAGCGGGTTGCTCGTCAAGTTCGTAGAGGAAGTCGCGCGTCATCGGGTAGCTCGTCGCCGTGACGTTGCCCTTCGAGAACACGATCTGGAAGAGATGCGTGCGGCCCACGGGCGAGCGGAACATCTCGGCGCACCCGTAGAGGTACACGCGCCAGATGCGGCGGAAGCGCTCGTCGAATTTCTGCGGATCGAGGCGGCGGATCGTCTCCCAGTTGCGATCGAAGCGCTCGGCCCACACGTCGAGCGTGAGCGCATAGTGGCGGCGCAGGTTCTCGACGTCGAGTACCTCCAGCCCCGCCTTCTCCATCTCGACCACCACGTCGGCGAGGCTCGGGATCCAGCCGCCGGGGAAGATGTACTTGCGGATGAAGTAATCGGTATCGAAATGCCCGACGTGGCCGATGAAGTGGATGAGCCCGAGGCCGCCGGGCTTGAGCGCGCGCGCATGCGCCTGGATGAGATCGACCAGGCCGTCGCGGCCGGCGTGCTCGAGGCAGCCGATCGAGACCACCTTGTCGTACTGGCGGTCCATGCTGCGGAAATCGGCTTCCAGCGCCACGGTGTTCTTGAGCTTGCGCCGCTCGATCTGCCGGCGCGCGTGCTCGACCTGCGAGCGCGTCGTGTTGTAGCCGGTCGCTCTCACGCCGAAGCGCTCCTCGGCATAGAGGAGAAAGCCGCCGAAGCCGCTGCCGACATCGACGACGTCCTCGCCCGGCTGCAGCAGCACCTTCTGGCCGACGTGATCGAGCTTGTTCCTTTGCGCCTCCTCGAGCGTGCGCGTGCCGTCCTTCCAGTACGCGCAGGTGTAGAGCATGAGCGGATCGTCGAGCCACAGGCGATAGAACTCCGGGCTGAGCGCGTAGTGGAATTCGGCGTTGCGCTTCGCGCGCATCCAGTTGGTGTTGGAATGCAGGAACTCGTGCACCCGGTTGGCGAGACGCACGAGCACTCCCGCCCGGTCGGCGCGCGCGACCATGCCCGCGGCGAGCGCGCGCGCGAGGCTGCCTTCCAGGTCGACGTCGCCGTCGAAATAGGCTTCGAGGAGGCCGACATGGCCGAAGAGCGCCATGCGGCGGTAGGCGCGCGCACGACGAAAGATGATGGTGAACTCGGGCGCCGAGGATGCCGAGTGCCACTCGGAGCCGTCGGCGTGGCGCAGGCCGAACGAGGCGCCGGAGCGCTCGGCGATGACGCGGAAGGTTTTCTCTACGGCGGCTCTCAAGGAATCGCGGATTCTACCGCCCGATAGAAGCGGGCACGCAACTTTGCTAGCCTTGGCGCCAAGCCCTGCAACGCGAAGAGGAAGCAACATGCCAAAAGCAAAGGACCGTCCCGCCGCAGCAGCAAAGAGCGGCGGTGCCCGCACGCCCGGCTCCCGTCCCACCCCGGCGCGCAAGGGCGCCCAGGTCGCACCCGACACTGCGCAGGTACGCTCGTCCGAGCGCGGGACGAGCGGCAACACGCAGCCCCGGCTTTCGCCGGAAGAGGTCTACAGGCTGATCCAGGAGTCCGCGTACTTCAAGGCCAAGGCGCGCGGCTTCGAGCCGGGCCATGAGGTGCAGGACTGGATCGAGGCCGAAGCCGAGGTGCGCCGCCGCCTCGAGGACCGCGCTTAATTCAGGCATCTCCGGCCGGCGGCCCTCGCCCCGCCGAGTGGGCAGTTCCGAACGGACCATCGGAGGAGCGCCGAAAATTGCTTCTCGTGGGCACACACTACGCGAGCGGTGTCATGAGGATTTGTGTCCACAGCAATCGGGGTCCGCGCGGCGAAGATACGCCGTGCGCCTTCTATCTCGGCGGGCGCCGGCTCCCGGTGCTCGCTCTCCTTGAACGCTGGAACGACGGTACGCACTTCTATTTCGAGGTGATGGTCGACGACGGGCGGCGCTTCGTGCTGCGCCTGCAGCCGACGCTGCGTTGCTGGGAGCTCGCCGCGGTTTTTGCCGCGAGCAAGCCGAAGAAACCGGCGGCGAAACCGGTAAGTCCTACGCCGCCGCGTAAGTTTTTCTCGCTGCTTCACAGCAAGTAGTAATCCCTACCATGCCGAAGAAAGCAGTTCTCCTGCTCGCGGCCTCGTTCGCCATCCTCGGCGCCTGCAGCGGCGAGTCGTCGGACCAGAAAGGCGGACCCGGCGAGAAGGCCGGTCGCGCCGTCGACCGCGCGATGGACAAGGCGGGCCAGGCGGTCGAGAAGGCCGGACGCAACATGCAAGGCGCCTCCAAAGGCGAGAAGTAGGTCGCTGTCGACAATCGTCGACACGCGTCGCGCGTGCGCCCGCGCACGGACGAGCACGATTTGACATACCTAGGTGCGATTTCGCACAGGAGCACCTCTCCATAACCTGTACATTGCCTACGCTTGCCGACCACCACTAAGCAGCAACTCCTCGAACGCGCCGCGACCCTGATAGGCCAGCACGAGCTCGCCATGCGCCTGAAGGTGACCGAGCCGCTGCTCGAAGCCTGGATCAACGGCGAGGCGCCGATGCCCGACCGCAAGCTGCTCGTCCTCGCCGACATCCTCGATAACTGGGCGACACCCGCGCCGACGAAGTAGGCGCAGCCGCGCCCTAGAATGGGGCTCTCGAGGAGGAGCCCGCCATGACCGTCATCGACGCCGACGGCCACGTCACCGAGACCCAGGAGCAAGTCGCAAAATATCTGGATGAGCCGTACCGCCGGCGACCGACCGGCATGCTCTTCTATCCCTGGGACGGCTGGGACCGGCGCATGCTCGGCACGCTCGGCGAATTCGCGGGCAACGCGGACGCGTGGCTGCAGGCGATGGACCGCGGCGGCATGCAGACCGCGGTGCTCTATCCGACGCTCGGCCTCTTCATGTCGTTCCTGCGCGATCGGCAGTGGGCGGTCGCGCTCTGCCGCGCGTACAACACGTTCATGCACGAAGAGTTCACGCGCAAGAGCCCGCGGCTGAAAGCCGTGGCGCTCCTGCCCGTGCAGGATCCCGACGCGGCGGCCGCGGAGCTCGGCCGCGCAGTGCGCGAGCTCGGCTGCGTCGGCGCGATGCTCGCCGCCGACGGCAGCCACGTGCTCGGCGACGCGCGCTTTGCACCGATCTACGGGGAAGCCGAGCGCATGGACACGATGCTCGGCGTGCATGCCTCGGGCTCGCACCTCGGCGGCGGCGGCCTCGAGGTCTTTCCCGCGTTCATCCAGACGCACACCTGCTCGCACGCCTTCGGCCAGATGCGCCAGCTCACCTCGATCGTGCTCGAGGGCGTGCCGGAGCGCTTCCCGAAGCTGCGCCTCGCATTCCTTGAAGCGGGCTGCGGGTGGGCGCCCTACTGGATCGAGCGCATGGACGAGGAGTACGCCAAGCGCTCATCCGAGGCGCCGGCGCTGCGCAAGAAGCCAAGCGAGTATGTGCGCTCGGGCCGGATCTATTTCTCCTGCGAGGCCGACGAATGCCTGCTGCCGCAGGC
>Ga0075436_100000269_pt1 | contig 32659 bp, 35 predicted proteins | sample RhiMethybrSRZTD5_FD_75303 | JGI IMG/M metagenome (GOLD analysis project Ga0075436, IMG submission 75303) | Populus rhizosphere microbial communities from Tennessee, USA - Rhizosphere MetaG P. TD hybrid SRZTD5 | ecosystem: Host-associated > Plants > Roots > Rhizosphere > Soil | place: USA...
GCCGACGCGCTGGAAGAGTTCAGGCCGCGCGTCGTGAGCTTCCATTTCGGCATGCCGCCGGCGGACCTCGTCGCGCGCGTGAAGGGCTGGGGGGCGAAGATCCTCGCTTCCGCCACGACCGTGGAAGAGGCGCGCTGGCTCGAGGCGCACGGCGCCGACGTCGTGATCGCGCAGGGCGTCGAGGCCGGCGGCCATCGCGGCATCTTCCTCTCCGACGATCTCACGACGCAGGCGGGAACGTTCGCGCTGCTGCCGCAGATGGTGCGCGCGGTGAAAGTGCCGGTGATCGCGGCGGGCGGCATCGCGGACGCGGCGGGCGTGGCCGCTGCGATGAAGCTTGGCGCGGCGGGCGTCCAGGTCGGAACTTCTTTCCTGCTCTGCAAGGAAGCGACCACCAGCGCGGTCCACCGCGCCGCGCTGAAGAGCCAGGGCGCGCACCACACCGCGGTCACGAACGTCCTGACAGGAAGACCCGCGCGCGGCATCGTGAACCGCATCATCCGCGAGCTCGGCGCGATGAACGCTACGGCGCCGGCATTCCCGCTCGCGGGCGGTGCGCTCGCGCCGCTGCGCGCCAAGGCGGAGGCGGCGGGATCGGGCGATTTCTCGCCGTTATGGAGCGGACAGAACGCGAGCGGAGCGCGCGAGGCGCCCGCCGCGGACGTCGTGCGCGCGCTCGCGCAGGGACTCTAGTCCTCTAGCGCTTCGGCGCTTGCGCGATGTCGTAGGTCTTCTCGGCCGCCACCAGGTGGCCTTCCAGCGTCGGCAGCGTGTTCTGCGCGAAGACCTTCACGGGGCTGTCTTCCTTCGCCTTCGCTTCCTTGCGGAACGCCTTCACGTCGTGCTTGTGGTCGCGGACCATGTGCTCCATGTACTCGCGATCGAAATCGCCGCCCTGGAGCTTCTGCAGCCTGTCCATGAGCCTCTGGTGCTTGCGATCGAGCGCCGTCGGCATCTCGATGCCGTTCCGCTGCGCGAGGGTCTTCAGCTCCGCGTTCGCGTTGCTGTGGTCGTCGACCATCCTCTTGGCGAAGTCCTGTAGTCCGGCGGGCTCAGCGCGTGCCGCCCTCCCGTGCGAGCGCGAGCGCATGCTGCATCGCGAGCCATCCCGCCTCCACGTTGGCCTGGAGGCCGCGCCACGATCGCTCGCTGGCGGTGCGGATCTGCTGCAGCCTGTTATAGGCGGCGTCGCGATGGGCGCGCATCGGCTGCAGCTGACCCATGAGCCGCGCGCGCGAGGCATCGTCCATGGTCGCCGCCTGCCCGATCAGCGCGGCCATCTCGGCGTCCCAGCGCCGGAATTGCGACGCCATCCTCGAAAAATATGCATCCCTTGCCGCCGTCGGGCTCATATCCAGTACATAGCTCGCGCGGCGGGCAGAGTCTGTGCGCTGACGCACGGACGGTGCGGCGCGCCCGTTTCCCCGGCTGGCTACGTGCGGCAGCGTACAGACGCAGCGCCACACGCCCGGATACTGATGGCTCACTCGCGGAGACCCCCATGGACTTTCCCCAGATTCCCCAATCGACCGAACCTTTCCTCCTCGGCACCGTCGCCGGAGCCATCGCTCTCGCCGTCGTCGGATTCAACTGGGGTGGCTGGGTGACAGGCGGCACCGCGGACAAGCTCGCGGAGAACCGCGCCGACAAGGCGGTGGGCAGCGCGTTGGCGCCGGTTTGCATCGCGCAATTCACCAAGGACCCCAACGCGCGGGCGACGCTCAAGGCGTTCAAGGCGCTCAACACGTGGGAGCAGGGCGACTACGTGGGCAAGGGCGGCTGGGCGACGATGCCCGGCAGCACGAGCAAGGAACCCAACAGCCTGGTCGTCTCGGCTTGCGTCGAGGCGCTCAACAAGCTCGTCCTGTAGCTCAATCGACCGTAGCGCCCGACGCTTTCACGACTTTCCCCCACTTCTCCACCTCGCTCGCCACGACGCGGCCGAAGTCGTCCGGCGTGCCGGGAATGGGCTTGCCGCCCAGGTCCGCGAGGCGCTTCTGCATCTCGGGATCGGCGAGCGCGCGATTCACTTCCGCGTTCACCTTCTCGACGATCTCGCGCGGCGTCCCCCTCGGCATGCCGATGCCGAACCATGCGGTGGCTTCGTATCCGGGCACGGTCTCGGCGACCGTGGGAATGCCGGGCAGCGACGGCTCGTGATACGACGAAGTCACGGCGAGCGCGCGCAAGCGGCCGCCCTTGATGTGGCCGATCGAGGAGGGCAGGTTGTCGAACATCACCTGCACCTGGCCCGAGATGAGGTCGACCAGCGCCGGGCCCGCCCCCTTGTAGGGCACGTGCAGCATCTTGCAGCCGGTCATCATCGAGAACATCTCGCCCGACATGTGCACCGACGTGCCGGTGCCGGACGAGGCCCAGTTGATCTTCCCGGGATTCGCCTTGCAGTACGCGATGAATTCGGCGACGTTCTTCGCGGGGAAGGATGCGGTGACCTCCATGACGTTGGGCGTGCGCACGAGCCCGGCGACCGGCGCCATGTCGTTGACGATGTCGAAGTTGAGGTTCCTGTAGAGCGTCTGGTTGATGCCGTTCGCGGGATTCACCAGCAGCATCGTGTAGCCGTCGGGCGGCGAGTGCAGCGCGTACTCGGTGCCGATGTTGTTGCCGCCGCCCGCCTTGTTTTCGATGACGACCTGCTGGCCGAGGTGGTCCGAGAGCCACTTCGACAGGAGACGCGCGAGCGTGTCGGTCGTGCCCGCCGGCGGATACGGCACGATCCACCGGATCGGACGCGTCGGATAGTCGAGCGCGAGCGCGGGCGCGGCGAGCGAGGCGCAGGCGAGGGCGAGTGCGATCCAGCGGGCTTTTGTCATTCGATTTGTCCTCGACAAAAAAAGAAGCCCCGCGTCGCGGGGCTTCGGTTGAAGTAAGTCAGCTCAGCGCCAGCGGCGACCGACGAAGTGGCCGCGGAAACGCGGACCGCCGCGGAATGCGCGGCTGCCCAGGTAGATCGCGCCGCCGACGAGCACGGGCGCGGCCGCGTAGTACGCGGGCGGAGCGTAGTACGCCGGGGGAGGCGCGTAGTAGGCGGGAGCGGGCGCGTAGTAGCTGGGAGCGGGCGCATAGTAGCTGGGAGCGGGCGCATAGTAGCTGGGAGCTGGCGCACTGTACGTGGGACCGGGCTCGTAGTACGACGGCGCCGGCGTGTTGTACCCGACCGGCGGCGGCGCATAACGGCCGTCGTCATAGTACGCGCGATCGTAATAGCACGGCGTGCCGGCGGCGATCGCGGTGCCGAGCACCGCGCCGACCGCCGCGCCCGGCGCATTGCCGATCGCCGCGCCGATGCCGGCGCCGACCAGCGCGCCCGGAACCGGGTCGCACGCGAGCGCCGCGGGCGCGAACGCTCCGGCGGTCACGGCAGCGGCCGCTGCGGCTGCAATCAATGTCTTTTTCATCCTCACCTCCTGTGGCGGTACTGCAATCGGGAATCTGCCGTCCATTCTATGCGTTATCAGCCAAAGAAAAAGCCCCGCGAGGAATGAAAAACCGCGGGGCCGATGTCAACCGAAGGGGCGGCCAAGCGTTCGCGGCCGATCAGCGCCAGTGGCGGTCGTGACGCCAGCGGGGACCCCAATACGCGTGACGGTAAACCGGGCCCGCGCCGATCACCACGCTCGGTCCGTAATAGACCGGGGGCGGCGGAGCGACGTACACCGGTTCCGCATACGAGTAGGCCGGCGGCGCGACATAGGTGTTGGGCTGGTAGTACCCGTCTGCGTAGTAGTAGCCGTTTTCGCTCGCGGCGATGCTCGAGCCGACGATGGCGCCCAGCGCCGCGCCGACCGCGGTGCCGTGGCGGCCGTTCACGCTGTTGCCGATGGCCGCCCCGATGCCGCCGCCGACGAGCGCGCCCAGCACCGGATCGGCGGCTGCGGCTTGCGTGGAAACCGTCGCGGCGGCGAGGCCTGCGACCACGAGGGCGGTGATGAGGGGTTTCTTCGTCATTTCCGTTCTCCATTCCATGGCGAGTGTTCCTGAATGGTTAGAACGCGCCGGCAGCCGATCGGTGGTCCATGAAAACAAATTGTTACCAAGCCGGATGAGCCGAACGGACTACGGCGCCGGGGCCATAGCGCCCGGCGTATACTGGTTGTGGGGATGCGCAGGGTCCCCGGGTTTTACTCCCTCCAAGACGGTGCCCCGTCCAATGCCTGCGGCTCTCATCCACGACGGAGGCACGCATGCGTTATCAGCTCGAACCCATTCACTGCCGTCCCTGGCTGCTGAACGGCATTTCGCTCAAGCTCATCGAGTCGCATTACGAGAACAACTATGGCGGCGCGCTGCGTCGCCTGAACGCCATTTCGGACAAGCTCGCCGCGCTCGACTTCGCGAGCACACCCGGCTACGTGATCAACGGCCTCAAGCGCGAGGAGCTCGTCGCGCTCAACTCCACGCTGCTCCACGAGCTCTACTTCGCGAGCATCGGCAACGGCGAGTTCGGCAACAAGGCGCTCCCCCAGCTCGCCGAGGCGCTCGCGCGCGATTTCGGCTCGGCCGATCGCTGGCGCGCCGAATTCGTCGCCATGGGCAACGCCCTTTCCGGCGGCTCGGGCTGGGTGCTCCTCGTGTACGTGCCGCGCGACCGGCGGTTGATCAACCAGTACGCGTCCGAACATAGCCAGGCGGTCGCGGGCGGCATCCCGATCCTCGCGCTCGACATGTACGAGCACGCGTACCACATCGATTTCGGCGCGAACGCGCGCGCCTACGTCGACGCGTTCATGCGCAACATCGACTGGAAGGCGGCCGAGGCGCGCTACGAGGATGCGTCGAAGGTGGCGCCGCCGCGGCCGCTGGTGCAGGAGGAGTTCGGCGACCTGCCCGGCGTTTCGCCCGAGGAAGTCAAGGCGATGATCGATTCGGGCAAGGCGGTGCAGATCATCGACGCGCGCCCGCGCCACTCGATGTCGCGCGTGCAGGAGATCATGGAAGGCGCCATCTGGAAGGATCCCGAGCGCGTGAACGAATGGGCGGCGGGCCTCTCCAAGTCGGAGCCCGTCGTGGTCTATTGCGTGTACGGCTTCCACGTCGGCTGCAAGATGGCGATCGCGCTGCGCGACGCCGGCTTCGACGCGTCGTACATGAAGGGCGGACACTCGGCTTGGAAGGCGATCGGGGGAGCAACCAGACTGCTGGCGTAGGCGAGGCCCAGGCGCTCGTCTCGATCCCCGAGCCGAGCGCAAGCGCGCTCGAGTACTACTGGGTTCGCAACAGCCTCTGGGGCATCGACCTCGCGTGGGGGATCGCGGTGCTCGCGCTCTTCCTCTTCATGGGGTGGTCGGCGCGCATCCGCGATTTCGCCGGGCGCCTCACGCGCGGGCGCGTGCGCTCGGCGCTCATCTACGTCGCCGTCTTCTCCGCGCTCGCGGCGCTCCTCGCGTTGCCGCTCGATTTCATCCGCGGCTACGTCGTGGAGCACCGCTTCGGGCTTTCCGACCAGACGCTCGTGAAGTGGCTCTCCGACCAGGCAATCGAATTCGCGGTCGAGACGGCGACCACGTTCGTGACGGTCGTGGTGATCTACGCGCTGCTGCGGCACAGCCCGCGCCGCTGGTGGCTCTACGCCTCGGCGCTCGCGCTGCCCTTCGTCTTCGTGATCTTCGTCGTCGATCCGGTCTGGGTCGCGCCGCTGTTCAACAAGTTCGGCCCGATGAAGGACACGCGGCTCGAAGCGAGGATCCACGCGCTCGCCGAGCGCGCCGGCGTCGAGGGCGCGCGCATCTACGAGGTCGAGAAGAGCGTCGACACGAACAAGGTCAATGCCTACGTCGCCGGCCTCTTCGCCACGAAGCGCATCGTGCTGTGGGACACGATCATCCGGCAGCTCGGCGAGCGCCAGCTCCTCTTCGTGATGGGCCACGAGATGGGGCACTACGTGCTGCGCCACGGCCAGCAGAACGTGATCCTCGTCTGGGCGCTCACGGTGCTCTCGCTCTACGCCGCGTACCGGCTCTGCGGCGGCCTCATCCGCCGCCATCACGCGCGCTTCGGCTTCGAGCGGCTCGACGACATCGCCTCGTGGCCGCTGCTCTCGCTGGTATTCGCGCTCGTGATGCTCGTCACGCAGCCCGCCTTCAACGCGTTCGGGCGCTACAAGGAGCACGAGGCCGACCGCTTCGGGCTCGAGATCACGCGCGACAACCGCGCCGCCGCCGAGGCGTTCCTGAGGCTCCAGCAGCAGAACCTCGACGTGCCGCGCCCGAATCCGGTCCTGCACATCCTGCGCGATTCGCACCCGTCGCTCGCCGAGCGCATCGATTTCGCGAACACCTACCGGCCGTGGGCCACCGGTGAGCCGCTCGTGTACGGGGACAAGTTTCGCCGTTAGGCGTATCGTGCGCCAAAACGACAGGAGGGGGTCCATGTACAAGCGCATCCTGCTCGCCTACGACGGCTCCGAGCCGGGACAGAAGGCGCTCCTCGACACGAAGGAGATCGCGCAATGGGGCGGCGCCGACGTCTTCCTCGTCGCCGTGATGCCGCCCGCCTCGGCGCTCATGGGCGGCGAGGGTTACGTTTACGACCCGCGGCTCGAGAAAGAGGAGGAGCAGCGCTACAAGAACATCCTCGACGAGGGATTGAAGCGGCTCTCCTCGCTCGGCTACGCGGCGCGCGGCGAGGTCCTCACCGGCGACGCGGTGGACGAAATCACCGAGTACGCGAAGGGCAACAACTCCGATCTCATCGTCGTCGGCCACAAGCACCTCGACAGCTGGGCCGCCCGCTGGTGGCGGGGCTCGGTGTCGAAGTCGCTCATCGAGCACGCGCCCTGCAGCGTGCTCGTCGTCATCACGCGTTGAGCCGGCCGCGCGGCGCCGACGCGCTCGCCGCGGCGCTTCGCCGCGCGGGCGTGAAGCGCGTCTTCACGCTCTCGGGCAACCACGTCATGCCCGTTTTCGACGCCGCGCTCGACGCCGGCCTCGAGCTCATCCACACGCGCCACGAAGCCGCGTGCGTGCACATGGCCGACGCGTGGGCGCGCATCACCGGCGAGCCCGGCATCGCGCTCGTCACCGGCGGGCCCGGCCACGCGAACGCCGTCGCCGCGCTCTACACCGCGCGCATGGCCGATTCCGCGGTGGTGCTTCTTTCGGGACACGCGCCTGCGTCCGAGCTCGGCAAGGGCGCATTCCAGGAGATGGCGCAGGCCGACATCGCCGCGCCGCTCGCGAAGGCAGCGTGGGTGTGCGCGGGCGCGGAGTCGGTCGGCGCCGACGTCGCGAAGGCGCTGCGCCTCGCGCGCTCGGCGCGGCCGGGACCGGTGCACCTGAGCATTCCGGTCGATCATCTCGAAGCGAGCGTCGATGCGCGCATTCCCGGCGACGATGACGTGCGCGGCGAAGTCGACTCGGCATTCCTCGACGCGTCGCTCGCACGATTGCGCGAGGCGCGAAAGCCGCTCATCTTGTGCGGCCCCGCGGCGGCCACCCGGCGCGGACGCTCGCAGCTTGCGGCGCTCGAGTCCGCGCTCGGCATTCCCGCCATCGCCATGGAGAGCCCGCGCGGCATCGCCGATCCGAGCCTCGGCCGCTTCAACGCGGTCCTCCACGACGCCGACCGCGTGCTGCTCCTCGGCAAGCGCCTCGACTTCACGCTCAAGTTCGGCCGCGGCCTCTCCGCCGACATGCTCGAGCCAAAAAATGGTGCCACGTACGATTATTTGCGGGCGATCGACGCGCTCGTCGCGCGCGGGCGCGGGATGCGGCCGGTACGGAGCGGCTGGCTCGACGAAGTGCGCGCCGCGATCGCATTTCGCCCGCGCGAGTGGGACACGCTCGCCGCCGATCCCATGCATCCGGTGCAGGCGCTGCGGCCGTTGCAGGCGCTTCTCGACGCGCATCCGGATTCGGTGCTCGTCTCCGATGGCGGCGAGTTCGGGCAGTGGGCGCAGGCGTGCCTCTCGGCGCCGCATCGCGTGATCAACGGCGCGGCCGGGGCGATCGGCATGGCGATCCCGTTCGCGTGCGCGGCGCGCCTCGCGCTGCCGCAGGCGCCGATCGTCGCGGCGAGCGGCGACGGCGCCTTCGGCTTCCACATCGCCGAGATCGACACCGCCGTGCGCTACAAGCTTCCCTTCGTCGCGATCGTCGGCAACGACGCGCGCTGGAACGCGGAGTACCAGATCCAGCTGCGCGCTTACGGCGAGGCGCGCGCGAAAGGCTGCGAGCTGCTGCCGACCCGCTACGACCGCGTCACGCAAGCCTTCGGCGGTTTCGGCGAGCACGTGACCGGCGCATCGCAAGTGCTCGCGGCGGCGCGGCGCGCGCAGGCGTCGGGGCTGCCCGCGTGCATCGACGTCGCCATTACCGGAGCGCCCGCGCCGAGCTACTAGGCGGGCTTGCCGCGCAGCCGCGCGCCGCAGCCGCTCGGGTTGCGTTATATTGCGCACCGATGAGACGCGCCTTCCTGCTGTTCCTCCTCGCCGTTTCCACGAATTGCTTCGCCGACGACCGCGTGCCGCCGCGGTTGCGCCTCGACGAGCGCGCCGTGCCGCTCGCGTACGCCTGGCGCCTCGCCGTCGATCCGGGCGAGCCGCGCTTCGAAGCCGAGGTGCGGATCACGATGCGCGTGCAGCACGAGACGCCGGTGGTGTGGATGAACGCCACGCGCATCGACATCGATGCGGCCGAGTTCCGCCAGGGCGAGCGTGCGATCGCCGTGAAAACGCTCGCGGGCGGCGAGGACTTCGTCGGCTTCGAGGCCGAGGGGGAGCCCTTCGCCGCGGGCGAGGCGATCGCGACCATCCGCTATCACGCGCCGATCGACCCGCTCGCCACGCGCGGGCTCTTTCGCCAGATGGAAGGCGGCGACTGGTATGTCATCACGCAGTTCGAGGCGCTCTCGGCGCGCCGCGCGCTGCCCTGTTTCGACGAGCCCGGCTGGAAGACGCCGTGGCGCCTCACGATCGACGCGCCGTCGGCGAACCAGGTCGTGAGCAACACGCCCGAGCAAAGCGTGGCCGCGATGCCGGCGCGCGCCGGCTGGAAGCGCCATGTGTTCGCGGCGACGAATCCGCTGCCGACGTACCTCGTCGCGCTCGCGATCGGTCCCTACGACATCGTCGACGGCGGCGCGGCGGGAATGAAGCCGACGCACCTGCGTTACTTCGCTCCCAAGGGCCGCGGGGCCGAGGCGCGCTGGGCGCGCGAGGTGACGCCGCCGCTTCTCGCGATCCTCGAGCGCTACTTCGGCTCCGAGTATCCGTACGAGAAGCTCGATCTCGTCGCGATCCCGCAGACCGTGGGATTCGGCGCCATGGAAAACGCCGGCATGATCACGTTCGCCTCGGGGCTGCTGCTCGCCAAGCCGCACGAGGAATCGTCGACTTTCCGCCGCCGCTTCGCCTCGGTGAACGCGCACGAGATGGCGCACCAGTGGTTCGGCGACCTCGTGACGCTCGCCTGGTGGGACGACACGTGGCTGAACGAAGCCTTCGCCACGTGGATGGCGAAGAAGACGCTCGCCGAGTACAAGCCCGAATGGGAGAGCGGCTGGGCGCCGGGGCGCGCGCGGCGCCGCGCGCTCGAGGCGGATCGGCTCGCGAGCGCGCGACGAGTGCACAACCCCGTGGTGGTGAAGAACGACGTCTACGGCGCGTTCGACGCGATCACGTACGACAAGGGCGCCGAGGTGCTCGCGATGTTCGAGGCGTGGCTGGGGCCCGAGCGCTTCCGCGACGGCGTGCGCGCCTACATGAAGAAGTACGCCTGGGGCAACGCGACCTCCGCGGATTTCTTCCGCTCGGTCGGCGTCGCGTCGGGACGCGCCGACGAGGCGATGGCGACGTTCAAGGCGTTCGTCGACCAGACCGGCGCGCCGCTCATCGACGTGACGCTCAAGTGCGCGAGCCCGGCGGCGCTCGAGGTCACGCAGCAGAGGTTGAAGCCCGCGGGTTCCGGCGCCGCCGACGCGCAGTGGATGACGCCCGCGTGCTTCCGTTATCCGGCGGGCGGCAAGCTCGAGCGCCAGTGCGCCGAGATCCACAACGGCGCGCAGGAGATCGCGCTCGACGGCACGAAGGCCTGTCCCGCGTGGGTCGCGGGCAACGCGTTCGGCGCCGGGCACTACGTGACGCGCGACGACGCGGCGCTCTTGAAGCGCGTGCTGCGTTCGGCGCCGCAGCTGCCGGAGCAGGAAGCGGTCGCGTTCGTCGGCGACGCGCTGCTGCTCGCGCAATCGGGGCTCATCGGTCTCGCCGACGCGCTCGACGCGGCCGAGGCGTTCCTGCGCCATCGCGGCGACGGCGTGCGCCAGGGCGCGATCGTGCTTCTCGACGGGCTGCGCGACGAATGGCTTCCGCCGCAGCTCCTGGCGCGCAAGCGCGCGATCGTCGCGCGGCAGGTGCTGCCGCTCGCCGCGGGCCTCGGCTGGCGCGAGCGCGCCCGCGATCGCGATTCGACGACGGAGCTGCGCGCGCAGGCGCTGCCCTTCGCGGCGAAAGCCGAGGGCGGGGCGAAGTTGAAGCGCGAGGCGCGCGAAGAGGCGTTGAAGTGGCTGCGGCTGCGCACGCTCGTCGCCGCGGCGATGGTGCAGCCGGTGCTGGACACGGCCGCGCGCTTTGCCGACCGCCCGACCTACGACGTGCTGGAATCGCTGGCGCTCGCGACCCAGGTGCTGCGCGAGCGCAGCGACCTCCTGAAGGCGCTCGCCAAGGTGCGCGATCCCGAGCTTCGGGAGCGCGCCTTCGGCCTCGCACTGCGGCGCGACGGCGGCCGCGAGGCGATCGACGGACGCGACGCGCTCACGCTGCTGGAGGAAGCGGTCGACGACGACGACAACCGCATCGCCGCGTTCGATTTCATCCGCGCGCACTACGAGGCGATCGTGCAGAAGATTCCCGACGAGACCGAGGTGCACTTCGTGGGGCGGCTCGCGCGGGGCCTGTGCACCGCGGCCGAGCGCGACCAGTTCGCCGCGTTCTTTGCGACGCGCGCCCAGGATATGCGCGGCGGGCCGCGCGCCTACGAGCAGGGGCGCGAAGCGATCGACCTCTGCGTCGCCGCCCGCGCGGCGGGCTAGCGCGCGCTCACCGGAAATCCCACGCGACGACCGACCAGTCGTCGTGCGCGTCTTGGTAGCGCGCGATCTCGCGAAAGCCCACGCGCGCGTGCGCGCGGATGGAGCGGGGGTTGCGCATCGAGATCTGCGTCACGATCCAGTCGTGGCTCGCCGCGTAATTCTCGGCGTGCGCGCGGTAGAGCGCGTCGAAAATCCCGGATCCGCGCTCGGCACGCGCCACGCACACCTGTCCGCAGACATAGAAGCGCGAATCGCGCAGCGGCCGGCCTCCGGCCTCGAGCCGCGCGAACAGCGTGAACATCGGCTCGAGCAGCGGGACGAGGCTCTTGCAGGCGACGGGCATGGTGAGCGCGTAGCCGACGATCTCGTCGCCCGAGCGCGCGACGATGCTCGGCGCCATCGCGTGCATGCGCTCCAGGATCGCCGGCGTATGCGCGACGGTCACGAAGCCCTGCGCGCGCATCTCCCCGGGATCGAGAGCGGATTCGAGATTCGCGCGTTGCAGCGCGATGATTCCCTCGAGATCGCGGGGTGTCGCGAGTCCGACGAACACTACCGGCCGAACGGCTTCGTGATCTCGCCGGCGTCGCTCTCGGAAGGAAGCTCGGGCCGGTCGCGCTCGGCCGCGACGAGGCAGAGGAAACCGAGCGGCGCGTCGGGCGCGGCGCGGAACTGGTGCCAGGTCATCGGCGGCACGTTCACGAGGTCATGCTCGTTGATGGTGTAGGCCTTGTCGCCGACGAGGCACTCGCCGTGGCCGCGGATCACCATCACCGCGTGCACGTGCTCGTGGCGCTCGAGCGTCGTGTGGCCGCCGGGCGCGACCTCGAAATAGCGCAGCTGCGCCGGCGGGTCGCTGCTGTCGAAGAGCACCTGCCGCGTCACGTCCCTGAAGGGAGCCGTGCCTTCCTGCTTGTACTCGCGCACGTCGACGCCTTCCCAATGGAAGGTGCCGTCGTGACGCCGCACGATCTTTTCGCTCATGAGCGAATCTTATCGTCTCTCACCGGCTCGTCCCTCGACCGCGCACCTTCTCGACGAATTCGCGTGCCCGGTCCAGCAGCTTGTAGCCGGCGGTCAGCAGGCCGCCGCCGATGAGAAGCATCGTGTCCTCCCCGTAGCCCTCGGCCATCTCGTCGACGCGCTCGAGGGTCATGCCGCCCGCGGGCACCGGCAACGTCGGCCGGACCGCGGCCCACGGGGCGCGCGCGTTGTGCGCGATCGCCATGCAGGTCGCGCGGCTGTACGTGAAGCGCCCGCCGTGGTTGGGAAAGATCGTGGCGTCGGCGCCGAAGAGGCGGAAGAGCGTGCCGAGGAGCACGGGCGGGGCGATGCGGTCCGCGCCGGCGAAGGCGGGATGCGCCATCACGGGAATGTCGAGGTCCACCTGCAGCTCGACGAACGCGGGAATGCCGACCAGCATCGGCGCGATCAACGCCATGCCGACGCCGCAATCCCTGGCGATGCGCGCCTGCTCGCCGAGCGAGCGCCCGCCGCCGGAAAGCGTGGGCGCGTAGATCGTGCGACCGCCGGTCGCGCGATTGGCCTCGCTCACGGCGCGCTGCACGGCGGGGACGCGCTCGGCGAAGGGCGAGGACGCCTGGTTGGCGATGCCGTGGTCGTCCTTGATGACGTCGATGCCCGCGAGCGTGAAAATGCGCGCGAGCCCGGCGAGATCCGCGGCGCTCGAGCCCTGGGGTTTGAGCGCCGTGCACGTGAGAGGGCCCGTCCGCACGCCGGTCGCCACGCGGATTCCCTCGATGCCGAAGCGCGGCCCGGGAAACGCCTTCTCGTAGCCCGGAGGAAACGCGACGTCCACGAGCTCGACCTCGGGCTGCAGGGAGCAGTTGCCGAAGAGCATGTTCATGAGCTGCGAGGCTTCGTTGCCGGTGGTCGCCGGCGCGATGCCGAGGACCACGTCGAATTCGCCCGCGTGCGGCTTGATAGATTCCACTGTCGCGACGACCTCGGCGAGGATGCGCTTGTCGCCGATCGCCGAGGGCGGCATCTCGACGCTCTGCTCGACGGCGAGCGCCTCCGCGCGCACGCGGCTCTCGCTTTCGGAGGCGGCGATGCGGTAGGTCGCGAGGATGCGCCCGGCGCTCACGCGAAGAGCCCGAGCGCCGCTTCGTAGAGCGGCTGGCCGCGTTCGGCGAAGGCGTCGACGATGCTGAAGTGGTTGAGCCCCGGCAGGATCTGCAGCGCCTTCACCTGCGGCTTCCAGCGCTCGGCGAGCAACGTCGATTGGCGGCGGAATTCCGAGCTTTCGTTCGCGCCGGCGGCGATCACCAGCGGCGCGGGAATCGCCGGCCGCTTGTCGTAGAGGTCGAGCGCGCGCGCCGATTCGGGCGTGAGCTTGAAGTCGGCGTTGAAGCTGAACTCGAGCAGCGGCGCGAAATCGAAGACGCCGCTGATCGGCACGGCGCCGACGATGCGCGCGGCGTCGAATTGCAGGCGCGAAGGCGGCGTCGCGAGCAGCGCCGCGGCGAGATGGCCGCCCGCGGAATGGCCGCTCACCACGATGCGGTCGGCCGGCACGCCGTACGCAGGCCCCTTGCGCGCGATGAAGTTCACGGCAGCGATCGCATCGCCGACGATCGCCTCGATTCCCACCGCCGGCGCGAGGCGATAGTTCGGCAGCGCCACGCCGATGCCGGCGGCGGCCCAGGAAGAGGCGATCCACGAGAACATGCTCTTGTCGAGCGAGCGCCAGTAGCCGCCGTGGATGAAGACGAGCAGCCCGCGCGCGTTCGGCGCCGGAAAGAAATCCACGCGCTGCCGCGGGTCGTCGCCGTACGCGACGTCGATCCGCGCGCCGGCGAGCGTCGAGCGCACGAAGGCGGAATCCTTTTCCCAGCGCGCGAAGAACGCGGCATGCTCGGGCACCAGCGCCCGGTTGTTGTACTCGCGCTCGACGAATTGGGGATCCATGGCGCGATGATAAACTTCCGCCGACTTTGAGTATCGGCACCGACATCCTCGAGCGCGTCGCGGAGCTCGGGCGGCACAGCGATTCGCCCGATCACTACACGCGCGTCTATCTCAGCGCCGCGCACCGTGCCGCCGCGCGCCGGATCGCGGCCTGGATGGAAGAGGCGGGCATGCGGGTGCGTGTCGACCCCGTGGGCAGCGTCATCGGCCGCTACGATGCCGCGGCCCCGGATGCGAAGACGCTGCTCATGGGCTCGCACTTCGATTCCGTGCGCAACGGGGGCAAGTACGACGGCGTGCTCGGCATCCTCGTGCCGATCGCCTGCGTGACGGAGCTGCGGCGCCGCGGCGAGCGCCTGCCGGTCGCGATCGAGATCGCCGCCTTCGCCGACGAGGAGGGCGCGCGCTTTTCCACGAGCTTCCTCGCGAGCCGCGCGCTCATCGGCCGCTTCGACCGCGGCGCGCTCGAGCGCCGCGACGCGGACGGCGTCTCGCTCGCGGAGGCGATGCGCTCCGCCGGCCTCGACCCGGCGAGGATCGAAGCGGCGCGCGTCGACCCCGAATCGCTCGCGGCGTACGTCGAGGTGCACATCGAGCAGGGTCCGGTGCTGCTCGATGCCGGCCATGCGCTGGGGGTCGTCACGAGCATCGCGGCGGGCTTGCGCCACACCGTGCGCGTGAAAGGCGAGGCCGGGCACGCCGGCACCGTGCCGATGCCGCGACGGCGCGACGCGCTCGCCGCCGCCGCCGAGATGGTGCTCGCGATCGAGAAGCGCTGCAGCGCCACGCCTTCGCTCGTCGGCACCGTCGGAATCCTGCGCGTGAAAGACGGGTCGAGCAACGTGATTCCCGGCGAGGTCGAGCTCACCGTCGACATCCGCGCGGCCGACGGCAAGACCCATCTCGCGGCGCAGGAAGACGTGTTCGCCGCGTGCGAGGCGATCGCGAAGCGGCGCGGTGTCGCCCTCGAGCACACGAAGACCCACGAGGTGAAGGCGGTGCCCTGCTCGCCGCGGCTGCAGGATGCGATCGCACGCGCCATCGAACGCACCGTCGGAGGAAGGGCGCTGCGCCTGCCGAGCGGCGCCGGGCACGACGCGATGGTGCTCGCCGAGGTGACCGACGTCGGCATGATGTTCGTGCGCTGCGGCGCGGGCGGCGTGAGCCATAACCCCGCCGAGACGGTGACGCCGGAAGATGCGGACGCGGCTGCGAAAGCGCTGCTCGGCTTCCTGCGAGATTTCGAAATTGGATCCCCGCCTGCGCGGGGATGACCGTCACTCCGACCTTGGCGTGACGCTCATCTCACCAGCCTGAGCGGCCGGCGCCGGGCCGAGGCGGTGCGGCGGCAATGCTCGGCGATGAGCGCCACCTCGCGCGCGAGCGCGGCGGGCGCGGCGATCTTTCCGTCGAGCACGTCGCGCGTCCAGCGCGCCGTCGATTCCGCGTCGCGCGCAGGCAGCAGGTACTCGGCCTCGCCCTCGCCGATGAGGTGCGTCACGAGCTTGGAGTCGGAGGTGACCTCGTCGATCGGCTGCGGCGCGTGCAATCGGACGACCGGCTCGCCCTCGACGCCGCGCATGAGGAACACGTTCGCCGGGGCCGAGGCGAAGTAGTCGCGCATCAGCTTCAGGAATTCCGGATGCGTCACCGCGACGAGCCGCGTCGCCACGGACGCATCGATCCCCGTGGGCAGCATGAGCTTCGCGAGCGTGTGTCCGGTGTTGCGCACGCCGATCGTGAGACGCGCGGCCACGATCCGTCCGAGGTCGGGTGACAGGATGTCCACGGGGAGCGCGGCGATGCGGCCGGCTTCGAGCCGCTCTTCCGCTTCGGCGATCGCCGCGACCGTCTTCTCGCCGAGCGCGGCGAGGATCTCGAACGTGGAAACGCGCGTCGGCTCCTGCGCGGCGCCGTGCACGACGACGGAAATCCCTTCGCGCGCGAGCAGCAGCGCGAGCAGCGGCACGAGGTTCGCGAGCTTGCGCGCGCCGTTGTAGCTCGGAATGAAGACCGCCTGCCGGCGCGCGGGAAGGTGCAGCGGACGCACGTGCGGGGCGAGCGCATCCATCATCCCGGCGAGCTCGAGCGCCGTCTCGCCTTTCACGCGATAGGCGACGAGCAGCGCCCCGAGCGCGAGGTCGGGGACCTCGCCCGCGAAAACCGCGGCGAAGAGCGCGCGCGCCTGCTCGCGCGACAGGTCGCGGGCGCCGTGCTCGCCGCGGGCGATCTCCTTCAGGTAGGGGCGGACGTCGAAGGCCATCGGAAGATTGTGCGCCGCGCCCGTTGTGCGGTGCAATACACGGGCTCCGGGCCAAAAGTTGGAGGTGAAAATTCCGCAGATTCCCCCTTGGCGGGCGTGCTATCTTTCCCCTGCATTCAACGAGCTGGAGGCGCCAAATGTCGAAGAAGCACAACACCCCGCTGACGCAAAAAGGCGAGCTCTCCGAGAAGGACCTGGAGAAGGTCGCCGGCGGGCAGGAAGTCCGCAAGATGGGCACGATCGTGGTGACGGCCAAGCGCGAGCAGCCGGAGCAGAAGGTCGTCAAGATGGAGACGATCACGGTGACCGCGAAGCGCGAGCAGCCGGACCTCGCGGGCACGAAGCTCGCGCAAGCCGACGCGAAGAACAAGAAGAACTAGCGCTTCAGACCTGCCGCGCGAGCATGGCCGCGAACGGCCCGCTCGCGCGAGCGAGCGCGGCGAACGTCCCTTCCTGGACGATCCGCCCGCGCTCCAGCACCACGATGCGATCGGCATCGCGCACGGTGTTGAGCCGGTGCGCGATGACCACACGCGTCGCCTCGAGCTCGGCGAGGCTCCTGAGAACGTGCGCCTGGGAGAGGTTGTCGAGCGCGCTCGTCGCCTCATCGAGCAGCAGGATCTTCGGCTCCGTCACGAGCGCTCGGGCGATGAGCACGCGCTGGCGCTGGCCGCCCGAGAGCGTGCTCAACCCCTCGCCCACGACCGTGTACATGCCCATCGGCATCGCCTCGATGTCGCGCTCGAGGCCCGCGCGCTTCGCGGCCTGCGTCGCCGCGTCGACGCCGAGGTTGGCCGCGCCGAGGATGTTCGTGAGGAGATCGCCGGCCCACAGGCGCCCGGCCTGCAGCACGGTGCCGACGCGTCGCCGCAGGTAACGCGGATCGAGCGTCTTCACGTCGTGCCCGTCGTAGGCCACGCTGCCGCGATCCGGCGTCTCGAATCCGAGCAACATCCTTAGCAGCGTCGATTTCCCCGAGCCGCTCGCGCCGACGATGGCGACGAACTCGCCCGGGCGGATGTCGAGCGAGACGTCGTGCAGCACCTGCGGCCCGCCGGGATAGGCGAAGCTCACGCCCTCGAGCGTGATGCGTCCCTGCGGATCGTGGCGGATGCCCTGTGCCGCCGCATCCTCGGGAAGCGTCTCGAGGATCGGGCGCGCGCGGTCCCAGATGGGTTTCAGGTTCACGAGGTCGAGCGCCGTGGCGATGAGCACGTACATGCCGCCGAGAAGCGAGAACAGCGCCGCGTGGAAGGCGACGAAATCTCCCGTCGTCATTCCCGACGTGGGCCGCAGGCGCCAGGCCATCGCGAGCACGAGCACGGTCGCCGCGGGCTGCAGCAGGTTCAGGATCACGGCTTCCCAGTTGCTGAGGCGGACACTGCGGGTGTTCGTTGTGCGGAAGGCGTCGTACTTCGCGTACCACCGGTCGAAGGCGCGCGGCTCGGCGGCTGCCGCGCGCAGCTTCGAGATGCCGGCGAGCAGCTCGAACTCGGTCGCGCGCAGCTTCCCGTCGAGCGCTTCGAGCTGCGCCCCGAGCTTCAGGCGCGCGAGCCCGAGCGCGGTCGAGACCGCGGCGATGAGCGCGACGAGCCCCGCGGAGGCGGCAGTGAGCGCGGGGCTGTACGAGAGCATGAGGCCGACGTTCGCGATGAGGAAGATGGAGGTCACGAATGCGCCGATCGTCGATCCGGTGATCGTGCGCTGGATCGTGTTGACCGATCCCATGCGCGCGGCGAGGTCGCCGGTGGTGAAGCCGCGGAAGAAGCGCGCGGGCGCCGAGAGCACGCGATCGACGAGTGCGGCCTGCATCGCCACGGCGATGCGCGCCTCGAAGCGCATCACCGCGAGCGCGCGCAGCACGTCCAGCGCGACGATCGACGCTCCGGCCACCGCGAGCCCGGCGATGATCGCCTGCACCGTGCCCATCGCGCCCGCGGGAATCACGCGATCGATGAGCCAGCCGGTGGCCGCCGGCATGAAGAGTCCGGCGAGCGCCGCGGCGAAACCGGCGACGAGGAGCAACACGAGGTCGCGCCCGCCGTGTGCCGCGGCGAATCCCAGCATGTCGATCGTCGCGAGCTTCCTCGCGTCGAAACGGCGGTGGAAGGTGAAGCCGAAGGGCGCGAGCCGGCTCGCCGAGGCCGCGTCGACGCGCCACTCGACGACCTGGCCGTCCTCGTCCTGCGCGAGCATGCGATAGCCGCGAAGCTCGGGAACGAGCGCGACCCAGCCCGTGCCTGCGCCCTGCGCGGGCGATGCGCTCGCCGGCCCGCGCGGCATGCGGCGCCGGTCGGACACGCGCGCGATCATCGGGCTGCCGGCGTGGCGCCACCAGCCGCCGTCGAGGAGCACGCGGCGCGAGCGCAATCCCTGCGCGGTGGCGAGATCCTCGATCGCCTCGGCCGCGTCGTCTTCCGATCGGCTCGTCGATGCGGCGTAGCCGAGCAGCGTCCAGGCCGCGGCGAGCGTCGTCGCCTTGAGGGAGAGTCCCGGATCGTTCATGTTCGATCCGGCGCTTCTTCGTTGGCGACGAGCGTGGCGTACCGGCCGCCCGCGATCGCACGCAGCTCCGCGTGCGTGCCGCGCTCGACGACGCGTCCGCCGTCGAGCACCACGATCTCGTCGGCGTCGCGCACGGTGGAGAGCCGGTGCGCCACCACGAGGCAGCTCACGCGCCGCCGGCGCAGGTTCGTTTCCACCAGAGCCTCGGTCGCCGGATCGAGCGCGCTCGTCGCCTCGTCGAGGATGAGGAGCGCGGGCTCGCGCGCGAGCGCCCGCGCGATCTCGAGGCGCTGGCGCTGGCCGCCGCTCAGGTTGCGCGCGCCTTCCTCGAGCGCAGCATCGAGCCCGCCGGGGCGCTCGAGGATCTCGTCGGCGATCGCGGCATCGACGAGGGCCGCGCGCAGCCGCTCTTCGGATGCGGGCTCCCACAGCGCGAGGTTGTCGCGCACGCTTCCCTCGAAGAGCGTCACGTCCTGGTCGACGTACGCGACGCAGGCGGCGAGGTGCTCGCGCTCGTATGCGGAACGGGGCTTGCCGTCGAAGAGGATCTCGCCGTCCCACGGCCGGTAGAGGCCCGCGGCGAGGCGCGCGACCGTCGACTTGCCCGATCCCGACGCGCCGACGATCGCCACGCGGCCGCCGGGACGCAGCGTGAGCGAAAGCCCGTCGAGGAGCGGCGCTTCCGACGGGTTGTAGCCGAAGCGCACGGCGCGCAATTCGAGCGCGCCGCCGAGGCGCGGCGCCGGCACCTGCGCCTCGCGCCGGTTGATCGCCACGCTTTCTTCCGCCGCATGGTTGAGGACATCGTCGAGGCGCGCGAGATCGCCGCGCAACGTCTGCAGCTTCTGCGTGTGCGAAAAGAGCGCGTGCACGGGCGCCGTGAAGCCGGCGAGCAGCACCTGGAAGGCGACGAGGTCGCCCACGCTCATCCCGCCGCGCATGATGAACGCCGCGCCCAGCCCCAGCACCGCGAGCTGCGCGGCGAGCCCGAGGAGCGCGGGCGCCTGGCCGAGCGTGAGCGTGTAGCGCTGCGCGCGCAGCGACGCGTTGATGAGCTGCACCTGCAGCCCGATCCACTTGAGGAAGAGAGCCGTCTCCTGCCCGCCCGCCTTGATGGTCTCGATGTTGGCGAGCCCGCCGGTCGCGATCCCGGAAAGCTTGCCGCCCTGCACCGAGAGCTCCTGCGAGCTCTCCGCCGTGCGCCGCGCGAGCGCCTGCCATGCGAAGAGCTCGAGGGCGAGGCAGAAGGTGACGACGAGCGCGAGGCGCGGCTCCATGCGTACCATGAGCACGAGGAAGAAGCTCGCGGTGACAAAATCGAGCGCGACGGTCGCGAGGTCCGCGGAGATCACCTCCGCCACGTGCTCGTTGAGCTCCACGCGCGCGGCGATCTCGCCCGGCGAGCGTTGGGAATAGAACGTCATCGGCAGCGCGAGCGCGTGCGCGAAGAAGCGCTTCGCCGAGGCGCGCACCGCGAGGCCGAAGGTGTCCATGAGGAGCCGCGCCTGCACGCCCTGCAGCAGCGCGCGCGCGATCGCCGCGGCGACGTAGCCGACGAGGAGCGGCACGGCGATGCCGTCCAGGTGCGCCACCAGCACCTCGTCGACGAAGCGCCCGAGGAGCCACGGCATGACCAGGCCCGGAATGACGAGCGCGAGGCCGATGAAGAACGCCGCCGCCACCCAGCCTTCGAAGCCGTGCAGGTAGCGCTCGAGCGAGCGGATCGCCGAGGGCGCTCGGCCGCCCGGCTCGAACTCGGGGGCGCGCTCGAAGGCGAGCACCACGCCGGTGAACGCCTGGTCGAATTCCGCCGCCTCGACGGTGCGCCGTCCGCGCGCGGGGTCGTTCAGCCGCGCCTTGCCGCCCTTGAATCCCTCCAGGACGACGAAGTGGTTGAAGTTCCAGAACACGATCGCCGGCATCGGCAGATCGGCGAGCTCCTGCGGCTCCTTCTTGTAGCCGCGCGCGACCATGCCGTACGAGCGCGCGGCGCGCAGGATGCCGCTCGCCTTGCTGCCGTCGCGGCTCACGCCGCAATCGACGCGCATCTGCTCGAGCGGCACGAAGCGGCCGTGAAACGCGAGCACCATCGCGAGCGCCGCCGCGCCGCATTCCACCGCCTCGAGCTGCAGGACGGTGGGCGTGCGCGCGACCGCGGTATCGGGGAGCTCTACCTCGCCGCGAGCAGCCATATCGCGAAGACGGCGACCGCCGCGAGGAGCGCGGCGAGCACGAAGAGGAACGGCACCGGATAGACCGGAAGCCCGAGCCGCTCGTCGAGGCGTTCGGGAGAAGCGAGGCGGTCGAGGGCCGCCTTGCGGAAGAGCGACGACTCCTCGGCCATCAGCCCGCGAGCCGCTTCAGGATGCGATCGAACCTCGCGCCCGCGAGGTGCACGTTGTCGAGAAGGTCTTCGTTGAGCTCGTCCTTCGCGTGCGCGTCGTCGGTCGCCGCTCCATAGCCCATGCGCTGCGTGGTCTGGCGCATGCGGTCGGCGAGGAAGACGCACAGCGCCCGGTAGAAGCGCGAGGCGAACGGGAGATCGGAGGCAAGCTTCTCGCGCACGACCGAGTCGCGAATGCGCAGCAGCGTGGCGTCGTTGGCGACCTCGACCGACACCGTCGTCGGCGCCGGATCCACGAGCGACATCTCGCCGATGATCTCGCCCGACTCGAGGTAGGCGATGGGATCGCCCGCGCGCGTGCGGATCGCGAGGCGCCCTTCGAGCACGAAATAGAGGAAGTCGACTCTCGCGCCGACGGCAATCAGCACCGCACCCGCGTCGACGTGCACGCGCTCGCCGGCCGCCGCGATCCACTCGACGTCCGCGTCGGTGAGGACGCTGAAGATGAAGAGCACTTTTCTCACGACGCCCTCCCTGTGAAGCGTTCGAGGCCGAAGTTTACCTTGTAGGACCCCGCCGACAGAGCCGGCGGGCGGCGCCGCGTAGAGTGACTTTTCTCCTTCGTTGGAGGGCGCCCCGATGACACTGTCCGATGCAGTCGCGATCCGTCCGCGGACCGCCGCCGCCGATCACTTCGTGCAGTTCTACGAGAGCGACGCCGCGCTCATCGACGGCCTTGCGCCGTACCTGCGCCGCGGCTTCGAGTCGGGGGCGGCGGTGATGGTCATCATCCGGCCCGAGCACGAGCAGATGCTGCGCAGCCGCTGGCAGGCCGAGGGTTTCGAGCCCGACGCCGGGCGTTTTGTCACCCTCGATGCGGCGAAGACGCTCGCGGCCATCACCGTCGACGACTGGCCCCAGGAGGAGCTCTTCGAGATCCACGTGGGATCGCGCGTCGCCAGGCTTTCGGCACAGTACGGCGACGTCGCCGCCTTCGGCGAGATGGTGGCGCTGCTGTGGGCGGAGGGCCGGCGCGCAGCCGCCGTGCAGCTCGAGAATCTCTGGAACAGGCTCGCCGCGAGGATGAAATTCTCGCTCTATTGCGCCTACCCCATGCGCGATTGCGCGACATCGGAGAGCATCGACGCCTTCCGCGACGTCTGTCACGCGCATTCGGCGGTCATTGCGGCCGGCCCTGGCGCCGCCCTGGGCGAGGCGGAGCGCTCGCGCGTGCTGGCGCAGCTGCAGCAGAAGGCGGCCTCGCTCGAGCACGAGGTCGAGATCCGCCGGCGCATCGAGGCGCTGCTCGCCGACCGCGAGCGCGAGCTCGCCGACTTCCTCGAGAACGCGATCTATCCGCTGCACAAGGCGGGTCCCGACGGGACCGTCCTGTGGGCCAACCGGGCGGAGCTCGCGATGCTCGGCTACGAGGCCGTCGAGTACATCGGCCACAACATCGCCGAGTTCCACGACGACAAGGGCGCGATCGAGCGCATCCTGCGCCGGCTCAACGACGGCGAGACGCTGCGCGACCAGCCGGCGAAGCTGCGCTGCAAGAACGGGGCGCTGCGCCGCGTGCTGATCTCGTCGAACGCGTTCTACGAGAACGGCAAGCTCGTGAGCACGCGCTGCTTCACGCGCGACGTCACCGACCAGTCGAATGCCCAGGAGACGATCCGCGAGCGTGGCGCCGTGATGCACCTCGCGATGCAGGGCGCGCGCATGGGCTATTTCGTCGCCGACCTCGACGCCGGGCGCGTGCGCGGGAGCCAGGAGCTCGCCGAGCTCTTCGGCATGACGTTCTCGTTCGACTGGACGCTCGACGAGTTCATCGCGCTGATACATCCGGAGGACCGTCCGGCGTTCCGCGCGACGCTGAAGGATGCCGTCGCGGGCCGCGGCGAGTTCCTGGTCGAATTCCGGATACGGCGCGAGCTCGCCGACTGGCGCTGGTTCGAGGGCCGCGGCGAGGCGATCTACGACCAGGATGGGCGGCCGATGCGTTTCTACGGCGTCTGCGCCGACGTCACCAACCGCAAGCGCGAGGAGCAGATGCTCGCGCACCTCGCCGCCGTGGTCGATTCGGCCGACGACGCGATCGTCAGCAAGAACCTGGACGGCATCGTGCTCTCGTGGAACGCGGGCGCCACGCGCATCTTCGGCTACGAGGCGGCCGAGATGATCGGCCGTCCCATGATGACGCTCATTCCGGCCGAGCTCATGCACGAAGAGGCGATGATCCTCGGGAAGATCCGCGCCGGCGAGCGCATCGAGCACTTCCTCACCACGCGCGTGGCGAAGGACGGCACGCGCAGACTCGTGTCGCTCGCGGTCTCGCCGGTTCGGGACGGCACCGGGAGAATCGTGGCCGCATCCAAGATCGCGCGCGAGGTGAAGCGGCTGGCGAGCGACGCTGTCGGCAGCGCGATTGCGCTGGGGCCGGCCGTCGCGCCGCCGAACGTTTGACCCGCGCCCGGAGCCCTGTTGCGCCGAGTGAAATTCTCGACGTAGGAGTCCGCTGACATACACGGGGACGCGCCGGCCACACGATGCTGTTACAAATCGTTGCCGGATCGTGCCTCAATGAGTCATTTTGGCGAGTCGGACCGCAAGCTCGTCCGCGAGTACAAGTGCCCCAACGGCCATCGCGTCGTTCATACGTGGAACGCGGACGAGGTGCGCCTGGCGGTCGCGGCGAAAGGCTTGCATCTCTACTGCATCCTCTGCAACGAGTCGCGAGCCGCGAGCAAGCTCGAGCAGGCGCTGATCCTGAAGGCGCTGGCATTGCCGCTCGATACGGCCGAGGTGATCGCGACAGCCGTCACCGTCGAGAGAGTTGCGCAAGATGGCGCATGACCTCGACGACCTCGCGATTCAAACCGGGCGCCACGTGCGCCGTCTCGCCGCCATCGACGACGCCGCCACCGAGGCGAATGTCGTTCGAATCGTTCGCGACTATCTCGCGAGCCTTACCCGCGTCGAGCTGACGGGCCTGCCGGAGGATTGCTGGCCGGGCCGCATCGTCGACGGCAAGGACATCGCCGTGTACGCGGCGCGCCTTGCACGCCGCCGCGTGCTCTCGAGCGAGAGCCTCGCCGACCGCCTGATGGTGCAGCGCCTGTGCGAGCTCACCGCGCACTCGGTGGCGCGGGTCGCGCGCTTGAGCCGCATCGAGCCGCGCGAGCTGGTCGGCGCGCAAGACGAGACCTGGTAGGGTGTTCGACGCCGCGCGAGCGCATACTGCGCCGATGCGGACAAGAGTCACCGCTGGGCATCTGTACGCATTGCTCAACGCGGAGTTCGCGGCGAAACGTCCGCTCGACTGCGACGACTGCCTCATGCCGCTTCCCTACCGCATCGACCGGCCCGATACCGTTTCGGCGAACTGGCGCATCGGCACGCCCCGGCAATGCACGCACAAGTGCCACATCGTGATGGCCGAGATCGCGGCGACGTTCTGGCCGCGCTTCGACATGCTCGAGGACGAGGCCGCGCCCGGGATCGCCAAGCCGAAAGCGAGCTCGCCGGCGGACTGATCGCGGTCGCGTGGTGCCGGGAGTGGGAATCGAACCCACATGGTGTCGCCACCGCGGGATTTTGAGTCCCGTGCGTCTACCAATTCCGCCATCCCGGCCCTGAGAACCTGAATTTTATAATGGAGCGGTGCGGCTCTCCGATTTCGACTATCGGCTCCCTCCCGAGCTGATCGCGCAGCATCCGGCGCCGCGGCGCGCCGCGAGCCGGCTGTTGCATCTCGACGGGCGCACCGGCGCATTCGAGGATCTGAAGTTTGCCGACATCGAGCGGCTCATCGCGCCCGGTGACGTGCTCGTGCTCAACGATACGCGCGTCATCAAGGCGCGCCTGCACGGGCGCAAGGACTCGGGGGGCGAGGTCGAGGTGCTCGTCGAGCGCATCGTCGACACGACGACGGCGCTCGCGCAGGTGCGCGCGAGCAAATCGCCGAAGCCGGGGCGCGCGATCGTGTTCGCCGACGGCGTCGAAGCCGAGGTGCTCGGCCGCGAGGGCGAGTTCTTCCGGCTGCGCTTCGGCGCCGAGGTGTTGCGCGTGCTCGAGGCGCATGGCGAGGTGCCGCTGCCTCCGTACATCGCGCACGCAGGCGATCGCGAAGACGAAGCGCGCTACCAGACCGTCTACGCGCGCACGCCGGGTGCGGTGGCCGCGCCGACGGCGGGCCTGCATTTCGACGAGCCGATGCTGGATGCGCTACGCGCGCACGGCGTCGTCATCGCATCCGTCACGCTCCACGTGGGCGCGGGCACGTTCCAGCCGGTGCGCGTCGAGGAGCTGTCGCGGCACGTGATGCACTCGGAGTGGTTCGACATTCCGCAGGCCACCGTGGAGTCGATTGCACGCGCGCGCCGCGACGGCAAGCGGGTGGCGGCGGTGGGAACGACGACGCTGCGCGCCCTCGAATCGGCCGCGGCCGAGGCCGAGCTCCGCGCGGGAACCGCGGAGACGCGGCTTTTCATCGTTCCGGGCTATCGATTCAGGATCGTCGACCGGCTGGTGACGAATTTCCACCTGCCGCGCTCGACGCTGCTCATGCTGGTCTCGGCCTTCGCCGGCGTCGACAACATCCGCCGCGCCTACGCCCACGCCATCGCCGCCCGTTACCGCTTCTTCAGCTACGGCGACGCCATGCTGCTCGAGCGTCAATAAACCGGCAATAAACCGGGGACAGACCACGTTTTCCCGCTATGCGGAAAAACGTGGTCTGTCCCCGGTTTAGTAGTCTCCCCGGTTTAGTAGTAGCGGTCGCCGATTGTGCGGAGGAAGTCGCCGAGGTCGAAGGCGGGCTCGATCAGCGGATCGTTGGCGGCGTGCTCGCCCTCGTCGAGCGCGATCCAGGAGGGCTTCATCGCCTGCACGAGCGTGCGCCCGCCGTTGGCGACCACGAACGCGTCGCCCGGCCCGAGCACGTGGTCCTTGGCCGAGCCTTCCTCGGTGATCCAGACCGCGCCGATGCGGGCGAGGATGCGCGTGCCCACGGCGTCGTCGAGCGTGATCACCTGCCCACGGTCGAGCGCGAGCTCGGGTGCCTGCACGGAGAGGTTCATGGCGGCTCCTTGATGAATTCCTGACATGCATGCAGAATGCCGCATCCGGCTCTCTGGCACAAACGAGAAATGCGCATCCGAAGCATGAGCGGCACGCATGCATAGCCCGCGCGCCACCCTGCCGCCGCTCGACCTGCTGCGGGGCTTCGAATCGGCCGCGCGCCACCTGAGCTTCACCAAGGCCGCGGCCGAGCTCTTCCTCACGCAATCGGCGGTGAGCCGCCAGATCCAGGCGCTCGAATCCTTCATCGGCGTGCCGCTCTTCGAGCGCCGCCACAAGGCGCTCGCCCTCACCGACGCGGGCGAGGCGTACTACCGCACCGTGGCGCCGATCCTCGAGCAGCTGCGCGACGCCACGCGCCGGATTCGCGAGACCCGCACCGGCCACGTGCTGACGGTGACGACGACGGTGTCCTTCGCCTCGCTCTGGCTCGTGCCGCGCCTCGCGCGCTTCCGCCGCCAATACCCGAACGTGGACGTGCGCATCACCGCGACCGTCGATGTCGTCGACCTGGAGCGCGAAGGCGTCGACGTCGCGATCCGCGATTGCCCGATCAACCGTGCGCCGCCGGGCGCGATCTACCTGGTCGGCGAGCATCTCGCGGCGATCTGCAGCCCGGCCTATGCGCGCGAAGCGAGGCGCGCCGGCCATCCTCTCAAGAGCCCGAAGGACCTGCGCCACCACGTTCTCCTCATGCTGCACGACGCGGCGCGACGCTGGCCGTGGCTGTCATGGGCGGCGTGGCTCGAAGCGATGGGCGTCGAGGACTTCGCGCCCGCGGGCAGCCTCACCTTCGACCAGTACGACCAGATCCTGCAGGCCGCGCTCCTCGGGCAGGGAATCGCGCTCGGCCGCATGACGCTCGCCACGCAGTACATCCGCAAGAAGCAGCTGGTGACGCTCTTCGGCCGCCAGCAGCAGCTCGCCCGCGGCTACCACGCGGTGTTCGCGCGCGACGCCGCCGAGCGGCCCGATGCGCGGCATTTCGTCGCCTGGGTGCGCGACGAGATGGGACGCGAGCCCTAGGTTCCCTGGACCCTGCCGCTCTTCAGGAGCGCCGGCACGTCGGCGGCGGGAATCGCGGCGCTGAAGAAGAATCCCTGCACTTCGTCGCAGCCGTGCATGCGCAGGAACTCGAGCTGCGCCGCGGTCTCGACGCCCTCGGCGACGACCGTCATGCCGAGGCTGTGCCCGAGGTTGATGACCGCGAGCGCGATCGCCGCGTCGTCGGGATTGCCGGTGACGTCCGCGATGAACGTGCGGTCGATCTTGATCGTGTCGATCGGGAAGCGCTTGAGGTACGAGAGCGACGAGTAGCCGGTGCCGAAATCGTCGATCGCGAGGCGCACGCCGTAGCGCTCGAGGTTGCGAAGCGTCTGCTCCGCCGCCTGCGGATCCTGCATGATCAGGGACTCCGTGAGCTCCAGCTCGATGAGCCCCGGCGCCACGCCCGCCTCGTCGATGATGCGCGCGACGACCTTGTCGAGGTCCTTCCTGTGGAACTGGCGCGCGGAGATGTTCACCGCCACCGGCCGCGGCGCGAGCCCCTGCGCGCTCCACTCGCGGATCTGCCGGCAGGCCGAGGCGATGACCCACTCGCCCACGCCGGCGACGAGGTCGGTCTCCTCGAGGATCGGGATGAACTCGGCGGGCGGGAGGAGCCCCAGCTCGGGATGGCGCCAGCGCAACAGCGCCTCGAAGCCGGTGATGTCGCCGGAGACCACGTCGATCTTCGGCTGGTAGTGAAGCGTGAACTCGTTGCGTTCGAGCGCGCGCCGCAATGCCGTCTCGAGCTGGAGCCGGCGCACGGCGTGCTCGTGCATCTCGGGCAGGAAGTAGTGGAAGGAGTTGCGTCCGGATTTCTTCGCGCGGTACATGGCGATGTCGGCGTTCTGGATGAGCGCGGCCGCGGTCGTGCCGTCGCCGGGGTGCACCGCGATGCCGATGCTCGCCGTGCAGTACACGGGAACGCCGTCGAGGTCGAACGGCCGGTGCAGCTCGTTGAGCACGCGCCGCGCGAAGCTCGCGGCTTCCTCGGACTTGACGAGGTGCGCGAGCACGATCACGAATTCGTCGCTGCTGATGCGCGCGACCGTGTCCGCGGCGCGCGCGCAGCGTTGCAGCCGCGCGGCCGCTTCCTTGAGGACGCGGTCGCCGGCGCCGTGGCCGAAGGTATCGTTCACCGCCTTGAAGCGGTCGAGGTCGACGAAGAGCACCGCGAGCCCGTGGCCCTCGCGCTCGGCCTGGGCGATCGACTGCGAGAGGCGATCGTAGAGGACGCCGCGCGTCGGCAGCTCCGTGAGCGCATCGCGCGAGGAGAAGAAGTTGTTGCGGGCCTGGAGCTTCAGGCGCAGGCACCGGTTGTAGGTCATGCCGGCGAGCGAGAAGCCGAGCAGCGCCATCGGGACCGTGCCCAGCGCATAGAGCCAGCGCATGTCGAGCGGCGTGCGCAGGGGGTTGCCGAACCAGCGCTTGTGGATCTGCTTTAGCTCCGCCGAGTCGATCGCGTCGAAGCCGCGCTGGACGAAATCGCGCATCTCGGTGCGGCCGGCGCGCACCGCCCAGTGCAGCTCCGCCGAATACAGCGGCGCCGAAGCGTTGAATTCCGACGATAGCCCTTCGCGATAGAGGAAATAGTTGGCGACGTCCTCGTCCATGCAGAAGATGCGCACCTCGCCCGCGCCGGCCGCTTTCACGAGCGACAGCGAGTCGGCATAGCCGTCGCGGATCTCGCCCGCGCCGCGCGCGCGCAGCCATTCGGCGCACGCGCTCGCGGCCTTCGCGCCCACGAGCATGCCGCGCACGCTCGCCGCGTCGTTGCGGATGCCGGCGAGCGAGCGGTGAAAGAACACGCGCGCCTCCATCGGCTCGGAATCGCGCGAAAACTCGAACTTGTTCCGCCGGCTGGGCGTGACGGCGAGGGCGTCGACCACGTCCGCCTCGCCTTTTCGCACCGCCGCCTGCGCCGCGGCCCACTCCATGCCGCGGATCTCGACGCGCACGCCGCTGCGCTCCGACCACAGCTCCCACTTGTCCTTGAGGATGCCCTGCAGCCGCCCGGAATCGTCGCGGAAGAGATACGGCGGATAGCGGTCGTCGGAGACCACGACGAGCACGCCGGAGAAATCGGCGGGCGGCGCGGCGCACGCGGCGCACACCGCGAATAACGCCGCGATCCACGCCATCACGAGGATCAGGATGCGCATTGCAATTCTCACCAGGGCTTTACGCGGCAATCGAGCACGCCGTTCTCGCCGGCGATGCTGGCGAGGACGGCGCGCAGCGCCTCCGTCGGGATGTCGCGCTGCAGGATGAAGCCGAGCCGGCCGCCGCCTTCGGGGGCGAGCGAGAGCGCGATGTTGTCGAGCGGGCCGAGCTTCGCGATCCGCGGCAGGATCTCCGCGAACGAGAGCCGGTCGGGGAACTTCTGCGGGTCGAGCCAGAGCGCGACCACGTGCACGAAAGTCTCTCCGCGCCGGCTCATGACACCGCCTCGCCGGCCTCGGAGAGGCCGAGCCGCACCGTCTGCACGCGCAGCTTCGCGCGTTCCAGCAGCTGCTCGGCGACCTTCAGCCGCGTCTCGCGATTGCGCGGCTCGCGGAGGAACGCAAGCGTGTCCTCGATGTCGGACTCCGCCGCTTCCAGCGCGAGCGCCATGCCGAGGGCGAGCTGAGGCCCGATCGGGATCACGCCGCCTCCGCCAGTTCCATCCCCGTGCCGGCCATCAGGCGTTCGATGTCGAGCACGATCAGCATGCGGCCGTCGATCGGCGCGATGCCGTGGATGAAGCCGCCGTCGAGGACGCTCTTGAGCTCGGGCGCGGGGCGGATCTCCTCGGCGCTGAGCGCCACGACATCCGACACCGCGTCCACGACGATCCCGATCTCGCGGCCGATGCTCAGGATGATCGTCACCGTCGAGACGTCGAGCACGTCCTCGAAGCCGAAGCGCACGCGCAGGTCCATGATCGGGACGATCGTGCCGCGCAGGTTGATGACGCCCTTCATGAAGCCGGGGGTGTTCGGGATCCGCGTCGCCGCCTCGTGGGCGCGGATCTCGCGCACCTTGAGGATGTCGATCGCGTACTCCTCGTTGCCCAGGCGGAACGACAGGAACTCCCGCCGCTCCACGCGCGTTTCAGTCGTGGTCATGATCAAAACTCCTTCCATTCGTCGGCTTTCGGGCCGGACGCCGCGGGGGCGAGCGCCTTCGGACGCGCGGTCCGAAGCGCCGGCTTCGGCGCGTGCGGGAGCGCGTGCGCTTGTGCCGGTGCTGCGATGCGCGGTTGCGCCGCGGTCCGCGACACGGCCGCGTCGTCGATGCGGAACACCTTCACGGCCTCGGCCATCGAGTAGGCCAGCTCGCGCAGGGATTCCGAGGCCGCCGTCGACTGCTCGACGAGAGCCGCGTTCGACTGCGTCACCTTGTCGAGCTCGCTCACGGCGGTGTTCGCCTGGGCGATGCCCGCGCTCTGCTCGCCCGTGGCGGCCGCGATGTCGGCGATGAGCTGCGACACGCGGTTCACGCTGGAGACGATCTCGGTCATGGTCGTGCCCGCGTCGCCCGCGAGCTTCGCGCCCGCGTCGACGCGCCCGGCCGATTCGCCGATGAGCGACTTGATCTCGCGCGCCGCTTCGGCGGAACGCTGCGCGAGGCTGCGCACCTCGCCCGCGACGACCGCGAAGCCGCGGCCATGGTCGCCGGCGCGCGCCGCTTCGACCGCGGCGTTGAGCGCGAGGATGTTGGTCTGGAACGCGATCGAGTCGATGAGGCCGGTGATCTCGGCGATCTTGCGCGAGCTCGCCTGGATGCCGTCCATCGTCTTCACGACTTCGCCGACCGCGGCGCCGCCGCGCTGCGCGATCTGCGCCGCGGCGGATGCGACCTGGTTCGCCTGGGCCGCGTTTTGCGCGGTCTGGTTCACCGTGGCGGTCATCTCCTCGATGGAAGCGGCGGTCTCCTCGAGGTTCGAGGCCTGCTCCTCGGTGCGCGAGGAGAGGTCGGTGTTGCCCGCGGCGATCTGCGTGGAGGCCGCGCTCACCTTCTCGGCGGTGTCGCGCACGCGCCCGACGATGCCGGCGAGCGAGCCGTTCATGTCGGCGAGCGACCGCAGGAGCTTGCCGAGCTCGTCTTCGCGGCCGATGTCGATGTCGGCGGTGAGGTCGCCCGCGGCGACGGTGCGCGCGACTTCGGTGGCGCGCTGCAGGCGCCGCGCGATGCCGGCGATGACGAGCGTGCCGGAGACGGCGCTCATCACGACCGTGAAGAGCGCCATCAGCGCGAGGCCGATGACGAGCAGGCGCTTCTCCGCGGCGGCGTTGGCCACCGCCTCGGCGTCGAGCTTGTCGCCGCGCTCCTGTACCGTTTTCGCGATGGCGTCGAAGTGCTCGGTGGCCGCGCGATCCATGCCGCGCACGGCCTTGTCGACCTCGTGCGCGCTCCCCATGTCGGAGCCGTGGAAGGCGCGCAGCGCTTCGGCGTAGCGGCGGTTGAGCTCGTTGTGCTCGACCGTGGCGCTCTCGACGAGCTTTGCGTCCACACCGACGCGGCCGGCCGCCTCGGCGAGCGTCTTCAGGTCCCTCGTGACCCGGTCCGATTCTTCCGCGAACCCCTTCGAATGCTTCGCATAAAGCTCGGCGTCGTAGCCGCGCAGCAGCATGTTCTTCCATTCCTGGACCTGGATCTTGAAGTGCAGCTGCGCGCTGCGTGCGAGGTCCTTGGCGGCATCGACCTCGTTGGTGACCGCGACGACGTTCTCGAGCTGCGAATTGAGCCGCGAGATCGCGTACCACGCATAGCCCGCGGCGGCGATGAGGAAGACGTTGGCGAAGACGAGCAGCGCCGCGAGGCGCGCCCGGATGCTGAGCTTTCCGATGTTCATGCTGATCCTCCGGTGGATGTTGAGTGGACGTGCGCCATGCGTGCTGCGATGAGGTCCCCGATGTCGGGGACGGTGAAGAACTGGATCTGCCAGGGCACGAGCTCGACGATGTCGCAGACCGCGTCGACGACGATTCCCACGAGGCGCCGCGCGACGGCGACGATGATGACGAGCGCCTCGCCGAGCGGGGGCTGCGTCTCGTCGCGCTCGCGCAGGTCGATGACCGGAACGAGCACGCCGCGCACGTCGATCGCGCCGCGGATGCGCGGGTGATCGGCGGCGATCGGCGTGATCTGCGCCGACGGCCGGATCTCGCGCACCTGCAGCACGTCGATGGCGTATTCGTTCACGCCGACGCGGAACGGCAGGAGCTCGAGGTTCGTTTCTTTCGTGCGCCGTTTCATGCAATGCACGATAGGCGGACGGCGGCGGCGCCGGAATCGGCGCGACGGATGAGCGGGGTGGCTTTCGGACTGGGCCGAAAGGCCTAGGGAACCTCTGCACAAGTCCCAGGGGATCTGCGTTGCCGCAACCCGCAAGCACGCCGCCCGGCCGGGCGGCGTTTGAAGGGACGAACGATTTCGGGCTGCTTCGTCGTTGCTCGTCC
>Ga0075436_100000271_pt1 | contig 32591 bp, 25 predicted proteins | sample RhiMethybrSRZTD5_FD_75303 | JGI IMG/M metagenome (GOLD analysis project Ga0075436, IMG submission 75303) | Populus rhizosphere microbial communities from Tennessee, USA - Rhizosphere MetaG P. TD hybrid SRZTD5 | ecosystem: Host-associated > Plants > Roots > Rhizosphere > Soil | place: USA...
TCGGGCGAGCAGCTCTTCCGTTTTTTCTGCGTCCCTTCTCGGGTTGTGTCCCTCAACCAGAGAAGAAGAGGAGGTTATTTGACAGCCACAAATCCAAATTACCTCATGGTTGCCGAGTTGGGCGCCACTATATCAAAGGCGCCCCGGTGCGAGAATCGCTGACAGCCTAAAAGCAAAAAGGAGTATCGACCCCGTGCGCGTTTGAACTTCGGTTTCCATTCGAAGTAAGTCTCATACTGACAGAAGTTGGGTAAGCCCTACGACGGTTACGATCTTCAAATGCTCTTCAGATCGTAGCGCTGGTGCGTTTGTCGCTGATGCCCAATGCTTTCATCCGACGATACAGGTGGGAGCGGTCGATGCCCAGAGCTTCGGCCGTGTGGGTTATGTTCCCGTCGCATTCGGCCAGCTTGCGAAGAATGTAGTTGCGTTCATAAGCCTCGCGGCCTTCTCGATAGGAAGTGAAATTATACCGGGCAGGCATTTTCACTTCGTCAACCGTGCCAAGCATCGGCAAATCCGGCGCGGCGATTCGATCCCGAGCGGTCATTATTACTACTCGCTCGATCGTGTTTCGCAGCTCTCGCACGTTGCCCGGCCAATCATACTCAGACAGTATCTTGAGAGCGTCTTCGGTGAAAGTCTTCGGCGGCCGATTGTATCCGACTGAATATTTCAGGTTGAAGTAGTCCGCAAGCAGCGGGATGTCCTCGCGCCGTTCGCGAAGCGGCGGGACCTCGAAAGGAATCACGTTGAGACGATAAAAAAGGTCGGGCCGAAACGCGCCACGCTCGATCTCTTCATCGAGTCTCTTGTTGGTGGCGGCGATGATTCGAACGTCGACTTGCACCGGAGTGTTCGAGCCCACGGGTTCGAATCGCTGTTCTTCCAAAACTCGCAGCACCTTGGATTGAACCTTCAGGCTCATATCGCCGACTTCATCGAGCAGCAAGGTTCCGCCATCCGCTTGCTCGAACTTTCCTCGCTTCGCTTGAGTAGCGCCGGTGAATGCACCTTTGGTATGGCCGAACAGTTCTGACTCGATCAACTCTTCCGGAATGGCGGCGCAATTGAGCTCAACGAAGGGCAGCGCGGCACGCGAAGAGTAATGATGGATCGCGCGAGCGGCGAGTTCTTTCCCGGTGCCGGACTCGCCGTAAATCAGAATGCGACCGTTGGTCGGCGCCGCGACGGCTATCTGTTGGCGAAGCGCGCGGATCGGGACGCTTTCACCGATCATCGTGGTGTCGTCGTCGAGTTGTTCGCGAAGTCTTCGGTTCTCAGCTTCGAGTTGAACCTGTCGCAGTGCATTGCGAATGGCGAGCACCGTTCGGTCGATTTGCAGCGGCTTCTCGATGAAGTCGAGCGCTCCCAACCTGGTCGCTCGAACTGCGGTCTCGATGTTGGCGTGCCCGCTGATCATTATCACTGCCGTTTCGGGATAGGAAGCCTTGAGCCGCTCGAGCGTTTCAATACCGTCGATACCCGGAAGCCACACATCAAGCAATACACAACTGAAAGGATGGCGTTCAAACAGAGCGAGGCAATCCTCGCCTGATGCAACGCTCTCGACGGACATGCCTTCGTCTTCGAGCACTCCAGCAAGCGAGAGCCGAATTCCTTCTTCGTCATCTACTATTAAAACCGAGTTGGGCATTTCAGAGGACTGAGCGACGAGGACTGAGGACTAAGCAGCGGGCGCCAGACTCAGTCCTTAGTGCTCAGTCCTGACTACTCCTTTGCGGCGGCAGTCCGAGCATGGCAGATTCGATTTGATCGATATCCAGCCGCAGCATGCCTCCAGCATCTGAAAAAACTTCTTGCTGACGCTTTCTCCGCTTCAAAAAAATTGTAGCGCCAAAAACGGTTCCCACTCCGAACACTGTTAGCAGGATCAACCCGAGCAGGCCGAAGGTCGACACCAGCATCTCCGCCGCCTTGCGCGCGCGAAACGGATCGTTGGTCGGCCAAAGCGGATTGCGCAGCCACTTGACGGTATAAGGATACTCAACCGAGTTGACCAGGCTTTCCGCAAGCTCACGATCGCGAACGGCTGTGACTTCGACTATGTAGTTTCCGGTGCGTTTAAGAATGATTTGCTGTTGTTCGCCTTCGGGCAACGAAGACAAGAACCCGCTCGCGCGAGTCATGGCATCGGTGGCGAGCTGCGGCGTGTGATACTCGACGATCACGAACCTCAAGTTGGACGAAGTCTTTTGAGCGGCATTACTTTTCTGATCCACGCGGGGTTGCTGATCGACTGCTTGAGCATAGTCGGCAACGACCGCCTCAGCGTCGCCGGCAAAATCGAACATCTCGCGGCTGTGCGCGACGAACACGTTCATCGATTCAGGCCCGAGAAAATATCGCTGACTGCCGATCACTTGCGATCGCGCAGGTAAGCTGTCGAGCAAGAGCGGCCGCGTCACCGCTGGATTTGCGGGCACGATCGCTGCGGAAACAGCTCTCGCCAACGCCTGGTGAGCTGCGAAAGTCGCGCGAGACCCTCTCGAGTTCGAATCTGTGACTCGCACAAAGAAGTTCCCCTTGGAAAACACAAGATCGTTGTCGATGCGCGCTGCCCCTGAGCCTAACTCTTCGTCGAGCGGACTGCTCTTCAGAGCACCAAGATTGAAAGTAAATAAACCGAACGCGGCGACTTGATTCTGTGTCTGAAACACCTCGATGCGCGTGCCGCTGTACTCACGCGACGCCGCCGAGGTTACCAGGTATTCCTGGTACATCGCAGCCTCTTCACCGACAAGTTCAGAAAGATTACTCGTTTCTCGGATTTCGCTTGTTGCTTTTTGACCGCCAAGCGTTTCAGGGAGCAATCGAGCAAAGGAGCTCGAAGCGACCGGTGTCACTTCCGCGGATAGCTGGGCTCCCAACGTTGGCGACGCGATGAGAACAAGAGTGATTGCGAGCAGTGCTCGGTGTGACTTTTCCAAAAACATCATGCTTGAGTTAGAACCCGCGCTCGGGCTTTAGTTCCGTCGCCGCAATTCGGCTAGAATCATATTCGCGTTACGGTCGGGATAGTGTATGTCCTCGAGAATTATCTTGCCGGTTTCCGACGCGCTATCGATTTCAATGTCTCCAAGTTTGAGCAGTCTTTGCCATACTGAAGCCGTTACAGTCACGTCTTGAATGTTTCGCAGCGGAATGTTTCGAACGATCTTTGCAATCAACCCATATCGCATTTCGAGTTTGTGACTCGTCAGCGTGTACACTTCGCGTTTCCTCAGAATGTGCCTATAAATCGGGTTTGAAAAAGCGATGATCGCCACTCCGAGTATCACGAGAAACGGAACCCAACCACTAACATTCTGAAAGCTGCCGTGCAGGATTCCCATCAATGCTGCTGTCGCGATCACAACCAGAGCCGCTATGACGTAGCGAACCAACACGAAGATCATTGTCGGCCTCAGGGTGAAGATTTCGTGTTCATCCGCGTAATCGGCGACGGCTACGGGGCTGCTCGCGGGAGCTGTGCTTCTGGCGATATGGGCGCCGCAGCTATTGCAGAAGCGGCTGCCGTCGGGGAGCGTTTGTCCACATTCATTGCAGAACATAAGTACCACCTATGCTTGCTGTTTTCTTGTGTCGAGCCAAGAGAAATTCTAGCACACGAGTGCGCGAGCGGATAAGAACGGTCATCAGTGCTGAGCTCAAGCGACGAAGCGAGCTTGACGTTGCGGCTGTCAGTCTTACAATTGTCTGAAGCCCTCCTTGTACCCGGATAATCATGCAAGAACTAATAGACCGATTCGCCGACTATCTGAGATATCAACGAAACGCGTCCGCGCACACTCTTAGAAATTATTTGAGCGACCTCGAACAATTCCACGACTATCTTTCTCCCAAAGATGTTAACGGCGAAAGGCGCGAGGTCGACGTCACTCAAATCGATCACATAACGATCCGCGAATACATCGCTCAGCTTTATAACGATCATCGCAAGAAGACTTCAATCGCGCGGAAGCTGGCGACTCTTCGAACCTTTTTCAAGTTCCTTTGCCGCGAAAAAGTGCTCGAGCTGAATCCGGCTCGACTGGTTTCCAGTCCGCGACTCGAGAAACGCTTGCCAAAAGTTATCTCTGTTGATGAGGCGGTGAGCTTTATTGAAACGCCCGATGCCGACACTGTTCTCGGCAAGCGAGACCGCACCGTTCTCGAGCTGCTGTACGCCACGGGATGCCGCGTCTCTGAGGTCGCTGGAATGAATCTTGACGACATTGACTTCAGGCACGAAACGATTCGCGTTCGAGGCAAAGGGCGCAAAGAGCGCTTCGTGCCATTCGGCTCAAAAGCGAAAGAAGCTCTGGCGGCTTACCTTGATGTTCGAGGCGGGTTGCTCGCTAAAGCTCCCGAGCACAAACGCGACTCGCGAGCCGTGCTGCTCAACTACCAGGGTACGAGGATCAGTGCGCGGTCCATTGGAAGATTGATCGATAAGTATGTCCGTGAGAGCGCGCTCGCTCAGAACATCAGTCCCCATTCGCTTCGGCATTCGGTTGCGACGCACCTGTTGTCAGCCGGAGCCGACTTGCGAGCGATTCAAGAGCTGCTGGGCCACGCGCGTTTATCAACTACGCAAATCTACACTCACGTTTCCGTCGAACGGCTTATCGAGGTTTATGACAAGACACACCCGCGGGCAAAAGCCTTGGGTTGATAAGCTACGCATTACATCGAAGCAAAGTTGGATAGCAATCTCAGTCCCGCGTCCTGACTCTTCTCCGGATGGAACTGCACTCCGCAAACCGAACCTCGCGCACAGACTGATGGGTAGCGTCTGCCGTACTCGGTTTCCGACAAGACAAGTTCCCGGTCTTCAGTTTCGATGTGATACGAATGGACGAAGTAGAAATAACTCCCGTTCGGGATACCTTCGAGTAGCGGATGCCGTTTGAGGCTTTCGATTTGATTCCAGCCGATCTGCGGAACGTGAGGACCGCACTCAGGAAAACGAACTATGCGACCGCGCATCAACCCGAGGCCTTGGTGAATTCCAAACTCGTGCCCTTCGTCGAACATCAACTGCAAGCCTACGCATAGTCCGAGGACTGGTTTGTTTTTTTCGGCGGCTTCAAGCACGAGCCGATCGAAGCCGTTCTGACGAAGCCTTCGCGCGCACTCGCCGAACGCGCCCACTCCCGGAAGGACAAGCCGGTCAGCCTCGCGAATTGCTCCGGCATCTCCGGTCACGACCGCGGGTTTCGAAACCGCCTCGAAAGCCTTCTCGACGCTGCGAAGATTGCCGACTCCATAATCGATGATTGCGATCATCTGAATCGGTCATTGGTCATTCGTCACTGGCGACTACATTCCACTCGCAACGAGACTTGTTAAATGACCGATGACTAATGACCAATGACTAAATAGTTCCTTTTGTAGAGAGGACCCCTTCGATACGCTCGGATATGCGAGTCGCCTTGGAAAGGGCTCTGGAAGCCGATTTGAAGACCGCCTCCAAAATGTGGTGCTGGTTCGCTCCGTAAAACAACTCGATGTGCAAATTGCAACGAAGCTCTCCCGCGAGCGACCGCCAGAAGTGCTCAACCAGCTCGACGTCAAGCTCTCCAATGCGTTCTCGCACTTTCGGTACTCGATAGACCAGAAAGGCTCGGCCGCTGAGATCCACTACCGAACGCACGAGAGTTTCATCCATCGGCACGTAAGCCGAGCCGAAGCGAACGATTCCTTTCTTATCGCCGAGCGCGTCGGCGAAAGCCTGGCCAATCGTAAGCGCGATGTCTTCGATAGAATGATGAGCATCAATGTGCAGATCGCCTTTGCATTCAACCTCAAGGTCGAACAAACCGTGGCGCGCAAACAACTCGAGCATATGATCGAGAAAGCCGATTCCGGTAGCAATCTTCGAGTCGCCCCGGCCATCGAGATCGAGCTTAACTCGGACATCTGTTTCGCGGGTCGTTCTTTGTTTGTTTGCGGTCCTGGGCATCGCATTCTCCAATCAAGAGCGTTTACTACTTGATCTTCACTACCGGTTGGTCAGGGTGCGCTGGGTTGGGAACTAGACGCCTATTCGTGCAATCAACGAAAAGATCAAGCACTTCGAGAACAGTTTGGCCGATTATCACCTCATCGCCAAGGACTAGAGCCTCTTCAGTAACGGTGCGTCCGTCGATATCGATTTTGACCGGCTCGGTCAAGCCAACAGCGTCCTTGCGGCCATCAGCGTATTCCGCGATTCTCTCACCAGTAATCTCAAGGCCAAGCACCTGAACGACGTGTACCGGCAAGACACTTCGCACCGCACCCGTGTCAACTAACGCCGTGGCCGTGTAAGTCCGGACTTCTCCTGTGTCGAGTTGCCCGCGCCGCACCAGCGCCTCATCGACGGCGTTTGTTAGCGTGACCATTGTTCGGACTTCACCCATCGTTTCTCCGGATATCTCAGGTTTCTCTAATATCTGCACGCTCCATCACCTCCTTGAGCGCATCGATAAACCGGTCGTTCTCTTCAGGAGAACCGACCGAAACGCGAAAATAATCGGCCAGCATCGGATAGCGGCTCACGTCACGAACGAGTATATCGCGTGCCAGCAGCTCTTTGAAAAGAGTTTGCGGCGCTACTCTTGTCTTCGCGAGGATGAAGTTTGCCGACGAAGGCACGGGCTCGACTTCACGGATCGCCGACATTGCCGCGAACAACCGCTCGCGCTCGCGAACGATCAGGTCAATGCGGGGTTTCAACAAATCATATCGCTCACAAGCTACCTCGGCGGCCGTAGCTGAAATGAAATTCAGATTGTAGGGCAACGTAGCCTTGTGAACCTCGCGAGCCAGCTCAGCGCTTGTGAGAAGATATCCGACTCGCAGGCCCGCCATTGCCATCGCCTTTGAAAAAGTTCTCAGCACGATCAGATTCGACAACTCGCTCAACAACGGAACGGCGGAATTCGTCGAGAATTCGTGATAAGCCTCGTCAATCACGACGAGCCCACAGAATTCGCGCGCAAGCGACAAGAGATCTTCGTTCGATATGCGACAGCCTGTAGGATTGTTTGGTGAACAAAGGATCACAACGTCAGCGCTATCTTCGATTGCGCGCTCGCGAATTGCCGCCACATCGAATTGAAAGTCGCTTGTCAAAGGAACACTAAAGACCTCTCCGCCAAGCACGGTCACGATCTGTCGATAGAGAGTGAAAGTCGGCTCGGCGATCAACACTCGAGTGCCCGGCCCTACCGTCACCATCAGCGTCGCCTGGATCAATTCATTCGAACCGTTGCCGGCGAGCGTACCTTCCGGTTTCCAGCCAGCGAAGCCGGCAAGTCGTTCGAGCAGACTGGCTGGAACGAAGTCGGGATAGCGAGACCACGCGCGATCAGCGAGCCGACGACGAACCTCTTGCTTGATCTCGTCGGGCATATCAAACGGGTTTTCGTTTTGATTTATCTTGATCGTCCCGCGATATGGCGAAAGCGTATAAGCGTTGATAGCTCGAACTGAAGGCTTGATTGTTTCGAGCGGGGAGGTTCTCGATCGCTGTTTGGAGCCGGCTCTGTCGTCGTCCTGCATAGTGGCCTGTTACTTTCGGTTTTGAGGCTCAGTTCGGATCAGCACCGCGCGCTTGTGCGCGGTTAAGCCTTCCGCGTCTGCCATGGTTGCTATCGCATCGGCGTTCGCCTCAAGCGCTTCGCGATTGTAGTGAATCATCGACTGCCGCTTCAGAAAATCCGACACGCCGAGCGCTGACGAAAAGCGCGCCGTTCCGAGCGTGGGCAGCACGTGATTCGGGCCGGCAATGTAATCACCAATCGGCTCGGACGAATAAGCTCCAAAAAAAATCGCGCCCGCATTTTCAATCAAACACGCCGCCCGCTCGTCATGTTCAGTCATTAGCTCGAGGTGTTCCGGGGCGATCAAATTCGCAAGCTCGCAAGCTGCTTCAACTGATTCGACCACGAACACGGCGCCGTAACGTTCGATCGAAGATGCAGCGATCTCGCGCCGCTCGAGCGTTTCAAGTTGGCGGGCGACTTCACTTACAATTTCGCGAGCAAGTTCGCTACTCGATGTAATGCAGATCGACGACGCCGCTTCGTCGTGTTCAGCTTGAGCAAGCAAGTCTGCGGCTACGAATCGTGCGTCAGCCGAGCGGTCCGCTATCACAACGATCTCGGTTGGTCCGGCAATCGAATCGATTCCGACAGAGCCGTAAACCAATTTTTTCGCAATGGCCACGTACACGTTGCCGGGTCCCACAATCTTATCGACCTTTGGAATAGTATCGGTCCCGAAAGCGAGCGCTGCGATTGCCTGTGCGCCGCCGACTCGGTAAACCTCTTCGATACTCAACTCATCAATAAGCGCCGCGACTACCGGATTGCGTTCGAGCGTGCCTGGCGGCGTGGCGATCGCGATTCGTCCAACGCCCGCGACTTGAGCCGGTATCACGTTCATCGCGACTGATGACGGATAAGCAGCGCGACCACCCGGCACGTAAAGTCCGGCCGAGGCAACGGGCAAAACTCGCTGGCCAACAATCGCCCCGTGATCGGTTATCATTTGCCAATCGCGTTCTTTTTGATTCTCGTGAAACGCTCGAATGTTTTTAATCGCCCGGCGAAATGCTTCGACGACATGCGCCTCCGCGCGCGCGGCTTGCTCGCGAATGAACTCATGGTCGACTCGAAGTTCGTGTGCTTCTAACACAACGCCGTCGAATTGCCGTGTGTAATGTATGAGCGCTTCGTCACCGCCCGAGCGAACACCTTCGACTATTTCGGCTACGCGCGAGATGAGATCCGCGTTAGTCTCCAGAGATCGCGAGCGAATGCGGCGAAGCTGATCGCTCGCGCCACCTCGCTTGTAGTCAACGATGTCCATCGTGGATTAAGCGTGATTTGACCGAAGCGTGGCGATCAATCGGGCAATCTCCGATCTTTTCAAATGATAGCTCGCTCGATTGACGATTAGCCGAGCGCTCGATTCAGCGATTGTATCAATGACCACCAATCCATTTTCTCGAAGAGTCCGTCCCGTTTCGACCAAATCAACGATGTGCTCCGACAAGCCGAGCAGCGGCGCGAGCTCAACCGAGCCCGAAAGCTCGATCAACTCGACCGGCACCCCTTTGCGCTGAAAGTAATCCGCCGTAACGCGCGGGTACTTAGTAGCGACTCGCGCGGTGGTCAACGGATTGTAGCCGCGCTCGGCTGACTCGGGCTTGCCGGCTACAACGAGGCTGCAGCGTCCGAAGCCAAGATCGAGGGGCTCCTGGATGTCGGCTGCCGATTCCATTAGCACATCGCGCCCGCAGACTCCCGCGTCCGCAACGCCGTACTCGACGTACACCGGCACGTCGAACGGCTTAACAAAAATAAAGTTGTATTGTCCGCTGTCGTCTTCGATCAACAAGCGTCGAGATGTCAGTGATTCTTCGGCCAGAGCGATGCCCGCGCGCCTGAATGCATCGAGCGTTTCATCCTGCAAGCGGCCTTTCGCGATTGCAATGGTGAGGTTGGGCATAGGCTGAAACGTGATGCGTGAAAAGTGAAACGTGATGCGTGAAACGTGAAAGGGAGAACCTGAAGGCGCAAAAGGACCCCATCGTTGGGGTCGCGGATCACGTTTCACGTTTCACTCATCATTCTTTTCACGCATCGGTTCACTAAACAATTTCGACCTTTTGTCCCTCGCTGCGCAACTTGCTCGCCTCTTTGAAAGCTGAAGCGAGGTCACCTTCGGCGCTCAATCGAACGGCTTCGTTAGATTGCGCGGCTGCCTTTCTAACTTCAGGTGACAACAACTGCGCGAGCCAGTCCAGGCATAGCGAGAAGCCCACGGCTGGTTCCGCTCTGCCAAACTTCGACAGCAACTGATCGTATCTCCCGCCGCGTCCGAGCGCCGAACCCAAGCCTTTTGCATAGATCTTAAAAGTCAGGCCTGTGTAATAGTCGAGTCCGCCGACATCGCCGAGATCGATATCGACGAAAGCGTCGATGTTGAGCGCTTCCGCGATCTGAAAAACGCGTTCGATGTCGTCGAGCGCGGCTGCCGATGTTGAGTTAGTAATCAAAGTTCGAGCTTCTTCGAGTATCGCACTCTTACCGGCAAGCGCGGTGAGCCGGCAGAATGCGTCGCGACTTTCACGATCCACAAATTGTTCGAGAAAGCCGTTGAGTCGTTCGGTCTGCTTTCGATCGATCATTTCCTGGAGAAGCACGCGCTGAATCTGATCCAGCTCGAGGCGATCGGCAATGCCGTTGAAAAAATCGACGTGACTGAGCGTGATCGTGAATTCTTCGAGTCCAATTCGCCGAAGCGCCTCAATCGCGATGACCAGTACTTCGGAGTCAGCCTCAAGCCTCTGGGAACCGATCAACTCGAGACCGATTTGCTGAAACTCGTATTGACGCCCGGCGCGCGGCTCGTCCCAGCGAAAGACCTCTCCTGAGTACGAAAGTCGAATCGGGCGAGGCCGGTCTCGAAAGCGAGTCGCGATAGTTCGCGCTACGAGGGAAGTCATCTCGGGTCTGAGCGCAAGAAGTTTTCCATCACGGCCCGTGAATCGGTAAGTCATTTCCGCTTGCTCTTTTCCCATTCCGAGCGCGAACAAATCGGCGTAATCAAACATGGGCAGGATAATTTCAGAGTAAGACCAGCCTTGGAAAACGCTCATCAATTCGCGTTCGATCCAGCGGCGCACGAGTACTTCTTCGTCAAAGATGTACTGGACTCCGGAAGGGATTTTTGAAAGCGGCGATGACATGAATCGAGCTCGGTTCGACCGCAACAACCTAGCACACGGATTCAGCAGGGGCAATGAATGCGACTCCTGCAACGTAGCTCGGGATTTTCATTGTTTCTTGAAGAGCATTACGATCGATTCGTCGGCAAGCGACGCCAGAACCTCACGGCAGGTCTTGTGAAGAATCGGGTGAGTCAAATCGGGAGCGATCTCGCAAAGCGGTTCGAGCACAAACCGTCGCTCGTGCATGCGTGGATGAGGCAGAACTATCTCGGCAGAATTGCACGAAGCTGTATCGTTTAAGTTATGAACAACCAGGTCATCAAAGAGCAATAAATCGATATCAATCAATCTCGGGCCGTTAGCGATTGACCTCTCGCGACCCATCTTACGTTCAATGTCGAGAAGCTTGTATAAGAAAGACGCTGCCTCAGCGGCAGAAGGTTGGACAGACAGCCGCGCCTCAACCACCTGATTCAGAAACCACGGCTGATCTGTGAAGCCGACGGGCTCTGTTTCGTAAATCGAAGACTGCCGCACAATATCTATTCCGGTTTTTACTATTCGCTCCCTCGCATCCCGCAGATTGACTTCGCGATCTCCAATGTTCGAGCCGAGCCCAAGATAGACTGATATACCGCGTTCTTTTGAAAGTTCGCCGTTTGTCATTGTTCAACCGCCATCATAGAGTCATTGTTCGATGCCAACAACGGTCACGATAACAAAGCGCGGCGTCGAGCGAGTGCGGGCTCGTCACTTGTGGGTCTATCGGAGCGACGTCAGCGAGCATTCTGGCGCGCAAGCCGGCGAGATCGTGAGAGTCACAGACTCGCGCCGCAAAACATTGGGCTCGGCGCTCTACAGCTCGCGATCTCAGATCGCGCTTCGAATGATTGCGTTCGAAGATGTTGAAATCAATCGCAGCTTCTGGAAATCCCATTTCGAATCAGCCGAACGACTGCGCAATCAAGTGGTGCGCGACACGAGTGCTTATCGGCTTGTCTACGGTGAAAGCGATCTGCTGCCTTCGTTGATCATCGATCGCTACAACGACTGTTTTGTTATCCAGACTCTGTCGCCGGGGATGGAAGCGCTCAAGCAAATGTGGATTGAGCTGGTGATTGAGCGCTACAGTCCGCGGGCAATCATCGAGCGCAATGAAGCTCGCGTGCGCGACTTGGAAGGCCTGCCCCGCATCGGCGGACTAGTCTACGGAACCGACCCGGGTGAGATCGTAATCGAAGAACGCGGAGTGCGGTTTGCCGTCAACCTTATCGAAGGGCAAAAGACCGGTTCGTTTCTCGACCAGCGAGAGAACCGCATCGCAGCTCGAGGCTACGGGCGAGGCCGCGTATTGGATGCGTTCACGTATCAAGGCGCATTTGCGCTTCATCTTGCACGTGGTGCGGAGCATGTCGTCGGCATTGACATTTCTGCTTCGGCGATCGCGCAGGCAAAGATCAACGCACAGTTGAACTGCGCTGACAACGTCGAGTTCTTCGAAGCAAACGTCTTCGATTTTCTTCACGACATGGAACAGGCAGGCGAGCGCTTCGATGTGATCAATCTCGATCCGCCTGCCTTTGCCAAGAACCGGGCTTCGATTCAAGCCGCCAAGCGAGGCTACAAAGAGATAAATTTGCGAGCGATGAAGATGCTCGCGCTCGGCGGCACGCTCATCACTTCGACTTGTTCGTTTCACATGAGCGAAGACGAGTTTTTGAATGTGCTTGCCGATGCTGCAGCAGATGCGCGTAGGAACGTTCAACTTGTCGAGAAGCGAACCCAATCACGCGATCATCCGGTGCTTATTTCGATGCCGGAGACTCATTACTTGAAGTGTATGATCCTGAGAGTGGATTAGATCGTGAATCGTGAATAGAAAATCATACTGCTACGATTATCCGCGGCCTGCGCTGACGGTGGACATCGTGTTGTTCCATCGTCGTGGCGATCGTTTCGAGGTGCTGCTGATCAAGCGTTCTCGCGAACCGTTCAAGGGGAGATGGGCGTTTCCCGGCGGCTTCGTCGATGAAAATGAATCTCTGGAAGACGCGGCCGCGCGCGAGCTAAAGGAAGAGACGGGGCTCACCGGGATTCGCCTCAAACAAATCGGCGCATACGGAGATCCGGGCCGCGATCCGCGCGGACACACGGTCAGCGTGGTTTTTGCGTCGCTGCTTGACGAACGAGCGCCGGTGAAAGCTGCTGACGATGCTTTAGACGCAGCATGGCATTCGGCGCTTGCGCCGCCCACTCTTGCGTTTGATCACGAAAAGATTCTGAGCGCGGCGACGAAGCGCATACAGGCCGACCCGGCAAGCTTCAGCTTCGGATCAAGCAAACACACGAGTGGAGTCCGCAGCGATTTACATGTCGCGCTGATAGAGCCGGAGATTCCGCCGAACACCGGGAACATTGCACGACTCTGCGCCGCGACGTTCACGCCGCTGCACCTTGTTGGCAAACTCGGTTTTAGAACTGACGAAAAGGCGGTGCGGCGCGCGGGTCTCGACTACTGGGACGAAGTCGAGATTCATTGTCACTTGAATATCGAAGCGCTCTACTCGGCGCTCCCGGTGAGCCGCTTTATCTACTTCACCACAAAAGCCGAGCGGTCTTACAGCTCGTTTGAATTCGCTTCGGGTGATTGCCTTGTTTTTGGACGCGAGACTCGTGGCCTGCCTGAAGATTTGCTGCGCGCGAATTGGGAGCGTTGCCTGATGATCCCGATGCCAAACCGCGGCGTGCGCTCGCTCAATCTTGCGACGTCAGTAGGAATCGTGCTCTATGAAGCTCTGAGGCAGATGAGTTGCACGGACTCGAGTGTGTGATTCAACAAACCAAAGTCCGTGCAATATCGTGAGTGAAACGTGATTACCGGGTCACATTGATCTGCGGCGATCGTTGACCCGTTGAAGGATTGAAGACATCGACGGAAACAGTGACTCCGGCAGGGAAGGCTCGCTTCAGCGGTTTCTTACCGATGTCTGAAGTCAGCCTCGTAATTGTTCCGTTGGCCAACGCGAATGAACTGTCGTAACTTGTGTCAGAGAGTGGCGCGCCGTTCACTTCAATCACTGCCGAACCGCTAATGAAGCCCAACCCGTCGAGCGTAATCGAGTGCTTGGTGAAGGAAGGCTGGCCTACGATGACGGGCGACTCCGCAGGCGCGATTCGGTTTGTCAAAGCATTGTATGCATTGGCGCGGCCCGATCGCGAGGTCTTCGATACAAGCGAAGGAAGCGGCTCGGACGTATCGACGATTCGTTGTTTGACCTGAGCAGGAGTGAGCGACGGCTCGTGCGACCACAACAGCACCGCGATGCCCGCAACGTAAGGCGACGACATCGATGTTCCGCTTATTCCATGCGTCGGCGGACCATAACCGCCAAGCGCTGTAGGCCACGTGCTCCAGATGAACACTCCCGGAGCAGCCAGGTTCACCGAGTCGTGGCCGAAGTTTGAGAACGAAGCGAGCAGGCCGCTCTGATCGACCGCCGCGACCGATATCACGTTCGACAGCGATCGGCCATAAGCACCCGGAAATGCGTCAGCGTTGTTTCCGTTGCCCGGAAAATCCGGAATGTTGTCGAGATTGACGCCGCTGTTTCCCGCTGCGCACACGAATAGAATTCCCGCATCGTTGGCGGCCGATATCGCGTCGCGCAGAGCTTGAGAATCTTTCGTCCCTCCCCAGCTCGCGTTGATTACTCTCACATTGACGCCTTGATTTCTCAAAGCAATGGCGTAGTTGATTCCTCGCACTGCATCCGACGTTGAGCCTGTTGTGCCGGTTGATGTGTTGTGAAGAAACTTGAGCGACATAAGCTTGACGTTCCAGGCCACGCCGGTCACGCCCTTGCCGTTGTTTCCCACGGCTCCGATTGATCCGGCCACGTGCGTTCCGTGTTCGTCTTCTGACGGGTCGCCAAAAACCTGATTGGTGTTGAGCACGAAGTTCCAGCCGTTGATGTCATTCACGAAGCCCGAAACGGATCCGGGATTCGGGTTAACCCAGGCGTTAGCAGCGAGGTCCTCGTGTTGGAGCTCCACTCCGGTGTCAAGCACTGCCGCGACTACATCGCCGCTTCCTGTAGTGATGTCCCAGGCTTGGTTTGCAACAATGCCCGAGGTTTGCACGTCTGGGCCGCAGAACGAACATCCGGTGCTGAACAATCCCCACATCTGACTGAACAATGGATCATTCGGGAACGTGTCCATCGCTCGGACAATGTAATCAGGCTCGGCGTACTCGACGCGAGGATCAGCCTTCGCGCGGCTAACCGCTTCCTCGACTGACAAATTACCGTCGAGATGAACGAGTTCAACGCCGCCGGCTTGAGCACCGTGCGTCAGAGTCTCAGCTCTCACCCCGGCGACTCCTATTATGTCTCCAGCCAAAGCATCGGCATCAGTTGTGAGCTCCGCATTCGGTCTCAGCTTCACAATGATTCGATCGTCCACATAGAGCGGTCGAACACTATCGAGCTTCTGGGAAAATACAATCGTGCGGGGAATAAAAGCGAAGGATAGCAGGATCAGGCACGCGCAAAATGCCAAGAACTTCTTCATGTCTCTACCTCGATAATCGAACTGCGGGACACCGCACGGACTATTTGACCTTTCGAAGACTAAAGCTCCTTGTGATCGATGCGATTCCTGAGTGTCGGGGACGCTTGATTATAGTGGCGTAGCGCTATCGAACGCAATAGTTGCAACAAACTCAGAAGGACTCGCCCCGAATGAGGACTCCACCGACGTCGGGCGCTCAGAGTCCGGTTAGCTCAAACGTTGCTCGCCCGCCATTGTTCCCATCGTTAAAACCGCGCTTCGTAAACTGAGAGACGACACCGAGACTATTTTCGCTTTGCCTCGACAGGGACACCATTGTCGGCCTGCGGCGCCAGGCTCAATCTCTCGCGAAACAAATTCAGGAGTAACAGAGTGCCGATGCCGCCTGATCCTTCGCCTGAGCCGCCCGAAGCCATAACATCCGGCGTGATGCGTACGTTCTTTTCGCCAATTACTTTCAGAGTCTCGATCAAGGCGACACCCTGGGGACCGATCGCATGGACCTGCTCTGTGTACGCGACGCCTTGAGCTTCACCCATCAAGCGCACCTTCTCGGCCTCAGCTTTGCCGGTCGCCAGGATGTAGCTCGCTTCACCTTCACCTTCGGCCTTGCGCTGCTCCGAGCGCTTGCCGGCGATCTCGACGCCGACGGTTGCCGCCATCAACGCGACCTGATTGTCGGCTTGCGCCTTGGTCCGCTCGAGTTGAATGCGCCGCTCTTCAGCTTCACGCTGCGCGTTGAACATGTTTTGCTTCTGCTCGGCGAGGATTTTCTCGGTCTGCGTCTTCATTAACTCTTCAGGCAGATGAATGTGGCATATCAAGACGTTCACCACGTCGACGTGATACTTCAACAAGTGAGCTCGCACCCGAGCCTCGGCGCGCTCCTGTTCTTCGTGACGGTTTTGCAGGTAAGCCATTGCCGACGATTCGGAAGCCTGGTTGCGGAAGATCGAATCGATCAGCGGATGCATCACGTTCTGAATCAGTCGGTCGACCGATCCGATCTTCGCGACCATGAAGGGTGCGTCTTCGGGTTTGACTCGAAAGACTACGCGCACCTCGAGCTGCATCGTGAAGCCGTCTTTTGAGATCACCTCGAACGGGTTGAACGTGTTTGCGACTTCGCCTGAGGTCCATTCAACCGTCTGGTTCGTTGTAGGGATCACTATCGGCGTGACCGCAAGAGTGTTGACATAGTAGCGCCCGGGGCCAACCACTGTTTCTTGTATGCCACGAAAGCCTGCGGGCACTACGTACGCCTCATGCGCGCCTTCATCCAGCCGCCGGTCCGCGGGATCGTTGAGAGCGAGATCTTCTTTGATCTCGGCAACGGTATCCTTGTCGCCGATCTTCGCGGTGACGTGCGCTACTTGCTCTTGTTCTTCGCGCTCCAACCGCTCGCGAATCTTCGAGGCCATCGCGCGGCGCACTTCGTCCGACGGGTCTTTGCCGACGTTCGAGACGATTACCGCGACCTCGCCCGGTTTGATTTCTTTCGCGGATTCGGGAATCACTTTGAACAGCATCGAGTTGACATAGTAGGTACCTGGAAGAAGGATGTCTTTTTGCGGTCCGCGCTGTCCGCCGTGCCCGATGAATTCGTTGCCGTCCTGGAAGTTGTCGTGACCTTCGACCTGAGTCGCGACGTAGTCTCGCGGATCAAGCGTTGAGCCGTCCAAAGCTTCAACCAAACCGATCTGATTTTCCTGAATGAGGGTTGCATCGTTGAGCCGCACATAGAACAAACCGGGCTTGCGTTCCCCGCCTCCTTCAAGCGGCGTCGAGTCGGTGAGGATGCGGTACGTCCCCGGCGTGAGGATGTCGACTTGCGGACCTTTCTGACCGCCGGACGCGATGAACTGCTCGGCGTCCTGAAAGTTGTGGTGTCCGTCGATAGCCTTCGCTAGCAAACGGCCGGGATCGAGCTGCGCGCCATCGGCGGATGTAACGATGCCGACTTTGCCTTGAGGGATTACCGTAGTCTTGGTCACCGATACTCGAAACAGGTAAGGATGGATTGGCCACAAACCCGGCGGCAGCGTGCGAAGCTGAATGCCTTTGACGCCGCCCCGTTTGATGAACGCAATTGGATCCTGAAAGTTGTTGTGCGCATTCTGTGCGCGATCGGCTGCGAAGATCCCTCCCGGGGGCATCGGTTCGCCGTCGATGGCTTCGATGATGCCCATCTCATCAGGACCGATTTCGATCAGCGGGAATTTGCGAATGACTTTTTCGAACGGCCACTTGATCAGGTGAAGACCCGGCTTGAGCACGTCGGCTTGAATTCCGACTTCGCCTTCTGTAGCCACGACACGGCCGGGTGGCATCTTGGCGCCCAGGTACCGCCGCTCCTTGATTGCGATTTCACGCGCGCCGACGTTAACAAGGATTCGTCTCAGAATTACGATCAGAAAGATCAGCGCTACGAATATGAGCGCCAGGTACGGCAACCACGATTGAAGATTTGAGTTCATGAGGGGACCTCTATTCCTAGCAGTTAATCGTGAGAACCTAACGCGTGAGCGTCGCCGCTGCTAGTTCGCGGCGAATCTCGACGAGCTTGCGCTTCAAGGCAAAACCCGCGCCTCCGCGTCGTGCTTCAAGCGCGAGGATCCAGTATTGACTCTCAAAAAGTGCGATCAATTCGTCGACTGAAAACTGTTGGAGCTTTCCACTACGCCAGTGTTCAAGCACCAGCTCCACCGCTCGTTCGTAGACTGCAGGGTCATCGGAAAGCGCGGCGATGTGCATCATTTGAGTCGTTGAACGCCGATCAACATTAGCTTTCCAGTAACCAATCAATCGTTCGGCCAGCCTTCTATTTCCTCGCAACTCGTTGCTCTTGGATATACGAGCAACCAGAGCCTCAAAGTTTTCATAACCGCTCGAAGTCGAGTCAATCAACTCATTCAGGACATTGTCATACAGCATTGCATCACCGGTCGAATGAGCTTCTGAGAGCGTTTCAAGGTCACCGCGAGCAGAACGTTCGATCAGATCTGCTCTCATCCGCGAAGTAGCGGTTGACTGATCGGGCGTGGCCGGCTTAGCCGCCGAGAGTTGTTCCGCAAACAAGCCGCCGAACGGCGGCGGTTCAAGCTCACGATCGACGCGCTCATCGGTACGGATGCGTTTCGAGTAAAGAGTAAAGGCCGCAACCAGAGCAAAGAGAATCGAAATCGCGATTATGACTATCATCCTGCCTGCTTCCTGAGTGGCGCGCCAATAGAGATGTCGTCATTAGCATGATTAGGTTGGATACATCGGTCAAGTTCAATCGGCGAACGAGGAAAATCTCGCTCGCCAAGCGTTAGCCCAGTACGGGTTAAGTTCGAATCGTTTGACTTTGGCGTGCGTTTGTTTTACAAATGCGCCAACCAAAATCAGCAATATCGTGTGCCACCTTGGATCGGAGAAAATAAAATGAAAAACTTGATACGCCTGGTCACATTAAGTCTGCTCCTGTTGCTCTCGGCCGCCGCAGGAGTCTCCGCTCAAACGCAAATAACTACCGGCGTCATTCAGGGAACCATCCTGGACGAGCAGGGCAGTGCGGTTCCCGGCGCGAGCGTTGAAGTTAAGAATCCCGACACCAATTTCACCCGCGCGCTGACGACTGACTCGGACGGCAGGTTTGTATTTCTTCAACTTAGACCGGGGCGGTACTTGCTCACCGTCTCAAAGCAAGGCTTTGCAACGGTAATACAAGAAAACCTCGAGCTCACAGTAGGCCAGACCATCAACCTGAATCTTTCGATGAAAGTTTCGCGGCTGGAAGAAAAAATCACCATCACTGCAGCGCCTACGATCGACACGGTCAAGACGGAATCCAGTTCTACGCTCAACGAACTGTCGGTCGGTAACTTGCCGGTGCTCGGCAGGAAATTCGAAGACCTGCTCACTCTGACGCCGGGCGTGAGCATCACTCAAGGGCCCGACGGCGACGAGATCAACTTCGCCGGACAGCGTGGCATCTTCAACAACATCAGCCTCGACGGAGGCGACTACAATAATGGATTCTTCGGCGAGCAAGCCGGCGGGCAAAGGGCCGCGATCGACATTCCTCTCGACGCGATCAAGGAGTTTCAGGTCATTGCTACCGGAGCAAGCGCGGAGTTCGGGCGCTCTGCCGGCGGCATCATCAACGTGATTTCGAAGTCGGGCACAAACAACGTTCACGGGAGTCTGTTTCACTTTCAACGGCTTGAGGCGCTGACCGCCCATACCTCCGATGGAAAACCGTTGACAGATTTTCATCGCGAGCAGTTTGGCGGGACGTTCGGCGGTCCTTTGGTCAAGGACAAGATCTTCTACTTCGGCGCGTTCGAACAAATCTTTGCGAACCTGACTCGAGCGAACCTTAGCGAGCCGATCGGGTCCCCGTGTTCGGTTGCCGCGCCGACCATCACCGCGAATGAAAGCCTGATAAACAGCAGCGACGATTGCGCGCGGCTCGCGTTGATCAACTTCATAAAGGCAAGACTGAACCAGGACGAAGGCTTGCCCGTCAAGCATCCGATTCGCAACAGCGCGGTGCTTATGAAGCTCGACTGGAACCTCAACCCTTCAAACCAGCTCGGCTTGTCTTACAACTTTGACTATTCGAAGAATGAGAATCAGACCTTCGATGTCGCGACCTACGGAACATCAGCCAATGGAACCGAAGGGCCGTCGAAGATCAACAACATAAACTTGAACCTGAACACCACGTTCTCGCCGACCAGACTCAACGAGGGGCACTTCAGCTATTCGCGCGAATCCCGACCGCGGACCGCGACGCCGTCGAATTTGCCGGCGGATACCGCGATGGGATTCGTGACGACGTTCAGGTTTGGAAATCCGTTCTTTCTTGAACCAGCGGTCGACGAACTGGTCTGGCGCACACACCTGAAAGACAACTACTCGATCATTGCCGGACGACATACCTGGAAGATGGGCGGTGAGTGGGTGCACACGTTGAACGACCAAGTGTTCCGCGGCTTCTTCACCGGCCGTTATATCTTCGACAGTGTTACCGGCTTTTTGCGATATGCATCACCGGCGTCTCTTGGTCCGGGGTTCGGTCCAGCGGCGAACGCCGCGCACCTCCTTCTATTTCTGCAGGGCGCCGGGCCGAGCGGGCCGGCGACCGATGCGGCGGGGGCGTCGAAGATTACCAATCAAGATTACGCGTTGTTCGTTCAGGACAAGTGGCAAGTCCGGCCGCACTTCACCTTCAATTATGGGCTCAGATGGGAAGCCCAGATTTTTCCGGATCCGGTTGTTCCACCGGCGAAGACCGCTTATGGATTCTTGCTGAAGGATCCGAGGTTCCCGTCCGATGGAACGCTCCCGAATCAGAAGAAAGAGTTCCAGCCGCGCGTCGGATTCGCGTGGGATGTTGCGGGAAGCGGAAAATCGGTGCTGCGAGCCAGTTGGGGAATCTACAACGCCCGGCAGAACATGTTGTCGCAGGTCGGCTCGATCACCACAAACGGCGTTCAGCAGCAAACAATTGCCGGCGGCTTGTTCGCCAATCCTACAATTCTCCCAACCTGGCCGGGACTCATTACACCTACGGCTTCGTCGTGCGGTTCGAATCCTTTTCCATGCTTCAGCGGCGTTCGCGTATTCAGCAGAGACTATGCCAACCCGCGGATCTACACAACCAACGTCGGCTTCGAACAGGAGTTGGCGCCCAACTGGGCGTTCTATGCCGACTTCACACACTCGAAGGGCGTGCACCTGACTCGCTTCCTCAACGTAAATCGTAAGCTCGACAGCAGTGGGAATCCGATCTTCGGACCGCAGCTCGGCGAAGTGCAGGTTACAAGCAGCCCGGGCAAATCACTTTACCGCGGGATAACGCTTGGCATTCGGAAACGATTCAGCAATCGTTTTCAACTCGAAGGCAACTACGTGCTGTCCAAGGATAAGGACGACGATTCAAACGAACGCGATCCATTTACGGACCGTTCGTTTGACATCAACAACCTGTCGCTCGACTACGCTCTCTCGGACCGGGACATTCGACACAAGTTCAATTTCTTCTCCTACTCGGAGGTAGGCTGGGGCTTCGAGCTCAACACCCGCATTCAGGCTCATACGGCGCAGCCGATTACGCCTGGAGTGCGCACGGCTACAAACCGCAACACTGCTCGTAAAGACAACGGTTACTTTTCTTTTGACTGGAGGATTGCGCGTCCGATCAAGTTCGGCGACCGAATAGCGTTGCTGCCAACGTTTGAGATGTTCAACACTTTCAACAACGACAACAACGTAAACCCGCTGACCACACCCGGCCTCTTCAATTTCGATGGCTTCCTGCGTGTCGGCGTAGGCGATCCTCGACAGGTACAACTTGCGCTGAAGCTTACGTTCTAGGCACTCGATTGCATTGACGCTTCAAGAAGGCGGCTCACGGCTTAATGTTGTGAGCCGCCTTCGTTTTCGAGAATGCTTGCTCGAGTCGGGTTTGAAGCGCATCAGCGTCACACCCAGATTTGTTTAGCTCTCCTCCTCGAAAGTGCTGCGCACTGTATCCGCCAACGGATGATCGGAGTGGCTATCGAGCCAAGCCTCGAGTTCCGCTGTGATCTCCGGATTTCGAGAATCGGCGAGTCGAAGGGTAACCCATTCCGCGGCTCTCTCGCTTGCGCCGGAAGTAAGCCAGGCCATTGCGAGTCGCGCGGACTCAAGCGTACGTTCAATAGCCCATAGTCTGCCCCATAACCACGACCAACTCGTGTGGTTGCGATTCGAGTTAAGCCAATCGCGCACCCAATCAATCAACTCGCGAGGCGCTGACCAACCGGTGCGTTCACCGGCTGCGTTCAACAGATGTTGAGCCAGCCCATGTGTCTGTGGAAGGGCGCTGTGACCCAACACCCAGTCAGAACCAGCCGATAGAAATGCAGAGTCTCGGCAGCCATTCCTGAAACTCGCCTCCCAAATCTTGTCCCACTCACCACGATTTACATTCTCGCTGCGTTGCAGCCAGCGCCAGGATAATTGAGAAAGCGTCTCGGCGTTCTCGGATGGCTTGAACCGAAGCTCGTACAGGCGTTGCCAGACGAAGCTCCATGAGTCGTCACTTAAGTTGATTTCACGTAGCAACCACTCATACGCGGTTTGCAATAACGCGTTCGTTGCGATCTCTGCCGGTAGATCACTTCGCAACTCGACCAGCCTCTCCCACACGTACGACCAATCAGCGCGTTCCTGTTTTCCGCTCAGCCACTCATACCCAAGGCGTAGCAACGCGCTCGAATCGATCTCAGCGGGTAGATCCGCTCGCAACTTTACCAGCCTCCGCCATACGTGCGACCAATCAGAGCGTTCCTCTCTTCCGCCGAGCCACTCATATCCGAGGCGTAGCAACGCGCTCGCTTCGATCTCAGCCGGCAGATCAAGTCGCAACTCGACCAGTGTGCGCCACACGTACGACCAATCTGCGCGTTCCTCTCTTCCGCCCAGCCACTCATACCCAAGGCGTAGCAACGCGCTCGATTCGATATCGACTGGCAGATCACCCCGCAACTCGACCAGCCTCTGCCACATGTATGACCACTCTGCGCGTTCCTCTCTTCCGCCCAGCCACTCATACCCAAGGCGTAACGATCTGGATTCGATCTCTGCCGGAAGATCGCCTCGCAACTCGCTTAGCCTCCGCCAGACGTAGTTCCAATCTGCGCGTTCCCTTCTTCCGCCCAGCCACTCATGCCCGAGGCTTAGCAACGCGCTCGATTCGATATCGGCAGGCAGATCACCTCGCAGCTCGATCAGCCTCTCCCACACGTGCGCCCACTCGGGCGTGTCGATGGATCTGGAATCACGCAACCACTCCCAACCTGATCGAAGCGTGGTCGTTCGGCGCTCAGGTTCAAATCGATCGGCGCGGCCGGTGACGATCTCGAATACGTAAGCCCAGTTGCGGTTCTGAGGGAATTCATCGAGGAGACGAAGGGCTGAGAACCATGGAGCCTGTTCCGGCGCCGCGGCGGCCATAGGCCGGAGCACGAAATTCCAGTCAGGCTCGTACTCGTTTATGCTCAGCCAATCGACGGCGCCTCTGACGAGAGCGTTTAGGTCTTGATTGATCTCGCTCTTGTATCTGAACAGTGTTTCCCAAATGAACGACCATTGCCTGTTTCCCTGCGATTGATGCGATGCCAGCCAGCGTTCGCCATCGGAGATCAGCCCGGCATGCCCCGCATCGCTGCTCCAAAGCCTCAACCATAAAGTTGACCAGTAGCGATGTTCTGCGTGAAGCGCCTCACGAGCACGCTCGAACGAATTGTCCGCCAGAAGCTTCCGCACGCTTGGCTGTCGTGCGCTCCATACCGCCCAGTTTGTCCACGCTGTAGCTAGGTCGAACTGCGCCGGCAACCCTCTTCCCGTAATGATATCTGCCCAGTCTTGCGTCATTCCGCGCGCCAACTCCTCCAGGTCGAGAGTCGAAAGTCGTTCGTGGTTGTGCGCGACGCGCGAAAGTATGAGCTGCGCGACATTGGAGTCCGATTCAAGACTCTTAACAAACGCCCGTTGCAGATCTCGCGCTTGAACGATTTCATCGTCGCGCTCTCGAACAGCCTGGTAGATCGCATTACTCAAGTGCGGATGAGTGATCCGCACATACTCACCCGGGCGTCCCTTCAGAGTGAGGATCGAGAAATCGTGGTCCCTGTTCAGCCGCCGCAACGCATCGCTCTGCGATTCATCCAGCCACTCGCCAGGCGCCCAGATGTAAAGACGATTAAGGGCCAGCACGACTGTGAGAGCATCTGTCAGCCCTTCGTCTTGGAGGCGGCTGCGGAACCGGCGCCCAAACTCGCGCATTTCCCCTTCGCGCAGCTCGAACATCATCGAAATCATCAAGCCCTGGTCTTCTTCGAATGCTGTCCCCGCCTTTGCCTCCTCGCCCGTTCGGTTTCGGAACCACGACCTGAGCCGGTCGCGCTCGTCCGTCTGGACTGGCGGCAGCAGGAACTGCGACACGCGAAACGCTTCATCGTTTCCGCTCGCCTTCCATTCCTGGCGCTGCTCGGGCGCACCGCAGGTCACAAGAACCGGCCAGTCAGCCCGGTCGTGCTGGCGCAGCAGCCTGGCTATCTCTGCGAATCCGATGTCCTCGCGCTTGTTCGGTGAATAGAAGTCGTCGACGAACACATAGCACGGATCAGAGGCGTCCGGACCTGTCGCGGTCCACGCTTCGAGCAGAGGCAGAAGCTGCTCGCTCGCGTCATCCAGCCAAATGACAGTAGCCGCGCGATCCAGCACTAACTGCCTCATCAGCTCCAGCAAAAGCACGCTCTTGCCGTTTCCCGAGCGGCCTTCAATCCAGAGTGCATAAACGCCAGACTCTTTACGCCACTCGCGTTCGTTAACCAAACGGTCGAGCTCGGCAAGCGCGGCAACGACGTGATGCGGGCGATCGAGGAACCGACCATCTCGCAGATGAGCGAGCGTCGGAATTTGTCCGAGCACGACTTCGCGAGTTTGATGTGAGAGCGGCTCGACGTCTTTCGCGCTGAGCATCTGGCCCGGGAAGTGGCTCGCGCGCCGTCGCTTTAAGAATGCCTCGGCAATGTCATTGCGGACTCTCTCCGCGTTGCCCGGTTCCAAGCCGCGACGCAACGAAATATCGAGAGCTTCTCGCGCAAAAGCGAACGGGTCGTCAAGCACCGTCCAAGTCGCGGCGATGATGCGCCACCACGGGTCTGGATCGATACGCGGCTGCGCGACTCGGCCTGAAGCAAGCGGCCGAGCGAATCGCTCCTGTCGTTTGTCACGATCCTCGATGTCCTTCGGCAGTTGGACCCTGTCCCATCCAGGCGCCGCGCCGTCTAGTTTTCCAATTAGGCCGACGACTTCAAAATGAATTTGCCCGCGAAGTTCGCTCGCTTCGCGTTCGAAGAACTCGTCGAGGATCACGGCTTCCTCGGCGGCTTCACCCAACCTGGTTTTTGTGAGCGTGCGCTTAACCTGCACGCACACAACCCGGTCAGCCTCCACTCGAGCAGAATCTGAAAAGGCCTCGAGAAAGACTTGACCAGCGCGCTCGATATCAGAGTCCTGGGCTAACAGCGAAGCAAAGTCGGCGAGATAGGCGCGGAGTTGAAAATCGAATCCGGCAATCGCGCGAAGCCCGCCTCGCGCGCGATGCGAGTGTTCGTCAGCGTATCGATTCAGGAGATTGTTTATCCTCACCATTACAGAGGCCAGTCACTTGGCTCAAGCGAGAATCCGGCTGCAGTCGAAAGGCATTTCTATCACAGACTAGGGCTACACGCGAGACTCACAGACTTTATAACCCAGAGTAGCTTAACTTCTCGTCGATACGTTCCTAATTGCTATCTGAGCTGAATCTTGTGATCTGGTTTCCATTATTTTGTTGACTCCCTTTGACCAGCTCCATATAATCGCCGCACTCAATTCTCTCTTCTGATAGGAGGATCACAATGCCAGCCAAGACGTTAGCTGTGGCAGACCTCGCAAAGGCCGTGGATGCCGCGCTGCTCAAAGCGGTCGGCAAAGGAAGACCGGGCGGTCCAATCATCATCGGACGCGTGGTCAAGGATCTCGAAGGCAATCCGCTTAGCGCCGCGAAAAAGGTTACCGCAGAGATCGCGTCGAAACTCGCGGGCGTTAAGGCGACGCCAACCGCGATCCCGGGCAAGGACGGCACTACGATCGGGTTTATTATCCGAGGAGTGATAGAAAAATAGACCTGAGAGGCAGCGTTAGATCGTGGACAACAACGGGACGAAACTCACGCTCAAGCCATTGCTGTGTCCAAGCGCTCAACCCGACATGTCACACAGCATGGTGCTGGGCGTGATGGACAGCACTGGTGACCAGCCGATGCTGGCCTATCTTGATGAGCCATTACCGGTAACCGAAGACGTGCTGGCGATGGCCGGGCAGGTAAAGCCTACTGAGATCTTTCGCTTCGCTGCCGATTGTGAAGAGAGCCGTTGCTGTCACTTCGACGGAACGAACTGCCGGCTGGCTACGCGCATAGTCCAACTTTTGCCCGCAGTCGTCGAAACGCTTCCGCCTTGCACGATTCGTCCAACGTGCAGATGGTTTCAACAAGAAGGGCGAGAAGCGTGTTTTAGATGTCCAGAGATCGTGACTCAGGTCTACGACGAAAGCGAGAGAACGATGCTGGTGGCCACTCCTGCGTAAACATGTGACCGGCATATGAAGGCCGAGTTCTAGTTCGCGCCGAGCATTCGATCGACTGTCTCGTAACTGGCTTCCAGAGCCTGTTCCAGGTTCTCCGGTTGATTTCCACCCCCGGTAGCCATATCTGAGCGGCCACCGCCTTTGCCGCCCACCAAAGCCGATATCTCTCGAACAATCTGACCCGCGTTCAGTCGATTCGTTAGGTCATCAGTGACGCGAGCGACGAGCGAGGCTTTGCCGTCGTTCGCTTGACCTAACACCACAACACCGGACTTAAGCTTTTGCGATAGCGAATCTGCGAGCTGTCGCATACCGTTCGCGTCGAGATTGCTCACGCGACGCGCAACGACTCGTATGCCGGATACTTCGCGCGCGGTGTCCGCAGCAGACGCGGATTCTGATTGAGCCATCTTCAGCTTCAACTGTTCGATCTCGCGCTCGTAGCGGCGTACCTGCTCCTGAAGCTTTTCGACCTGCGATGGAATGTCGCGAGTCGGAACCTTGAATCGCGCTGCGAGTTCTTCGATCACCTGTTCATCGACTTGAAAACGCGCGATTGCTGCATCGGCAGTGAGCGCTTCTATTCGACGAACTCCGGCGGCTATCGAAGAGTCGCTGACGATCTTCATCGGACCGATGTCTCCGGTGGCATGAACGTGAGTGCCTCCACAAAGCTCGGTCGAGAACCCTGGGACGCTGACTACGCGAACGTCGGCGGCGTACTTCTCTCCAAACAGTGCCATCGCTCCCGATTGCAATGCTTCTTCGAGCGGTTTGATCTGAGTTTCGACCAATCGGTTTTGAAGCACTTCGTGATTCACAAGCCGTTCGATCTCAGCGATCTCGTCGTCGGTGAGTGGAGCATAGTGGGTGAAGTCGAATCGCAATCGATCAGGCGCAACGAGCGAGCCCGCTTGCTTGACATGAGGTCCGAGCACTTCACGCAATGCGGCGTGAAGTAGATGAGTTCCAGTGTGATTCGCTTTTATGCGGCGTCGGCGCTCGGCATCGACTCGAGCGTTTACGCTGTCGCCAACCCGAAGCTCGCCTTGCTCGACCTTGATGCGATGCAGATAGTAACCACTCACTACCGAATAGGTATCTTCAACTTCCGCGAGCGCGCTTTCACCTTCGAGAATTCCGGAATCGCCAATCTGACCGCCTGCCTCGGAATAAAACGGGGTGCGATCGAGAATGACTTCGCCGACTTGGTTTACCACAAGCGAGTCACGTTCTTCATCACCTGAAATGATTGCGAGTACACGCGCGGATGATGTCTCGGTCTCGCGATAACCTGTGAATTCGGTGCGTGGCAATCGAGCGGCCACCATCGCATAGATCTCACGAGCTCGTCGATCGGCTTCGATCGCTGCAGGCGCGGTCTGCTGCTGAAGCTCACGGAGCGCGGCGTCGAATCGTTCGTTGAATTCGTCTTCAGTGATGTCGGTGCCGTGCTGCCCAAGCACGACCCGGATCAAGTCGCGGGGCACGCCGTAGGTGTCGTAATTCCGCGCCAGCTCGAGCATCGGCGGAGCAGCAGGCGAATAGCGCTCGAACAACTCGGCAAGTCTTGGCTCGCCAACTGTCAGTATTCGACTGAAGCGCTGTTCTTCACCGCGAACCGTTTCGTCGATCAATTGACGCGACGCGACGAGTTCCGGGAAAGGCTCGCCCATCAGATTGACTATGAAGTCTGTGACTTTGTGAAAGAACGGTGGCTTTAGCCCGAGTCCTTTCTCGCCGTGATAGATTGCGCGGCGCATGATTTTTCGCAACACGTAATTGCGACCAATATTGCCGGGCGCAATGCCATCAGCAAGCGAAAATGCCGTCGCGCGAGCGTGATCGGCAATCACTCGCATCGACATACCTTCGGGCGTGTCGTAGTCGTAAGCTGTGCCGGCCAGCGTAGCAACGAATTCGATGATTGGCTTCAGAAGGTCTGTATCGTAATTCGACCTCACACCCTGAAGCACTGCAGCCAGGCGCTCGAGTCCCGCGCCGGTGTCCACTGACGGAGCAGGCAGCGGATCGAGCTTGTAACTGCCGTCGTCCAGGAGCGACCGATTGAACTGCATGAAGACGAGATTCCAAATCTCCATCGTCGTGTCGCCCGGTCCGTTGACATATTCGACTCGGTTGAACTCGGGATCGTTAGGGCGATCACCCATGTAGTAATGAATCTCCGAGCACGGCCCGCACGGACCGGTTTCGCCCATCTGCCAGAAGTTATCTGTCCTGCCGAATCGCAAGACTCGCTCCGGCCGCGCTCCCACTTGATGCCAATAACGCTCGGCCTCTTCATCGGGTCCTACCTCATCGTCACCCTCGAAGATGGTGAACCACAATCGCTCAGGATCGAGTTTCAGCTCGTTGACCAGCAGATCCCACGCGAAGTAAATCGCTTCCTTCTTGAAGTAATCGCCAAAAGAGAAATTACCGAGCATCTCGAAAAAAGTGTGATGCCTTGCAGTGCGCCCTACTTCGTCGAGATCGTTATGCTTCCCGCCGGCGCGCACGCATTTCTGAGATGACGTCGCGCGTTTGTAGTCGCGAGGCTCAACACCAAGGAACACATCTTTGAACTGATTCATTCCGGCATTAGTGAACAGGAGCGTTGGATCGTTCGCGGGCAATAGAGGCGAGCTCCGTACGACGCGATGGCCGCGCGCCGCAAAGTAATCCAGAAACTTCTGTCTGATTTCGTGTCCGGTCATAAGAGCTTGATGCTGATCGATGCCGAAAAAGGGATTATAGCAAGGCAGGCTGGATAAACGAAAAAGGGCTTGATCTGACTTCAGTCCTTTATCGCATAGCGGCTTCTTCGTCTCTCACTCTGAGCAGGTCGAGCATCAAGGACATATTGCTGGACGCCTCGATTATTACCGGATAGGCGCCAGCAGAACGCTTGAATTCAAATGAGCCTTCAGTGACATCGAGAAAGTCTTTGAGCGCGTCGCTGCCCTTCTTGAATCCTGACCGCGCGCCTACGATTTGGCCGTCATTGAAATGAATCTCGCCGTTGGCGGCGTGCGATGCAACTGTGAGCGCGCCCTGTAGCCGATTATTCTCGATGATCTGAATTACGTCGAAAAGGCTCACGACCGCGAAGTTGCCGAGCAGCAAATCGACCTTCGGCTGGCTGGGTTCAGCTTTCGCGTTCGAAGACGGCGCACCCGACGCAACCGGCGGGACAAATGGCCTTCCCTCGATCAAGCTTTCAAGTGCGGCAGCGTGCTCGGGCTTCAGATCCAGAAAGCGCACACCCATCCCCATCCCCGGCATGCAGTAGCGGACTTCCGCGGTGGTTTCGATTCGAACATCCTTCACATGGAATCTGAGCTCAAGAACCGTGCCCGGAGAAAAATTGGTCATCGTATCAATGAAAGCGCCGGTCATGCTGAGGTCATTGATTCGAGTCGCAAGGCGGCTGACACCTGAACCGTCACACTCGACTTCGCAGATGTAGGTTATGCGCTTTGCGTCGCGTCTGTCCTTCGCGCTATTCATCAATGCTTTCTACTCAAAGCGATGAGCCCGGAAGATTGAGGGCCGGATCAACTCTGTGAATGCTTACGGTCATCATCGCTAATTGCTGTCGTCGATCCCGGCTTGTAGCGCTCGGAGTTTTCTGATTATCAAATCGAACTCGAATCCGCGCCTCGCCAGATGATCGAACATGCGCTTGGCGGCAGCCCTGTCCGCAGGCCGGCCGTGTGTGCGTATGCGCCGTTGAATCGCTTTGTCGATCAGAGCATCTTCGGCAGCCTCCCCGAACACTACATCGAGGGCCGCTTCTATGGTTTTGGCTGGGATCTTCTTGAGGGCGAGCTCGCGTTTGAGTTTCGCGCGGCCCAGAGGCCGCAAGCCGACGCGATAGCTGGCGTAACTTTGCGCGAATCGATCGTCGTTAACGTAGTCCAGTTCCTTCAACTTGTTTATGCAACTCTCAACCGCATCGCGATTGTATCCCTGCCTGTTAATCAGCCGCTCTCGTAACTCGCTTTCGCTGCACGAGCGAGCCGACAGGATTCTGAAAGCCGAAGCCATGACCTTGTCGTGCTGACTTCCAGTTTGTTCTCTGTCGCTCTCCTTGCTTGTCCGAAACATTTGGCGCGGTTGCGCCGCCGGGCGTCGCCCGCCCTTCATCTTGTTACTTGCTCTGTTCCTTCTAAAAGCCAATTAACAAACTGCTTCGTCTCGGGCTTTGTCGCATCAAGCGCGCCGGTTCGCTTGCGCGATCTTTCCATGTCTTCGCGAGCATGATCTGAAACTGATCTTATGCCCGATACCCTGAGTCTGAATTCGTCGGAATTGGTCGCCCCGTTCAACGCTTCTTCGTATGATATCAACCCGCGAGTATACAGATCAAACAACGACTGATCGAAGGTTTGCATGCCGTACTGCGAAGTGCCCTGCGCCATCGCTTCGCGAATCGTCGAGGTTTTCTCGGGATGAATGATGCAATCGCGAATGTAAGGCGTCACGATCATCACCTCGACTGCCGGAACGCGGCCCTGTATCGCCTCGGCTGCTCGCAGGAGTCTCATCGAGATCACGGCCTTCAATACGCTTGCAAGCTGCAAACGAATCGCGCGTTGCTGATGCGGTGGAAAGACTGTGACTATGCGATTGATCGTTTCGGTTGCGTCCAGTGTGTGCAACGTAGACAGGACCAGATGTCCGGTTTCCGCGGCCGTCAGCGCGGTTTCTATTGTTTCGTAATCTCGCATCTCGCCGACCAGAATGATGTCAGGATCTTGTCGGAGGGCGCCCCGCAGCGCCTCGGAAAAGCTACGCGTGTCGACGTCTACCTCGCGTTGATTCACGTAAGATTTCTTGTCCCGATGCAGGAACTCGATCGGGTCTTCGATAGTAACAATGTGGCCGGTTCGAGTGCGATTCATGTAGTCGATCATTGCCGCGAGGGTTGTGGACTTGCCCGAACCCGTCGACCCAGTGACCAGCACGAGTCCGCGGTTCTCTTCGGCAATCTTTTCAATCACCGGCGGCAACCGAAGCTCATCGCTTGTGCGAACAGTAGTGGGAATTACTCTCAGCACCATTCCGACCGTGCCGCGCTGCTGAAAGATATTGCAGCGAAAGCGGCCAAGCCCCGATACGCCGTAGGCAATATCAATTTCCGAATTCTCGTTGAACCGCTGCTTCTGGCGATTGTTCATGATCGAGAAGGCCATGTTCAGCGTATCTTCACCAGCCAATCGCTGCGCTTCCACCATCGGCTGAAGCTCTCCGTTGATTCTCATAAACGGAAAGCTGCCGGCCTTGATGTGCAAGTCAGACGCGCCTTTGCTGCACGCGATAGTCAGCAATTGGTCGATACTTTGTGACATGTTGTTGCCTCGCAGAGCGCGCTTGCTCGAAATGAATGACTCGTTGCGGCGCACGCGTAATTGCGGCGTGCCGCCTCGATCAAACATCAGGTAGTCGGTTGGGGTCGATTTAGAAAAGGGGCATTGCGCCGACTGGTTGGTTATGTCCCCGATTGGGGCCAACTCGCCTGCCCATTATAGGATCAAGGGAAATGAGGGGCAACAGTAATAATCAGCGGGAACACAGGGATTTAGAGGAAAGAAGCACCTTGAATCGCGGTTCGTTATCTTGGCGGCGTGCCGGGGTGGTCGAATCGGGCCTTCAACATCTCGGCTGCTCTCTCGCGCGGCACGACCAGGTCAGTGTCGACAAACTTGCCTCGGCTACTCACGTGAATCAACGAAAGCAGTTCTGCGATGTCAGGACTCTTGTTCTTTTGAGCCATTTTCATAAACCCGAAAAGAATGTTCAACAAATCAGCCTTGGCCTTGGCGATTTCAGGAGTCTGCGCGAAGGCGGTGATTCTGAGCCGGGCAATTTTGTCGTCAACCTTGAGGCTGATAGTGGCCGTTGAGAGATCCGATACCGGGCCGAGAGCGTGAGACTCACCGATGTTCCAAAGTATCTCGAGCGCCTTGGTGTCTATGATTTTCGACTCAGAAGACTTGATGATGCGAACGTTTGACAGCGATCCGTCCGGTTCAACCTTGAAGCCTGCCCACATCTCGAATTTCATCTCCGGAATATCGAGTCCCCCGGCCTGGAACATCTCATACAGCTTGCC
>Ga0075436_100000273_pt1 | contig 32570 bp, 19 predicted proteins | sample RhiMethybrSRZTD5_FD_75303 | JGI IMG/M metagenome (GOLD analysis project Ga0075436, IMG submission 75303) | Populus rhizosphere microbial communities from Tennessee, USA - Rhizosphere MetaG P. TD hybrid SRZTD5 | ecosystem: Host-associated > Plants > Roots > Rhizosphere > Soil | place: USA...
CGCAGTGAATATGGATTGGGATTTTGTGAAACGCCTCCGCGATACGGTGACCGTGAAATTGCTCATTAAGGGCATTGTCACGCGCGAGGACGCACGGCTCGCTGTTGAACACGGCGTGGATGGGTTAATCGTTTCGAATCACGGAGGGCGCGCGGAAGATACGTTGCGCCCTACGATCGAGAGTCTACCCGAGGTTCTCGACGGCGTTGCGGGCAAAGTGCCTGTGATTGTCGACGGCGGCGTGCGCCGCGGCACGGATATTTTCAAAGCGCTCGCGCTCGGCGCGACGGCGGTCGGCTTCGGAAGGCCCCACTCCTGGGGCCTCGGGGCATTTGGCCAAGCCGGAGTGGAGGCGGTCCTGGAGATTTATCGGCGCGAATTACGCACCATCATGCGCCAGGCGGGAACAACCTCGCTCGACAAAATCACGCACGATTACCTAGTCGCGCGCCCGTCCTGATTCTGTCTATCCGCGTTCCTCACGGCGCCCACAGGCGGACGCCGATAAGGTGCCAAGCGGATAAGAATAACGTCACGATGCAGCAAGCGCTTGAAACTAGCAGCGCGTAAGTGCGCTCTGCTTTATGTATTCCCGCCTTGGGGACACTCACCGCCAGTGCAAGTCCCACCAGCGACAGCACCATGAACACTATGGTCATAATCCACACTAGAAACGACCAGAAATTGAATGTCCCAATGTTGTCTGTCACCTTGGTAAAGGCAAAGAGGACTAGCAGAAGACTGAGCACGGCAAAGAGCGGCACCGCTCTCACGCTCACGTGCTTCATGCGCTTCACTTTCTTAATGAATCTAGCCAGCAGCAACCACAATCCCCAAAAAAGCGCATACGGCAGCGCGGCGGCCATTACCACGGCCGATGCAGCCAGAAGGAGCAGCCGCGTGAACATCCAAATCGGAAAAACCCTTTCTCCGTAGGCCTCCCCGTCTTCTCCCGCGCGGACATAAATCATTCGGCCATTTGAGTCGGGAAAGAAAACGGCTGTGGCCTCAGGTTCTGTTTCCCCGCGAAAAAGATTTTTGCCGACCGGCAATAACGGTTCATGCCCTTTTCCGAAAAGCGATGAACACTCCAACTTGTTATCCGCCACGCGAATCCACGTGCCTCGGGTCAACTCGCCCAGGAACGCAAGCAACTGGCTCCTTGGAGCGCGCGGTGCGTAATAACCGTAAAACTTCTTCAGTTCATTTGCCGTGAGCGAAATCACCGGCTGCTGCGGTTTGGAAAAATCCTTGGAAAGAAACTCAATGGCCAAATGATTCATGTCCTGAAGAGCTTTGTACGACACCGCGCTGTTCAACAGCACTACGTAACCCCAGTTTTGTTCCGGCATATACCGGTAGGTAGAGATGAAGCCGTCAATTCCTCCGTCGTGCCCGTGCGTGATGACGCCGCCCTCGCTTTCTGTGTAATTTGCCAGGCCGTAGCCTAGGCGCAATCCATTTTTCGTAGAGGAAATCGTTTCGGGGTATTCCATACGCGCGATCGATTCCGGCTTTACCAATGAAACGCCGCCAGCGCTGCCGCGCCGCAGAAAAAACTGCACCAGCTTCGCCAATTCGCCGGGCGAAGCCTTCATGTCACCGGCTGGGCGCAGGTAAATATTTTTGTAAGGAACCGGGCGTGGCGGATTCGCCTCGTAGCCTTGCGCGAGGGCGGCACGATTCACATCCGTGAGTCGAAAATCGCCGACCGTAATCTCTAGGGGCGCAAGAAGATTTTGCTGGATGTAAGTGTCGAAGGACTGGCCGCTGACTTTTTCGATCAGGTAGCCCGCGATGCCGTAGCCAGGGTTCGAATAGGAAAAGCGTGTACCTGGCGGCCAGCGCACATCTTGCGGCTCCTGAAATCGCTTGAAGACGTCAAGCAGCGGATAATCCGCACGATCCTTGCGATTGTAAACCTCGCTCGGCTGCATATCGTCAAACCCAGCGGAATGTTCCAGGAGATTCACCACACGTACCGGACTTGTGCTTGCCCACCGGTTTTTCATCGGAATTTCCGGCGCCATATCCTGCAAACGCGAATACAGGTTGATTCTTCCGTCTTCCTGCAATTTCAAAAGCGCCAGCGCCACAAACGTTTTGCTGATTGAGCCGACGCGGAATTCCGTGTCGCAAGTTACATCGCGGTTTGCCGACAAGTCTGCCTTTCCGATTCCGCCGCACCACAACACTTGGCCGTTCGAAACCAGCGCCACGCCCGCTCCGGTCACATGCTCTCTCTCAACAACGTCCTTCATGGCCTTTTGCAATTCTTCGGTCGCATGTGGATGCGGCAGCTCTTCCTTCTTTTGCTCCACCTGCGGAGAAGCAAGAGCGGCTGGCTCGGCAATCAAAAAGGACAAAATGATAGCTGGCAACAAGATCCGCCGCATGAAACGCTCCTTAGACAAACTTTTCTTCCGTTCGCGGCATTCTATCTGCGAATTCTTATAGGTACAAAAGATTTGCCTTGCCGGTTGTGCGGACGTGTTCCCCAATTGACGCTGTCCTGAGTCTCGCTTAGGATGCGGCACGCTGCCGTTTTTGCTTTATATCCTGAAGTTCGGGGGTTTGTCCGCAAAATGAAACATCTCCTCTCTGTTCTCGCTTGGGTTGTCGTAGCGCTTCTGGGAGCGGGCGCTCTCGGCGCGATTGCCATTCACCGCGGCGAGCCGCTCAATGCCATGTGGTTTGTCATCGCCGCGCTTTGTTGTTACCTTGTCGCCTTCCGTCTGTATTCGGCGTTTGTTGCGGCGAAAGTTCTTGCACTCGATGATACGCGCGCCACTCCTGCGGAACGGCACGACGACGGCCGCGACTTTGTGCCTACCAACAAATGGGTCCTCTTCGGCCATCATTTCGCCGCGATCGCCGGCCCCGGCCCGCTTGTGGGCCCCACGCTGGCCGCACAATTCGGCTATCTCCCGGGAACGTTGTGGCTGATAGTCGGCGCCGCGTTTGGCGGCTGCGTCCAGGATTTTGTGATTCTCTTTTGCTCGATTCGACGTGACGGAAAATCGCTGGGCCAGATGGCGCGCGAAGAAGTGAGCAGGCGGGGTGGCATCATCGCTCAACTCGCTGTACTCGCCATCATCATTATTCTCCTCGGCGTCATCGCTCTGGTCGTGGTGAATGCACTGCGAGCTTCGCCTTGGGCCACTTTCACCATCTCCATGACGCTGCCCATTGCGCTGTTGCTCGGCGTATACCTGCGATTCCTCCGCCCCGGAAAGGTCGTCGAGGCTTCCGTGATCGGGCTCGCCTTCGTGCTCTTTGTGGTCGTCGCTGGGCGATGGGTGGCGGAATCTCCGTCGTGGTCACATGTGTTTACACTCGGAGGCGTGTCGCTCGCAATCGCGATCATTATTTACGGTTATATCGCTTCCGTCCTGCCCGTCTGGCTGTTGTTGGCGCCTCGCGATTACCTGATTGCATTCATCAAAGCAGGAGCCATCTTTTCACTCGCCGCCGGCATTTTGTTCGTCCGGCCGGACGTCTTGATGCCGCCGCTCACTCGCTTCATCGACGGAACTGGGCCCGTCTTTGCCGGAAAGATTTTCCCCTTCTGCTTCATTACCATTGCATGCGGAGCAATAAGCGGATTTCACTCGCTAATCTCCTCGGGCACCACGCCGAAAATGATCCTGCGCGAGAGCCAGGCGCGTTTCATCGGCTACGGCGCCATGCTGCTGGAGTCGTTCGTTGGTGTAATGGCCATGGTCGCGGCATGCGCCATGACCCCGGGCGTATATTTCGCCATCAACAGCCCCGCTAGCATCGTCGGGCACACTGCGGAAGCCGCCGCCACCACCATCAGCGGCTGGGGCTATCAGATTGACGCGCAGACGATGACGCAACTGGCGCAATCAGTCGGCGAGCAAACGCTGCTGAATCGCACCGGCGGAGCGCCGTCGCTCGCCGTTGGCATGGCCCAGATCTTTTCAAGCACCATCGGTGGCGGACGCCTTCTCGGCATCTGGTATCACTTTGCCATCATGTTTGAAGCGCTTTTTGTGCTTACGGTGCTGGATGCCGGCACGCGCGTCGGGCGCTTCATGATTCATGAAATGGGCGGGCATCTCTGGAAACCGCTCGCGCGCACGAACTGGCTGCCCGCGGTTTTGCTTTGCAGCGCGGTCATCGTCGGAGCCTGGGGCTATTTTCTTTATCAGGGCGTGATCGATCCTTTGGGGGGAATCAACTCACTGTGGCCGCTCTTTGGGATTGCCAATCAGTTGCTTGCTGCGGTAGCGCTCGTGGTGGCCACCACTATTTTGATGAAGATGGGGCGGCTGCGGTGGATTTGGGTGACCATGATTCCGATGGCGGCTCTCATTATCATCACCATGACTTCAAGCTACCAAAAAATTCTCAGCCCGAATCCGCGCATCGGTTTTCTCTCTGGAGCGAATGAACTTGCGGCACAAATCGCAAGCGGCACCCTGTCGGCGGCGAGAATCGCGGAGACCCACCGTCTCATGTTCAATCTGCGCCTCGATGCCGTAGTCACATCGGTCCTCGTCGTAATGATTTTGCTTCTCATCATCGAAGCGCTGGGCCAGTGGTATGGAATTTTGAGCCGCCGCCGCGAAGCCGTATTGCACGAATCGCCCTACATCGCGACACGCTGGGCCCCAAACTTCTCCGGCACCACCCACGACGCCGTTGTCGGCGACGCCATGGGAGACGATTGATGCGTAAAGCGGCCAAGAAAACCAAACGCTTCCTTCGCCGCTTCTGGCGCGGCCTACGCGAATGGTGCGGCGATGCGGCTTACGAAAGCTACTTGGGTTCAAAAGCCCGCCGCGTTGGCTCCTGCCGTACGCTGAGCCAGGCAGAGTTTTACGTCGAGCAGCTCAATCGCCGCTATTCACGCCCCAACCGCTGCTGTTGAGAACTCCGAACTCGAGTCTTGCCTCTACGTTTTGACGGCGTTACACTCCCCCCAATCTCTGTTAGGCCCGCTTTTGAAAATCTTCTTGGAGGAATCATGCGACTAATGCCTCGTTTGCTCTTGCTCCCTGTCCTTGTGCTTGCCGTCGGCCTCCTCTTTTTGAACTCGGCGGCGCAGGACAAAGCCAAACCCGATTTCGACATGACCGCGAGCTACATCGAAGCCTGCAGTTGCGACATGTTCTGTCCCTGCTACTTCAACACGCATTCCACGAATCACATGGGAATGGGTGACCACAACATGGACGAGCACTTCTGCCGCGCCAACCTCGTTCTTAAAGTCGGCAAGGACTCCTACTATAAGGACGTGAAACTGGATGGCGCGAAGGTCTGGATCGCCACCGATCTGGGAAGCGATTGGAGCACCGGCAAGGATTCCTGGCTGGTGGTGAACTTCGATCCCGCCGTCACCAAGGAACAGCAGGCCGCGCTGGCCGACATTCTCGGCCAGCTCTATCCGATTCCCTGGCAGAAGAAGGCCGTGCAAACCGCGGCCTTTTCCTGGACCGTGGACACGAAAGCAGGAGTGGCGCACGCCAAAATGAACGACGGCAAAGGCGAGGTCATTCTGGAAAAAGTGAAGGGTGACGAGGCAAACCACGAAGTGGTCATCAGCAACCTGAAATACTGGGGAGCGCAGTCCAACAACGGCTTCCGCATGTGGAAAAGCAAACACGAAGCGTTCGAAGGCGACGGCCACAAATTCTCGTATGACGGCACGAACGGCTTCTTAATCACTATTCATTTCTCAGGGAATGCCAAGGCCGGCTCAGCAGACTAAACTTCGGCCAAACCCCACGCAGGCGCCTGCGTGTCGCTCCTTTGAAACATCGTCGGCGCCTGCCTAGAATTCCTCGTCCTCTTCGCCTCGATTTTTCAAGACCGTGGCTTTGTGTGTAATCCGTATGCTGTTGTTGCGAATCCCGGAAAGGATCGCCCGTCTCGTCTCGGCAGGCAGCATCTCCGGAGCAAACACTCCTGCAAGCTCCTTCGGAAAAAACTTAATGAATAGCGCCGCAACGTGAGCCGTGGCATAGGCTACGGGTGTAGTAAGCCGTCCTTGCTGCCGAATCTGGTACAGGGTGGGAAACATGCAGTCGCTTCGTAGCAACAAATGCTCGTCTGCGGTCTTGCCGTGCTTCACGCCCTTGACCAAAACTGCCGCCGCAAATCGCGCGTTCTGCAGAATCCCTTGCCGAATCAGCTTGGCGATCCTTTTTGGGGAGAATGTTTGGGGAAAGCGATGACGTACCAGCCCGCGCGATTTCGTTAGTTTTCCCAGCCGGTGCCAGCGACGCAGCCGGTCAATCTCATTTCCCCCGATCTTTACGTCCAAGTCGCGCATACGAATGAATTGCGGAAGAGTGGCTACTTCATCTTGGGCGGCCAGCACCACGCGCACGGCGCCAATCGGTTCGGCGAACCGGAATTCCTCGGCCTCGGAGAACCGCTTGCCCAATTGAAATTTTCCGTTCCGATAGATGCGTGGATGCGACACTGCTTCGTCAAATGATACTTCCGGGGACCATTGCGAGATTGGGTCGTCGCTCTCGCTGCTCTCGTACAGGCGGATGTGCACGGCATCCACTTCGTCGAACGAGTCGGCGGCGCGTTTCGCCAACAGATTGGTCAAGCCCGGTGCGACCCCTGCATTGATCACCGCCGCGCGGTTCTTCTCTTCGAACCTCTTCGCGTAGCGGAACTGCTCGGCTTTGAAGGGATTCCTCGTCAAATGCGAGCTGAGGTCTAGGTAATGCGCCCGCAACCGCAGCGCTGCGCGCAGGACAATTTCATTGAACACGGAAGCCGTAGCATTAACGATGAGCTGGCAGCCCTTCGCCGCCTTGACGATGCCACGCAGGTTTCGGGCATTCACTTCCGTCACAGGGATCGTGCTTCTTTTTCCCAGGAAGCGCCTCGCCCGCTCGGGATCGCGGTCCCCGCACCAGACCGTATGTCCTTGGCGCTCCAGCAATTGTGCGAGAAGTGAGCCGGTCGCACCGGCCCCTAAGACGAAGATCCGCATGGCGTGCGCAAGACTTTATCACAATCCCTAACGCGTCCCTCAGGATGTGTGGGCATGGCATTGCAGTGCATTGCACCTGCGGCCCGGGGGGCGTACACTGTCGTCGTAACTCCGACCCCTCCAACCTACCGGAGAGCCAACCTAGGGCTGCAGGGGCGATGTCCCGCGCAATTCCGGGATTCAGGGTTCGGGTGGAAACGCCCGCGCCTCCCGCGATTGGAAAGGAGCAATTCACCGGAAATCTACTGATTTCCGGAGTGCGCCCGATTCCAACCGTTGGATCGGGCGGTTTTGTTTTTGGGGCGGGTGAGCCAGTTTTCTTCGCAGAGGCATCCAAGCTTAGACCAGACAAGATGACCCTTCACGACAGCTTCGGCCGCCAGATCACCGACCTTCGCATTTCGGTCACCGACCGCTGCAATTTCCGCTGTGTCTATTGCCGCTCCGCCGACCCGGAAAACTATCGCGATCACGACGAAATTCTCTCCTGGTCCGAACTCGACCGCCTGGCCAGAATCTTTCTCGACCTTGGCATCCGCAAAATCCGCGTTACCGGCGGCGAGCCCCTGGTCCGCGATGGCGTGGAGAACTACATTTCGCGCCTCCACTCGCTGGGCTTCCCCGACATCTCCATGACCACCAACGGCCACCTCCTGGCCGCGCGCTGTGACCTCCTGATCGCGGCAGGCCTGCGCCGCATCAACATCAGCCTCGACTCGCTCGATTCAGCCAAGTTCGAGCGCATCACCCGCACCCAATCGTTTTCCAAAGTCATGGATGGCATCGACGCCGTGCAAAACTCGCGCCTCGCCCCGGCCAAAGTGAATGCCGTGCTCGTGCGCGGCCTCAACGACGATGAAGTCGAAGCCTTCGCCCAATTTGCCCGCGATCGCGGCGTTATTATGCGTTTCATCGAATTCATGCCGCTGGACGCCGACCGCCACTGGTCCCGCGAACTCGTGGTCCCTGCCGCGGAGGTTTACGAGCGCATCCACGCGCGTTGGCCTCTCGTTCAAGTCCCTCACGAACGCAGCGAAACGGCCCGCAAATATCGCTTCGCCGACGGCGCTCCGGGCGAAATAGGCCTCATCGCTTCAGTGACACAGCCGTTTTGCGGCTTCTGTTCGCGGATCCGTATCACCGCCGACGGCAAGCTCCGCACCTGTCTTTTCAGCAAAGAGGATCACGACATCCGTTTCCTCTTGCGCGACGGCGCTTCGGACGACGACCTGGCAACCTATGTTCGTTCCGTAGTCAATGAAAAAGAAGAGGGCCACCGCATCAACGAGCCTGGTTTTGTGCCCCCTTCCCGCACCATGGTCTTCATCGGGGGGTAGTAGACAATCGGGCTATATGTGAGAAAATAGAGATTCACAGCGGTTCAGGGACCGCAGGTAGAACCACCTCTTAAGGTAAAAAATACACCAGCCATGGGCCAACTAGTTTCCATATCGGGAGGCAGCACCATCATCGGCGCGGAGCCGCCGGCAACTGTTCGGGCGCCGGAGATCGAGCCGGGGGTCGGTTGCAACTTTGACTCCTACCTGCTCGTTCCCGATAACACGCTGGATGACCGCATCGCCGCCGCCAAAGGCCGCTTGGGAGAGGACGTTGTCATCCTCGGCCACCATTACCAGCGCGATGAAGTCATCAAGTTCGCCGATTTTCGAGGAGATTCCCTCAAACTCTCGTTCCAAGCCTCCGAAGCCTATGCCCGCTACATCGTTTTCTGCGGCGTTCATTTCATGGCCGAAAGTGCAGATATTCTTCGCCGCGAGCACCAAATTGTTGTTTTGCCTGACCTGAACGCCGGTTGTTCGATGGCAGATATGGCCGACATCGGCCAGGTGGAAGCCTGCTGGGACGAACTCGCCTCTGTGGTGGACGCTAACCGGATCGTTCCTGTCAGCTACATGAACTCCACAGCTGCGATCAAAGCGTTCACCGGCGAGCATCGCGGCTCGATATGCACCAGTTCGAATGCCGCTGCGGTCATGAAATGGGCCTTCGAGAATGGCGAAAAAGCCCTTTTCCTCCCTGACGAGCATCTTGGCCGCAACACCGGCTTTCGCATGGGGGTTCCGCTCGAACAAATGATTGTCTGGGACCCGTATCAGGAGCTGGGCGGGAACTCTGCAGAAGCGATTCGCAGCGCGCGCATCATCCTGTGGAAAGGCTACTGCTCTGTGCACCAACGTTTCACACCAGAACAAGTTGCACGCGTCCGCCGCGAACATCCCGGCATTCGCGTCATCGTCCATCCCGAATGCCGCTTCGAGGTCGCCCAAGCCGCCGACCAAATTGGCTCGACCGAAGGCATCATCAAAGCTATCGAGTCTGCCCCTGCAGGTTCCGAATGGGCCGTGGGCACGGAAATCCACCTCGTCAACCGCCTCGGCAAGGCTTTCCACGACCGCAGCGTCATTTCGCTCGACCCCAACGTTTGTGTCTGCACGACCATGTTCCGCATCACTCCGCAGCATCTCCTCTGGACCCTGGAGAACCTCGGCGCAGGCAACGTCGTGAACCGCATCTCCGTGGACGAACGCACGCGTTACTACGCCCGGCTGGCCCTCGACCGCATGCTTGCGTTGCGTTAGGCCACAGCAGCAGGAATTGCGGTCGGTTTCTTCTTGCAAAGCGTCTAACTCTAGAAGAGACTCCGTTTGTGCTGCGTTGAATGAAGGAACCTGAGTCGAAGAAGACGAATGGCTGACGAAGATCCAGAGCAGGACGAAACTCCGGAGCCGCCCCAGCGGCTCTTCACGCTTCCTGAAGCTGAACGTGTGCGCAAAGACCTGGAACCCTTCCTGATCGAAGCCATTGATTGCCGTAAGAAACTCTCCGGCCTGGAAAACGACCTGTCCGCAGTTTCCGCTCGCATCATGATGATGGGCGGAGTCATCGTTCCTTATGAAAAACTGTCCAAGCTCCGCGCCGAGCACACGCAGCTCGCACAATCGCTGAAGTCTGCGCTCAGCCGCATTCTTGAAACGGGCTGCATCGTCAAGGATCTGGACGTCGGTCTCCTCGATTTTCCAGCGATTATCGACAATCAGGATGTTTACCTCTGCTGGAAACTCGGCGAAGACCGCATCCGCTTTTATCATCGCCAGGATGAGGGCTTTGCGGGCCGCAAGCCGCTCGATCCGCGTGACCTCGGCCCCAGCGACAAAGTGCAGTAGCATTGTTGTTCGAGTGAGAAGTTTTTCGTATAGCGCCGGGCTTCAGCCAGGCGCTTCTTCCCGGCGCATATTTTTTGCGAATTTAAACTGTGAGCCACCTTGACTGACCACCCCACGAACCGCCTGAAAGATTCCGCCAGTCCTTATCTTCGTTCCGCAGCTCACCAGCCCATTGACTGGCACGAATGGGGCGATGCCGCCTTCGCGCGCGCCAAATCTGAGGACAAGCCCATTCTCCTCGACATCGGCGCCGTGTGGTGCCACTGGTGCCACGTCATTGATCGCGAGAGTTACGAAAACGTCGAAATCGCCAAAATCATCAACGAGCATTTTGTCCCCGTGAAGGTAGATCGCGACGAGCGCCCCGACGTGGACTCCCGCTACCAATCCGCCATCAGCTCCATTTCCGGGCAAGGCGGCTGGCCGCTTACGGGTTTTCTGCTGCCAGATGGAAAGCCTTTTTTCGGTGGAACCTATTTCCCACCCGAAGACCAGATGGGCCGCCCCGGCTTTCGCCGCGTGCTTCTCGCCGTCGCGGATTCCTATCGCAACAAGCGCAGCGAACTCGAGCGCGCCGCCAATTCGTTGTCGGATGCGGTCGCACAGGCGGAGGCCTTCAGCAGCGCACGCGCGGAATTCGATCCCGGCGTCGTCGACGCTCAAATCCAATCCATCACGCAACTCTTTGACATCAAAAACGGCGGCTTTGGCCGGGCGCCGAAATTTCCTCACGCCTCCGCCGTCGATCTGCTTCTCGAGCACTGTCAGCAAACCAAGGAAAAACATCTCCTTGCAATGGTCAAGACCACGCTTGAAAAAATGGCTCGCGGAGGCGTCTACGACCAGCTCGCCGGAGGTTTCCATCGCTATTCCGTCGACGAACGCTGGCTCGTCCCGCACTTCGAGAAAATGTCCTACGACAACTCCGAGTTGCTGAAGAACTATTTGCACATCTCTAAAACTAGCCAGAAGCACGATTGGGAGGCCTCTTTCTCCGAGGTCGCTGAAAGAATCGTACTGTGGGTGATGTCTGATCTTTCTGACCGGGACAAAGGCGGATTTTACGCCAGTCAGGATGCTGACTATTCACTCGACGACGACGGAGATTTTTTTACCTGGACTCTGGATGAAGTTCGAGCGGTTCTCACTCCTGAAGAGTCGCGCGTGATTGAACTTTATTACGACGTCGAGCCACACGGCGAAATGCACCACAACCCCGCCAAGAATGTCCTATGGATCGCACGCGGCTTTAACGAAATTGGGCAGATTCTGCAGCAGGATCCGGACGAAATCGTAACAATCAAGCTGAAGGCCGAGGGAAAAATGATGCAGGCCCGTCTGAACCGGCCTGTACCCTTTATCGACAAGACGATGTACGCGGCTTGGAACGCGATGTTTGTTTCCGCCTTCCTGGACGCTTCGCATTCTCTCTTTACGCCGTCGGTCGCTGAACAATGCAAATCGTTCGCGCTGAAAACTCTGGACCGCATGCTGACCGAAGCTTGGAGTGAATCGCGCGGATTCAGCCATCGCATTGGCGGGCCCTCGCTCGAGGGCTCACTCGACGATCAGGTTTTCAGCGTAATCGCCTTGCTCGACGCCTACGAAGCCACCCTCGACGCCCGCTATTTCACCGCCGCGCAAAAAACGATGGATCTCGCCATAACTCGTCACGGCGACGCCGAAAACGGCGGCTTTTTCGATCGCCCCGTCGACGCCGCCCCGATGGGCGGTCTTGAAGTCCGCCGCAAGCCGTTTCAGGATTCACCCACGCCGAGCGCCAATTCCGTTGCTGCTATCGCGCTGATTCGAATGCATGCTTTCACCGGCGAGCAGCGTTACCATGATTTCGCAAGAAAAACGCTCGAAGCTTTTGCTGGCGTCGCCCCGCAGTATGGCCTCTTCGCCGCAACCTATGGGCTCGCCGCCACGCTCTTTACGCATCATCCCATTCAGGTTGTCATCACCGGTAATTCGAATGATCCCGCGGCACAAGCCCTTGAGGATGCCGCCCACCGCGTCTTCCGCTTTGGCAAGTCCGTTCTCCGCGTTACTCCCGGCACTCAGCTCGCCGCACTGGCGAGCGCTCTCAGGGAAACGCTTCCCCATCTCCCGCTCGACAAGCCTCTTGCCGTCGTCTGCTCAGGCCAAACTTGCCTTTCTCCCACCAATGATCCCGACCAACTCAGGGCTTACCTCGAAAACGGCGCGGTAGGCGCGGCGTCCTCGTAGCCGCTTACAACGTCTGGCTCGCAGGTTCCTTCGGAATACAAAACGGACACGGCACAGTCGCCGTGTCCGCTGATTCACTGCTCGAAATGGATTTCAAATCTCGCGATCGGCGGTCTACACAGTCACAAGTCCCCAGTCCCCAATCTCGACTACTTCTTCGGCCTCGACTCCGGCGGCACCATCCCATTCGCCCGGTAATACACCACCAGGTTGCCGTAGTGCTCTCCGGAGTGCTCGATCAATCCGTACGCCAAATCACCCACTCGGTTGAGCCGTGGGCCGCCGGCGTTCACGGCTTCGTTCATTCCCTTGTCGCCTTTGGCCTTGATCACATCGGCGCCATCCTTCACGCACTGCTTCACATACGCCACTAAGTCCGCCTTGCCGTTGATTTTCAGGTCCGCGGGTTTGGGATCATCCGCATAGCGCGGCTTCTTGTTCTGCGCCGGGTCCGTGAAGTAGTACATGGACGCGGAGACGTGTATCAGAACCGCCTGGAATGTCCGTGAATCCGGATTCGGCTTGTAGTCATACTTGTCCTCTGGCAAATCCTCAGCAATGGCCACCAGTTTCCTCCCGATTTCGTTCCATTGCTCCAGAACCTCCGCCGACGGACTTAGGGGCGGCTTCGGCGGCTCTTTCTTAGCCGCTTCCTGAGCCATCACAGGCAGCACCGTCATACCCGCAGCCAACACCACACCGCACAACCGCATCCAACTTTTCATGGATCTCTCCTCCGTTTTGTCCTCACTTGGACAGGGCACTCCCCTTCAGACGTACGAGCTTGGCAAGCGTTTCCCGTTAGGCCAGCGGGGACCCTGTCCTTTAGCCGGGTTTATCTTACGCAGAATTCCGGTGTTTCGTCATTCGAATTCCCTTTAGCCCACGTGCTAAAATTGAGCTTTGCGGCTGAGGGAATCTTTAACGTGAACTGGTACTTCTTATTTCTTCGCGTCGGGATTGGGCTGGGCGTCGCCGCTCTCCTCTACCTTTCGCAGCGCTTCTGGTACCGCTCCTTGTGGCGCGTGACGTCGCACTGGGGACGTTTGTGGCTTCGCCGCGGGCCCCGTTTTGTCTACGTGGTCCTGCTCGTGCTGATGCTTGTAACCCTGATTCGAGTGGTGATTATGGGCCACTCGGGAATCACCCATCGAACTTCCTGGCTCACTGTGCTAACGGGGCTCTGGTTTTTTAGCGCGCTTTTTGCCTATTTGTCTGTGAAAGCCGTGCATGGATTGGAGCGTGTTTGGCGCTGGTCCCACGCCGCTGCGATCAAGCGCGTCCCCGCTCTTGCTCAAAATGAGCAGCAATCTGGCGCTTCTTCAGAAGCGCTGGAAAGAGTCCCCGATCCCGGTCGCCGCTACTTCTTTCGGACCGCCACGGCTGCTGCCGGCGCCGCTCCTTTTCTCACCGCGATGTACGGTTTTGCCGCCGAGCGCCTGAATTATCAGGTCCGGCGCATCGAAATTCCTATCCCCAACCTGACTCCGGCGCTGGACGGCATGAAGATCGTTCAACTAAGCGACATTCACTTGAGCGGCTACATGTCGCGCGCGCAAGTTCGTCGTGCGGTGAACATGGCCAACGATCTTGGCGCGGATCTGGCCGTCGTCACCGGTGATCTCGTAACCGGGCCAGGCGACCCGATTGCCGACTGCGTGGATGAGATTCGCCACCTGGACACGCCCCTTGGCACTTGGGGCTGTAACGGCAATCATGAAATCTACGCCCGCGCGGAAGATACGGCCGCTTACCTCTATGCCCAAGCGGGAATGAAGCTCCTCCGCCAGTCGAGCGCGCAAGTTTCCTTTAAGGACGCGAAGTTCAATCTGATCGGCGTGGATTACCAGCGCGAATACAACGGCCGTGGACAGCGGCAGCAAATGCTTGCCGGGATTGAGCCGTTGGTACGCCGCGACATGCCCAACATTCTTCTTTCTCACAATCCGAATTCATTCAATCGCGCGGCAGAACTTGGCATCGAACTCTCCCTTGCCGGCCACACGCATGGTGGCCAGATTCAAGTGGAAATCCTGGATCACCGCCTTAGTCCCGCGCGGTTCATCAGCGATTACATTGCCGGCCTCTACAAGCGTCCGATGTTTGCACCGGCGCACAATGGGCGGGCGGGCTCGGTCGTTTTCACTTCCCGCAAATTCACGCCGGAATCCTCCGCAATGGCGAGTATCTACGTGAACCGCGGCCTCGGCACGGTCGGCGCTCCGGTACGCCTAGGCGTCCCCCCGGAAATCAGCCTGATCGTCCTTCGCAAAGCCTAAATCAACATTTAGTTGTGGACTGCCAATCTGGCCGGGAAAATGTCAACTTTTTGTCTTCCTAATTTTCGTATTGCCTCTAGCGACGCAAATCCCTTTTTCTGAACCTCCGTCCGCAGTCTGACTTGCTATGAGCCGCTAAGTCCTTTGCTCTCATATGGCAAAAAATTGAGTCAACTCTCGACAGTCCTTGGCAGGAAGACTGCATCAAATCTTCCGAGTCCAGTCAGGTGATGTGTCCATGCGAACACTTGGGATGTGTTTCGCTGCGAAATCTTGTTCTGGAGGGAAGTCGATGATGTGGTCTAGCAAGTCCTGGAAGTTTCTCGCTTTTTCTCTTCTTTCGCTTTTTCTCCTCCCCGCTTTTACGCTGGCGCAACATTACAAACAAACGAATCTCGTCTCTGACGTCCCGGGCATAGCCCCTGTCACCGACCCCAACTTGATCAACCCCTGGGGCCTCAGCCGTAGCAACGGCAGTCCGTGGTGGATCTCGGACAACAATTCCGGCTTCACTTCGCTTTACACCGGTGCAGGCGTAAGTGTCCCCATAAATGGCACCGGGACGGTCATAATTCCGCCCCCGAAAAACGCGCCTCCAGGCACCACTGCAACTCCCACCGGCACGGTTTTCAACGGTAGGCCTGACTTTGTTCTCCCTAACGGCAATCCAGCGCGATTCATCTTTGCCACCGAAGACGGCACCATCTCCGCGTGGAATGGCGGCCCCAGCGCCGTGCTCAAGGTAGACAATTCCGACAATGGCTCACCCAACGGCGCTGTCTACAAGGGCGCGACGACCGCCGACATTAACGGCAAACGCTTCCTCTACGTTACTAATTTCCGTAGAGCGCGCGTCGAGGTTTACGACACGACCTTTACGCGCGTCCGTTTGGGTGACGACGCTTTTGAAGCCGAGGGAATTCCTGACGGCTTCGCACCGTTCAATGTTCAGAATATCGGTGGCACCCTTTTCGTTACCTATGCCAAGCAGGATTCCGCAAGACACGATGACGTCGCTGGCGACGGCTTCGGTTTCGTTCTTTTCTTCACGCCATCTGGAAGGCTTATCGGACACCTCCAGCATGGCCCGTGGATGAACTCGCCCTGGGGCGTCGTATGGACTCCGCGCGATTTCGGGGAATACAGCAATTCCATCCTCGTAGGCAATTTCGGCAGCGGCAAAATCGCCGCGTTCAACGGCTTTACTGGCAAGTTTATCGATTTCCTGAAAAATCCCGATGACTCGGTCATGGCCATAGACGGCCTTTGGATGATCGCGTTTGGCGGCGATTCCGATCCCGCCAAGAACGGATCCGGCCCCGCGACTACATTGTTCTTCACTGCGGGCATTCAGGGCGAATCGCACGGCCTCTTCGGCACCATCACTCCCGTCGACGGCCTCGACGGCGACGAAGAATAACCCTGCGGCAACTGCTTCGAGCGAAATTTCAAACAAAGAAGCACAACAAAAAAGGTGGGGTTGCCCCGAGACGGCAGAGTGCCCAACGCGCTCTGCCGTCTCTTTTTTGCGCAAGATGAAGTTTGCCACCTGCCGACGATTGTGCCAGCCTCAAAAATATAAGCCAGGCTCAACGCCATATCCCTTATAAGTATCTGGGAAGTTATGCGCCCTTGTGCTACTGAACGTTAGTCGTGAAAGTGCGGCCTTTGCTCGGGCTGAATTTCGCCCGCAAAGCCCGGCACAAGGCTTGTGGAATAACGGTGAGGCTCAGGTCTTTACCCTACTCGTAATTTAGGGATTCGCCCGGTTCGCTCTCTACCGTCTTTCCACTAGCCTCGTGCCATTTCGAGTCCAAGTGCTGGTTTTTAGACCGGTGGTGGTGTTTGGACTAGTGGTGCTTTCTTAACTTGAGGGTAGTTGTCCAAAACAGGTTCGGTTGTCAGGCAAAGTTCGACAAATCCTCCGCAGCGTGGGCCAATCTATGCGACTCCTGAAACTCGTTCTACGCTTCGTTTTCTTTCCGTCATGCATGATCTTCCTAATCTGCTTGGGATCCGCCGCACAAGAGAAATCTGACTCTCCCAACCAGTCTAAAGCTTCTCCGGCGACTAATTCTCTTCCCATAAAAAAGCAGCCAGTCGCTTCTGAATCCACAGGGAATCAAGAACAAGCTGCTTCTGGAGAATCCGCCGACAGGGCCGACAGCGCAGAAGCCATCCGCAAGCGCGCAGAATGGTTCTACAAGCAGCGCAGCTCCGTCGGTGGCCACATTCCAGCAGGCGCCCGCCTCCAAGCCTTCCAGCACATGCAGCGCATGATGGTTGCCGAGGGGAAGCTCGTCCTCCGGCCCGACGGCTCTTATGCCGAAGTTTCTCCGCAATCAAGCCCCTCGCCCCTCGGCGCAGTTACCTCTGCGTGGACCCCCATCGGCCCTACACCAACTACAGGCGGTTTCTTTTCGCCGGTAACTGGCCGCGTCACCACCATTGCGGTTGACCCTTCGGACTCGACGGGCAACACCGTCCTCATTGGCGGCGCCATGGGCGGAATCTGGCGTTCCACGGATGCGGGCGCAACGTGGACCGCCGTCGGAGACCAGAATGCATCGTTGTCCATGGGCTCCATCGCGTTTGCCCCGTCGAATCATTCCACTGTCTATGCGGCCACCGGCGAGTCGGAATCCGTTGCCTTCGATATTTACTATGGAGCGGGCGTCTTAAAGTCCACAGACGGAGGCCTCCACTGGACTCAGACCTGCACCATTGCAAGCTCCACGTGCCCTTTTATCGGCCCTTATAACGACATAACTCCCTTCGGCTTTTTTACTCTGGGGGGAACTCGCATCACTTATGTAGCCGTCAGCCCAGCAAACCCGCAGATGGTTCTCGTCGCAGCGCAAACTCAGTTCGCGCAAGGTACCACGGAAGGCGTCTATTGTTCCGACACTGGTGGGGCCTCTTGGACCAACATCTTGCCGGATCAACTAGCCAGCTTTGTGGGTTTTGCTTCCTCCGGTATCGCTTACGCCGCGCTTGGCAATCCCTTTGGCAGTTCTCCCGCTGCTCCGAACGGCAACGGCATCTACAAGGCCACAGGCATCGGTTCCACTTGCTCCACAGTCCATTTCTCTCGCCTAACCTCGACAGCGCTGCCGCTGCAATCCAGCATGGGCCGCATCGACCTGGGAATCGCGCCCAGCGACACGTCCGGAAACACGGTCTACGCTTCCATCGCAGATGCTAGCAATGGTAACGCCTCGGTGACCAATCTCGGCGTCTTCGTTACCACGAATGGAGGGAGTTCTTGGACGGAAACCGCCGCGCCCGACATATGTCATTTTCAGTGTTGGTACGACAACGTCGTTAAAGTGGACCCCAACAACAAGAGCATCGTTTTCTTTGGCGGCGGAGCGGTCCGCGATTCTAGCGGAAATCCTTCCTGGGTCGTTCGCACAACAAACGGAGGCACCAGTTGGTCTTCCGTAATTCCCAATCTCCCCGGCGGTAGCGCGGGACTTCCTCACGTGGACAACCACGCCATTGCCTTCGTCAAGCTTTCCACCGGCAAGGTCCGCATGTACCTCGGCAACGACGGTGGCATCTGGCGTACCGACGATGCCGAAGCCTCCACCGTAACTTGGACCAATCTCAACAACCCTGGACTCACTCTCACGCAGTTCTATCCTTTCATTTCGATGAATGTCAGCCAACCTTCCATCTCGTTCGGTGGCACTCAAGACAACGGCAGTCAGAACTTTCAGGGCGGCACAGCTTGGGTGGACAACCAGCAGTGCGGAGACGGAGGAACCACGGCGGTCGACGCCGTAATTCCTAGCACCGTATACATCGGTTGCATCACCGGTTTTCCCGTCAACGCTTCCTATCAAAACGGCGCAATCGGGACTTTCTCGCCGGCGGTCAACGGCATCAATCCAAATGACTTTTTCGGCATCCTCCCACCGCTTGCGACCGATCCCAGCAGCGCAAACACCGTCTACTTTGGCACAACCAAGGTCTATCAATCCGTCGACGCCGGGAATACCTGGACCCCCATTTCCAATGACTTGGTGAGTGGTTTCAATTTTGACTCTCTGAATGTGCTTGCGGTCGCGCCCGCAAATCCTGCTGTTGTTTATGTAGGCGCGAATATAGGCAACAGCGCTGGACAGCTAACCGGACTGGTTTTTACCTCGACGAACGTTACGCCTGGAAATTTCTCTAACTTCTTTCAAGTCAGCGGACAAATACTCCTTCCTCCGCGCGCGCTCACCGCCATTGCCGTCGATCCCGCCGACACTACCGGCATGACGGCGTACGTCACCTTCTCGGGCTTTTCGTTTGTGTTTAGTAGCTCAAACTTTAACGTAAACGATCCCACCGGCCACATCTTCAAAACAACCAACGGTGGTGCTACCTGGAACGACGTGAGCTGCTCTGTAGCCGTCTGCACTACACCAGCTGCCACGGATCTGCCCAACATCCCCGTAAACGACCTCGTCATCGACCCGGACGTTCCGGGTACACTCTATGCCGCCACCGACCTTGGCGTCTTTGTCGGGAATTGCTCCGCCTCTCCCTGCACTTGGAGCACTCTAAGCACCGGCCTTCCTCGTGTGGTCGTCCATTCCTTGCGTCTCCATGAGCCTTCCCGCACACTTCGCGCAGGCACCCACGGCCGCGGCGCCTGGGACATCAACCTGAACAATTTCAGTTTTACAGGCCCGCACATCTCCTCGCTCTCGCCGGCAAGTATCAGCGCTGGCGCCGGTTCGCTCACCCTCACGCTGAATGGCAGCGGCTTGACCAATGGAAGCGTCCAGTGGAATGGCTCTCCAACGGGCGTCGCGACAATGCAGGTTTCTGATACACAATTAACGGCGTCCATTGCCGCTTCCCTGCTCGCGGCTGCGGGCACGACAAAGATCAATGTCGTTAACGGAACTCAGACCAGCAACTCTCTTACCTTTGCGATCCTTGCGGGCACGCCCGCACTAACGAGTATCAGTCCACCGAGCGCGCCCGTACAGACGACCCCATCAATGCCGTTGCAAATTCAGTTGGCGGGAACGAATTTTTCCACCAAAGCCAAGGTGCTGTTCAATGGCGCGCAGAGCGGCATCACCATCGCCGCTCCCACAGCTTCCTGCCAGCCACCAACTTGCATCACTGCCACTCTTCCCGCTGCTCTTCTTGGCCCCTTTGGCAGCACCGATAGCATCTCTGTCTCGAATTTGCCTCCTGGTGGCGGCCAATCCAATCTAATAAACTTCCAGGTTGTAGCCCCTCCCCCACCCAACGACAACTTCGCCAACGCCATCAACATCATTCCTTATACCTTCGGCGACGTGCAAGACTCCTCCGGCGCCACAACGGAATCTACGGATCCCACTCCGCCCTGCGTGCAGCAATCACAAGGGAACACTGGCGGCCATCCCAACGGGGCTTACAACAGCATCTGGTACAAGTTCACGCCAGTCGTTTCTGCCGGTCTGAACGTTGATACTATCGGCAGCAGCTACGACACCGTTCTTTCCGTTTGGAGCGGCTCTCCTGGCAGTTTTGTAAACGTTGCCTGCAACGATGACATCATTCCTGGTGTTAACATTCAATCTCAACTCGCGAATGTTCAGCTTACGGCAGGCACGACTTACTACATTATGGTGAGCTCCTTCGGCCCTCCCAACCCCAACCCAGTAGCTCTCGGCGGTCGCACATTCTTCAATTTCTCTTTTAACGGTGGCTTGACTCCCGCTCCTACCATCACCACCATTTCTCCCATCAGTGCCAATTCCGGGGACCCAAATTTCACTCTTACTGTAAACGGCTCCGGTTTTCTCAATGGTGCGATCGTCGATTTCAACAACTCCACGACGTTTCGGGGCAATGCATTGGCATCGACCTTCGTCAGTTCAAGTCAACTCACGGCCATAGTCCCCGCCTCTGCAATAACTTTGCCAGGTCCGTTTACCGTCAATGTCCTTAATCCGGTGCCGACGGTGGGTCCCTCTAACTTCGTGAACTTTACCGTCAACCTTGGCGTTTACCCAGTACCCACACTTGGCTTTATCAATCCCTCAACCGCTATTGCTGGCTCTCTTCCCTTCAATATCACCGCCGCGTGCCAGGACTGTGCTTCTGTTGCTGTCCTCAATTTCAACGGCGTCTCTAAATCCTCGACTGTTTCCAACTCATTCAGCTTCCCCTACCAGCAAAACGTCAACGCCACTATCTCAACAGCCGACATCAGCACCGCTGGCACCGTTCAAGTCACTGTAAGTAATCCTGCGCCTGGCGGCGGAACCTCGGCGCCTCAGTCTTTTGTGATCACGCAGCCGACCGTGGTTCCCAACATCACGTCTGTAAACCCAGCAAGCTTCCCTGCGGGTCTTCCGACAAACCTTACAGTTAACGGCACTGGGTTTACTCAGGGCGCGGCCTTGAATGTTGGCGGTACTGGGGGCGTCTACTTCGGCACCACTTTTGTTAGCTCAGCGCAACTATCCGCGGGGGGCGTCGTGGTGAATAATGTGGGTACTTTCCCAATGTACGTGATTGACCCTCCACCCGCAGGAACGTCTGGCGCATTCAACGTGACCGTCACTCAGCCGCCGCCCCCGACAATTACCTCTATCAACCCCTCGAGCGCACAAAGTGGATCCTTCCCTACTCTCACGATCAACGGCACTGACTTCCAGTATGGCGCCACGGTAATGCTCAACAACACTACCTTCCCCGTCAACGTCTTGAGCACTACTCAACTTGCGGCATTCGTCTCCCTCGGAGGGGTCGCTGCCGGCACTTACCCACTCACCGTCGTTAATCCCATACCCGCTCCCACTGCCTCCAACGCAGTGAATTTCACAGTAACGCCGCCGCCTGATTTCTCCATGACTTCCACCGGTACCACTACGCAGACGATCAACGCCGGACAGACCGCCACGTTCACTAACGCAATTTCCATCTCCGCCCAAAACGGTTTTTCCTCGGCGGTGGATCTGTCTTGCGCTTTGCCGGTCTCGGCAACCTTTACTACCTGCGGCGTGAATCCCAGCCTGTTTCCGAACGGCAGCGGCACCGCCACGGTTAGCGTCACCACCATGGCTCGCGGTCTTCTGCCGCCTTCTCTCCCCTTCCGCCGTCTTTACCTGCGGCCGGAGTTTATTGTGCTTCTCTTGTTGACCTTGCTTCTAGCGGCTCTGATGCTTCGCATTGCTCGTTCGCGCCGCCAGCGCCTCGTGGGGGCCCTGCCGCTCGCTATGTTAGTTCTATTCATTCTTTTCCAAGCGATCGGCTGCGGAGGTGGTAGTTCGACCCCCCCTCCACCTCCTCCGCCGCCAACAGGTACTCCCGCCGGCACCTACACCATCACCGTAACTGGAAATACTGGGAATCTAATGCATTCCACAACTCTAACACTGACCGTGAACTGAATCTCGCAATCCCCGCAACGCCTGCGGTGGGATGTTCCCACCATTCTCCTAACCTGCTGCAAACAAACGAATTTGAAATTTTCAAAAATTTTTCAAAATTTTACTTGAAAAATCTTGTATTTTGTGGTAATATAATGTGTGACTAAGAGTTGCCACCGCCGACAGAATCCCTTGGATCTTTCCAACCCCTCTAAATTCTGCACTTTCCTTCAATCCCCTTTGTTTTCATATAGTTCCGCACTCTTTTCCGCAATGGAGCCATCGCATCTCCTTTCCCATCAATCACTTCCGCACTCTTTCCCATTCAACGGAGGGGGGAGGGGCGCATGCATCTCCTATGCTCACCACAATTTTCAACAATTTACAAACTACTCCCAATTTTCACCCCACTTCAGCTTTCTTTGTTTTCACGCACTTACAGACTGCCCAATTTGCAATTCCTTTGTTTTGATAACGTTGCAACAGTACCCGGGGTGGGTGGGTCCGCCCATTCATTCCGTCCAGTCACTTCATCAGTGCGCGACAATCTCGAAGCGAGGACTACCCTCGGATTATTTGGCTCCCTGCGTGAACTGCCAGCCGAAGCGGCCCTTGATGCACAGATTCCCTTGCGTGACAGAATTGTCGAGGGGCGAACTCACTCTCACAATTTGTCCGGCCTGCGCGTGCACCGTAAGTTCGCAACCCACTCCGCAGTACGCGCAGATCGTCTCCGTGCGCGTCTGCCGCGATTCGTCCCAGGTTCCCGCCGCGCGCATGTCGTATTCGATTTTTCCCATCAACGCGCCCGTGGGGCACACGGCGATGCAGTTCCCGCAGTACACGCACGCCGATTCCGTCAGCGGAATCTCAAATTCCGTGGCAATATGCGCGTGGAACCCGCGCCCCGCCACGCCAATCGCGAACGTATTCTGCGCGTCCACGCCGCAAGCCTCCACGCATTTGTAGCAAAGGATGCATTTAGCGTAGTCGCGCACGTAAAGTTCGTTATCGATCTTGGGCGGCTGCGCCACCGTGGCTGCGCGCGGCCCGAATTTCTCCAGTCGCGCTCCGTAGCGTTTCAGGTAATTCCGCAACTCCGGCGCGGTCGATACGTCCACGGAAGATGCGAGAAATTCCAGCACGACGCGCCGGCTCAAGCGCACGCGATCGGAGTCGGTGCGAATCACCATGCCGGATTCCACTTTGCGCGAACACGCCGGTACCAGCGTCCGCGAGCCTTCGAGTTCCACGACGCACACGCGGCACACGTTCACGGGGGTGAGCGTCTCGAGAAAACACAGCGTCGGCGTTTCTATTCCGAGTTCCCGCGCCGCGTCGAGAATCGTCGCGCCCTCGGAAACCTTCACGCGCTTTCCATCAATGGTGACTTCAATTTCTCGGCGCGTCGCTGCGGACGGAATTTCCGGCGCGGGCGCGCGCGGAATCGGAATCAGTGGGGAAGGCGCCTGGAGTTGCTCGCTCATGAAAACAGGCTCCATCGCTCCATCGCGGAAAGTATCGCGCCGGAGGCGGTTTGCCCCAGCCCGCAAATCGAAGCGTCGCGCATGGCCTGCGCCATTTCTTTCAGCAGCGCGCTCTCTTGTTCGTTGGAGCCGAGTGGCTTGCGCTGCGCGAGCCTTTGCAAGGCTTCTTCCTGCCGTAGCGTACCGACGCGGCACGGAACGCATTGCCCGCACGTTTCACTGCGGAAAAATGCCGCGATGCGCAGCAGAATCTGTTTCAGGTCTACCGAATCGTCGAACAGCATCACCACGCCGGAACCGAGCGTGGCGCCAATCGCGCGCGTGCCTTCAAACGTCAGCGGCGTATCGAGTTCCTTCGGCGACACAAAGCTGCCCGCCGCACCACCAAGCAAAACCGCTTGCAGCCGCCCCGTTCCCCCGACGCCGCCGGCCATTTCAATGACATTGCGAATCGTCGGCCCAAACGGAACCTCATACACTCCGGGACGAACCACCTGCCCCGAAACGCAAAACAACCGATACCCGGAAGAATTCGCCGTGCCGATGCTTGAATACGCCGCGCCACCACTCAAAATAATTTCGGGAACGTTGACGAGCGTCTCAACGTTGTTCACAACCGTGGGCTGCCGAAACAATCCGTTTTGCGTGGGAAACGGGGGCTTGTTGCGCGGCTCGCCGCGGTAGCCTTCGATGGAACTAAATAGCGCGGTTTCTTCGCCGCAAATGTACGCGCCGGCGCCGCGCCGGATTTCGATGTTGAAAGAAAACCCGCTTCCCAAAATATTGCCCCCAAGAAAGTGCTGCGCTCTTGCTGCGCGAATCGCGTGATCGAGTCGCTCGAGGGCAAAAGGATATTCGCCGCGAATGTAAATGAATCCTTTCTTCGCGCCGGTGGCGAACGCAGCGATGGTCATGCCTTCGAGAATCGCGAACGGATCGCCTTCCATCAGGACGCGATCCTTGAAAGTGCCCGGCTCGGATTCATCCGCGTTGCAAACCACATACTTCGGGCGATTCAAGTCCCGCTGTTGAGCTACTGCTTCCCATTTCTTTCCGGTGGGAAAAGCTGCGCCGCCGCGCCCGAGAAGCTTCGCATCAATCACTTCCCGAATCACGCGCTCAGGGCCGAGCTCGAACGCCTTGCGCAACGCTTCATAGCCGCCCAGGCGCCGGTAGTCGTCGAGACTTGCAGGATCCACCAGCCCGACGCGCCTCAGCAGCCGCAACTGAGCCTGCCCTGCTTGCGGAACAGAAACTTTCGAGTTCAATGTGTCAATCGCGCCGGACAATTTTCCGCTCGCCCCTTCGGTCATCACCGAAGAGACAATTTCAGCCGTCGCCGGGGCAAGCACGCGTTCGTGCGGGGTTTTGCCTGCCGCCGTAATCAACGCGGCGGGCGCACGTTCGCAAAGCCCCAGGCACGAACTGCGCCGCCAAATCGCTTTCTCGCCGGCGCAAGGTTTTCCCGCGGGCCCCAGCTTATTCTCAAGTCTCACGCACAGCACCTCCGCTCCGCGCGTCATGCAAGCAATGTCATCGCACACATGCGCGACCACAGCAGGCCGCGGCGTCAGCGAAAACATTTCATAGAACGACGCGACTCCGTGCGCCTCCGCCGGGGGCACTCCCAAACGCAGTGACGCATAATTCAGCGCTCCGGGGCTGATCCAGCCGATGCGTTCTTGAATCGCATGCAAAACGGGAAGGAGGCGGTGACGTTTCGAATGTGGCGGCAAACCGTTCGTAGTTGCGAGGCCATCCGTCGCAACTACCGAAGATGCATCGCCCTGTTCAGATTCAATCTCTGTCAGCGCTGCGTCGACAGCAGCCTGCTCTTCAGGGCTTGCTTGGGCCGCCGTCAGGTGAAGGTCCACTCAATTCTCCGCGCACTTTTCGATACGAATTGCGGTTGCCTTGAACTCCGAAGTTCCTGATTTCGGATCCACCGCGTCAATCGTGAGATCGTTGGTCGAAATCTGCTCATGAAAATGGACGGCAAGAAATGCGAGCCCCGGCCGCAATCCGGGATCAAAGCGCACCGCCGCGAGCACCGACCCGCGCCGCGAGCTGACGCGCACTCGCTCGCCTTCGTTCACGCGATAGCGCGCACCGTCTTCCGGCGAAAGATCGAGTGTTGCGGCGCGGCGCAACGGAGAAGGAAATCGCCGGCTCTGCTCTCCCGTGTTGTACGAATCCAGATGCCGCCCGGTCGTTAACCGAATCGGATACTCTTCATTCAGCTCGTCCACCGGCGGTTCGAATTCCACGACGCTAAACGGCGCGCGCGGCCCAATCAAAGGCTCACGCCACAACCGGCTGTGCAAATACATTTCACCGGGATGCGATTCATCGTAGCAGGGCCACTGAATGCCATCGAGTTCTTCCAGCCGCTTGTAACTCATGCCGGCGTGCATCGGACTCAGGGAACGCAACTCGTTCCAGATGGATTCCGCAACCGGCTTGCCCCAGTCGCGGCCAAACCGCCTCGCGAGTTCGTAAATAACTTCCATGTCATCGCGCACGCCATCGGGCAACGGCACCGCGGCGCGCACGCGCTGCACGCGGCGCTCGCTGCTCGTCACTGTGCCTTCGGTTTCGCACCAACCGGCCGATCCGGGCAGAACGACGTGCGCCAGTTCCACGGTTTTGGTATAGAAAAGATCCTGCACGACCAGAAATTCCAGTCCGCTCATCAGTTTCACGGCGCGGTGGCGGTCCGCTTCCGAGTCGATCGGATTTTCGCCAAGCACATACAGCGTCGTCAGTTCGCCGCGTTCCATGGCCTCAAACATCGCGCTCAAATGCCATCCCTTCTTCGGATCCAGCTTCGCTCCATAAGCGCTTTCAAATTTCGCGCGCAGCTCACCGTTCGCCACGTGCTGGAATCCTGGTAAGCGGTCGGGAATCGCACCCATGTCGCCGCCGCCCTGCACGTTGTTCTGCCCGCGCAGTGGATTCAGCCCGCTGCTATAGCACCCGACGTGTCCCGTGAGCAACGCGAGATTGATCAGCGCCAGCACATTGTCCACGGCGTTGTGATGCTCGGTGATGCCGAGCGTCCAGCAAATCTGCGCGCGTTTGGCCTTGGCGTAAGCGTGCGCGGTCTGTCGAATCACTTCCGCAGACACGCCGGTCTCGCGTTCTGCCCGCTCCAGCGTGTATTCCTCCACGCAAGCCCGATAAGCTTCGAATCCGCTCGTCGCGTGTTGAATGAACCTCTCGTTGACCAGGCCCGCATGAATAATCTCCCGCGCCATGGCGTTGGCCAGCGAAATGTCGCTGCCAACGTCGAGGCCCAGCCACGTGTCCGCCCACTGCGCGGAGCTCGTGCGGCGCGGATCGATCACATGGAGCCTCGCGCCGTTGCGAATCCCTTTCAGAACGTGATGAAAGAAAATCGGATGCGTCTCGCGGGCGTTCGAGCCCCAAAGCAGGATGACGTCTGTCTCTTCAACTTCCCGGTACGAACTCGTCCCGCCGCCCGCTCCGAAAACCGTCGCCAGACCGACGACGCTCGGAGCGTGTCAAGTGCGGTTGCAACTATCAATGTTGTTCGTGCCGATCACCGAACGCACGAATTTCTGCGCCACGTAATTCAGTTCATTCGTGGTCTTCGAGCAGCTGAACATGCCAAACGTGCGCGGGCCGTGCTTTCCCACTTGCGCGCGGAAGCCCGCCGCGACGCGGTCCAGCGCCTCGTCCCACGTCGCCGGACGGTGCTTGCCGTTCTCGCGAATCAACGGCGTCCTCAAGCGCTCACTGTGTCCGTTGTTCATGGCTTGCCTCTCACACCACTACCCTGTTCTGTCGCACCCATTATGCCTCTTGATGTGCACAAACTTCTATTCTGTCGGCGAAAAACAGAATACAGGTGGCAACTTTCAAATAGCTAGGTGTGCAGAGGTACTGCGGTCGAGAGGAACGGGCTTCTCATCAGAAGGTTGAAACTACATGCGAGGCGCGCCGGCAGCGGCGACGAGTGCCACCGCTTGCTTGGGAGGTACCGCAACAGGCAGTTCCGTAGAGCTAGCAGTTGGTGCGGGTTTGACGGCGTATGTGGCGTACAAGGCCATGCCGGTGAAAAGCGCGCCGCCAATAATATTGCCCAGTGTGACGGGAAGGAGATTCCAGAAGAGAACCTGTTTTATGGAAATGGCCGCGCCGAGCATCATTCCAGACGGCAAGACGTACATGTTGACCACGGAATGCTCGAATCCCAGTGCAAAAAAGGTCATAATCGGCAGCCACATGGCAGTGATCTTTCCGACCGTCGAACGTGAGACCAAAACCAGCAACGCGCCGATCGTCACCATCCAGTTGCAGAGGATTCCTTTCACCAGCGCCAAAGCCCAGCCGCTCCCGCCGAGCTCCGCAAAGCCCAGCGTTTTCTTTAGCGCAGCCTGCTTCAAGAGATCCGCGACAGCGCCGCCGTTTCCGGTGCGCCAATTGGTGATCGCCAGATAAAAAAGTCCCGCGTACAGCAAGCTGCCAAGCAAGTTGCCCAGGTATACCCAGCCCCAATTGCGAAGTAGCTTGGTAAAGCACACGGTCCCCGCGAGCGCTCCCGCGGGAAGCAATGCAAAATTTCCGGTAACCAGCTCGAGCCCGAGCAGCGCAAGAATCACAAAGCCAACGGGAAAAAGAATCGCGCCCACAATGGGAGGAAGTCCTTGCGACGTCACGAGAAATGCCAGCGAAGTCGCGTACCCAAGAAACGCTCCCGAAAGCGCGCCGCGAATCAGCATATCCGGCACGGACAGTTCCGCCTTCTTCTTCGCCAACTGCACTGCTTCTTGCATCAGTTCCACAGGAGTTACATGGTCCGCCATCATGCCCACTCTCTATTGAGTCCAAAATACTGGCACCCAACCCTATTGGAGTGCGGGAGCTTGCTCCCGCTTTTTCTTCCGTGCTCGATTTACTTCCTACTATCGGCTTTGAATCGATCGCTAACTCTCAATTCGCCCGCTCCGACGACACAACCCTTCTCGGCGAATGCCACGAAGCCAGTCCTGCCGTGGCCGCTGCCGCGAACAACGGATCGCTCAACGCTTTGTGCTCTCTCGCTTCCTTCTCGAACCGGTAAGACTCGATGACGTTTGCCACCACTTCTGGCAAATTCTCATCGCACGGCACAGTTTCCAGAATTTCCTCGCCAGCAGCAGCTTGCGGACCAGTCTGGCCGCCCGTGTAAATCGCCACGGCGTCCACGAGCTTTCCATCAAGCCTGGCCTTGAATCCGCGAAAGCCGATGTCTGCTGCCTGGTGGTTTCCGCAACCCGCAGGGCATCCGGACCAATGAATCGTCAGCGGATTCCCGCTCGCTCCGAGTTTTTCGTGAAGAGCTTCAGAGAGCTCGACGGCGCGGCTCTTTGTTTCAATCAGCGCAAGATTGCAATAATCCGTTCCAACGCAAGCCACCATGCTGCGCAAGAATGGCGAAGGACGTGGCGAAAACTCCTTGAGCAAAGGCTCTGCCAGCAAGCCGCCGACAGAATCCCCAGGAACATTAGGAATAATCGCATTTTGTGCCGTGGTGAGGCGAATCTCGCCGTTCCCATAAATTTCAGCAAGGCGCGCGAGTTCGTCCAATTGCTGGGGATTGACGCGGCCCGTGGGAATACAAAGCCCCACGGCGCGCGACCCCTCCTGCTTTTGCCGTGTCACGCCGAGGTGGTCGGCATGCGCGGAGCTGCGCATGTCTCTTCCTTGAAACGCCAGTTCGTGGCCCAGACGCTCAATGAGTTTTGCACGCAAACGCGACAGGCCCCATTCTTCAATCAGAAAAGCAAACCGGCATTTCGACCGTGCCTCGCGCGGCCCGTAATCGCGATAAATCTTGATCAGCTCCACCACAACGGGCGCGGCCTGAAAAGCCTCCACAAAAACATTCAGCGGCGAAGCAACGGTGAACCCGCCCGAACCCATCTTCCCGCCAACCAGCACGTTGAAGCCGGCGCGTCCCGCTTTTTTCGCAGGAACCAGAGCAATATCTTGCGACTCAGCGTGCGTGCAATTGTCCAGGCAGCCAGTCACTGTGATGTTGAATTTGCGCGGCAGGTTAGTGAATTCAGGATTGCCGCGGTCGCCGACAAGGATGCGGTCCAAGTCTTGCACGACGAGAGAAGCATCCAGCAATTCGTGCGGATTCAATCCCGCCAGCGGGCATCCGTTGATGTTTCGAACGTTGTCCTGGCCCGTTTGCAGCGAACGCAGGTCCACGCCGCGCAGCTTGTCCCAGATTTCCGGCACGCTGCCGAGCGTAAATCCGCGCAACTCGATTTGCTGCCGCGTGGTGATGTCCACCACTTGATTCCCAAGCCGCCGGGAAAGTTCTGCAATAGCGCGGAGTTGTTCGCTACGCGCAAAGCCGTTCGGCATCCGAATGCGCATCATGAGTTTGCCCGGCGTCGGCCGTCGGTAAAAAACCCCAACCCACTTCAACAATTCTTTTTCCGCGGAGCTCAACGAATCCGCGCCACGCTCCACGATTTGCGGCAGATGTTCGAGGATGCGCAGCCCGTCGCCCCCCATGGACGCTTTGTATCCCTCCACAGAATTGGCGGGATTGGCCGATTCGCCGCCCGCGAAGGGAGCTTCTGTTGTCGGCGAAATTCCAGAGCCCAGCATAATGACCACCCAAAACCTGGATTTAGGACCTCTCAAGCTGGTGGAGTCATGCTGGCACTCTGGTTTGCCGCAGGGCAAACGCAAAGTTCCGTTGGCTTCCATTGAAAATTGTGAAAGTCATCGGGAAGGGGGTGGGATTTGTAATAGAGTCGAGAACTTTTTGTGATGCTTTTGCGTGGTCGGCGGTATTCGAAATACTTCGACACTCGCTAACGACTCATGCCTATATGCATTTAGGCGTATGCAGGCTTGATGAGTGTGACGCTCTTTGCAGCACCCGCGCGTTAGGGCTTCTAGATAGCTTGCGCGCAAGACGATTTCGTCGCCCCGCCCTGAGATGTTCGCCAAACCGCTGGTACGAAATCCGCAGCTCTAACTCTCGTATTTGGGTTTCGCTAATGAGATCCGCAGCGGGCCTGCACTTCCCCGGCAAGATCGGGATCCATCAGCGCAGTTCGCCCATTCAGCGCGGAACAAACTTGCAGCGAGGTCACTCCCAAAGCTCCGCGTAAGTCCGCGCCGGTCAGGTTCGCGCCATCGAGCGTAGCTCCCCGAAAAACGGCGCCGGTCAGATTCGCTCCTCTCAAATCCGCATTTTTTAGGTCCGCGTCAAGGTAAATAGTTCCTTTGCTCAACGCCCCGGTAAGGTTGGCTTCTTCGAGCCGGGCTGAGGAAAGATCCGTTTGCTCCAAATTGGCAAAGGACAAAACGGCTCGATCGAGGCGGGTGTCTCTCATGTCCGTCCGCGAAAGATCCGCTCTTAAAAGTTGAGCGTTGCGCAAATCCGCAGCATAAAACGAAGCGCCAGAGGCGCGGGCGTTCGAAAGCACGGCGCTTTCGAACGTGCCGTAGGAAAGATCCGAAAAGCGCAGGTCCGCAGCGGCAAAATTTGCGCCGGTCGCGTTGGCCGAAACCAGCACGGCGTGATCGAGACGGGCTCGATCAAAAATCCCGAAGCGCAGCAAAGTTTCTCTTAAATTGGCTCCTCTCAGGTCCCCTTCGGAAAAATAACCGCCTTCGAGGTTGGCTCGCCAGAGCTTGGCGTTGACCAGAAACGCGCGATAGGCGCGAGCGTAACGCAAATTCATTTCATTCAAGCGCGCGCCGGATATTTTCGCGACGTTTTCGTCGGTCCAAGGCATGCCTTTGGGAAGCGGCGTAGAAAGCGAAGCTTCGGTCAAATCCGCATAAGGCCGGTAGCCTACGGACTGGAAAACGGTGGCGGCCCAGCGGCGTGGATCCGCGGCCGAGGCTGCTACGCCCGTGCGGTCCGAAGGGAGACCGCGATTCACGCCCAATGAAATGACGAAGAGGACGCATCCGACGGCGAGCGCGGCGCGCGTGGTTCCCAGAATCATGCGCAAAACGTTTTTGGATTTCGGCAAACGAATGTCGCCGGGGCGCAACACGCGCGAGACGACGAAAGGAATGCTGGTGGCGGTGGCCACCGCAAGCGTCACCAAAAAAACGTGGAGCAGCGTTCCGCGAAAATCCTGGACCGTCAAGTAGCGCAGCCAGAAGAAAAACAGCGTAGCCGGAACGATCCAGTAGGCCAGCACAGTGGACAGCACCGATTCGAACGCGGTCATGGCCGCCCGCGACTCTCCCTGCCAGCGAAAATGGCGGCGCACGAGTCCCATCAAATACCACGGCCCATCTTTTTCGAGTGTCTGCCCGTCAGGAAACACCGCGGGCAACGCGGCCATGCTGCCCCACAACCGCAGCAGCAAAAAATGAAAGCGCAGCGAAAGGATCAAAAGCACGATGGGCCCGCCAAGATAGAGCCCGGTGGTCGGCAACAGATTGCCGAGCTTGGGAAAAGGAATCGCCGACGAGTTCAGAAGGAGCCGAACGTCGGTGGTGTAAATAATCAGCAGGCAGCAGAGGAAACTCAGGCCCACGGTCAAAAAATAAAACCAGCGAGCTACCTTCGTGGCATCGCCAATCGCTTTCGAGCTGTCCACCGCGGAAATGGATTCGGGCAAAACTGCGTCAAAAAGATTTGTTCCGCCGAGGCGGCCGAACCACAAGCCGTCCGCGCCGTAAACATTGGCGCCCATTAGATTGGCGCCCCGTAATTCAGTGCCTAACAGATTACTGTTTTGTAAATTTGCGCGAACGAGGCTGGCTCCCCGGAGATTGGCCATGGAGAGGTCCGCCCCCGCCATGTTAACTCTATGTAAAATACTACCCTGCAAGTTAATGCCGGTGAGGTCGGCTTTGGCAAGGTTGACGCCGGTCAAGTCGGCGCGCGCGCCGGATTCTCCGCCGGATTCCACCCACTGCTTGTGCTGATCCAGCATTTCCGCGAGATCAATGAGAGAAATTCCGATCGAGCCGTCACCGCTGGAAGGTTCCTCTACCTGCCTTGGGCTTTCGGCGGGCGCAGGTTTATCGATCGCAGA
>Ga0075436_100000274_pt1 | contig 32562 bp, 27 predicted proteins | sample RhiMethybrSRZTD5_FD_75303 | JGI IMG/M metagenome (GOLD analysis project Ga0075436, IMG submission 75303) | Populus rhizosphere microbial communities from Tennessee, USA - Rhizosphere MetaG P. TD hybrid SRZTD5 | ecosystem: Host-associated > Plants > Roots > Rhizosphere > Soil | place: USA...
GAGCTCTTCCCGGGCTGCATCGATCCGCGCCGCGTTCTCGACGGTGAAGTACATCCTGCCCGCGCTCGCCACTCCGCCGGCCGGAGTGAAATGCGTGCTGATGAAACTTTCGCGAGGTGGAACGTGTGAAAGTTCGCGCGCCTTTTCGTTGAGCGTGGAGTCGGCGCCATCAGCAACGACATAAGCGCGCTGAAAGACGTAAGACGACATCAGCAGGTCGCTACTATATACCTGCCAGCCGCTCTCCTTCAGCGCCCGACTGACGCTCGCAGTGCCGGCAAAAGCGTCGTGCACTGCGCCCGCACCGATCCCCTCCTTCTCGAGCGTGCGCAGAATGAATGGAAGCAGACGCGTCTTGTTGCCGATGTACCTCATGATGCAAAAAGGGGCGAGGTTGTTCGCCTCGCCCCCGAAAACGATGTTATGCCGATATCACGGACAAACCTGCGCTGGCGTCAGAACCGGCTTTGTCAGACCAGGAATCGCAAAGGTGTACGTCGAGTTCAACGCTGCAGCCCCTGCGTTGGCCATTTCCTGGTACCCATCCGAATTGGGGTGGACACCGTCGAGACTCGTGTACTGCCCGTACGGACGCGTGCATGTCAGCAACTTGCTGAGACTGAATGGCCCACGCGCCGCGACCCACTGCGCCCACACGGTGGCGAAGTCGACGTACGCCCAGCCGTTCTGTTGTGCGACAGCCTGAATGTGACTGTTCATTCCATCGATGATGGTGTTCACAGTTTGAATATCGGCGGGCGTCAGAATGAAATCCTGCTGACCGGGTTGGTCGGTGCAGCTGAAGTTTTGCGGCTGACCAGTAGCCTGCGCAGCCCCGACTGCATTGATCACCTTGATCGGAACGAAAATCGAATTTGGATTTCCCTGACAATCCGGGTTGACGATCACGCCAAAAGCCTGAAACTCGGCGCGGTCCTGATACATCTCGTCACCAGTTCGTAGCGAGACGAAGCCCGTAGTCTTCGGAACGCCGGCAAGCAGCGCCTTCGCCCCCGTTTTTTTCACACTGTCGATAAGCTGGTCATAGACTGGCTGCCAGACGGTATTGGGCACGAAGGTTCCGGCGGAAGCTGCTCCACGATATCCCGCCTTGGGGAAAAGCAGTCCGGATGCAACACCGAGCACTTCGTTCGCACCGAGCTCCACCGAAACCAGAGTCGGTTTTTGCTGCATCATCGCCGTGACCTGAGTCGTCTTCGGCGGTAAGACCAACCGATACTGACGACGACGCTTGACGCCTTCTACCGATGCAGTCTCAGGAGTCACATAAAGTGCGTCGTAAGTGTTCGCACCGTCGATCGCCACGTCGTTTGCCGGAAGGGTGATCGACCCGAAGAGCGCACATGCGGTGTCAGGAATGCTTTTGGTTTGATCTGACCCCGTACCACTCGCCGGAATCCCGCTCAGCCGGCGATTGAACTGAAGCGGCGCGATGAGCGGTGAGAAGCAGCCTGGAGGCGCCACCAACGGCTGCGTGTAGGAAGCGAAGGCCTGGTGAGCGAGGAGCGCGGTCCAATCGTGCTGCTGACTGAAATAGACGACTCCGTCAGACTGCACGCCCATGCTCAGACTGGTGCCGATCGCGACATACTTGCTGAATGCTTCCTGTCCCGCCGGTCCTGTCGTCCTGTCCTCACTGCAAGCGACAAGGACTATAGATGCAACTGCGATAGCAGAAAGAAACCACGTACGCTTCATAACTGGTCCTTAAAGAATGGAAACAGACACGGTGGTGGGGGCCGGAAACAGGCGGCTGATAATATCTGTCATGGGTTAAAGGCGCGCCACCCCAGCTTCCGGATCGAATCACCATGCTCGTCGAGACGGGGCGGTGGCATTCTCACCGTTCCCGGCACGCTTGGCGGCACTCCAGTGAGAGCGTCCGCTTTCGTACCAGTCAGCGCCTCTCGAACGGTCCGCACCATTCCGCACGGGACATTCGCCGCGTTGAGGCGATCGATCCAGTGCTGCGCCCTTTTCTCTCTCGTGCGCTGTGCAATTGCTCTTACTACACGCTCACGGTTTGCGACCCGACCAGCATTGGTCGCAAGCGATGCATCGCCGGCGATATCGACCAGCTCCAGCGCCTTTGCGCACTGCTGCCACTGAGCATCGCTGCCGACCGCGATCACGAACGGACGATCCGCAGCATCGAATAATTGGTAGGGCACCAGATTGGCATGCGCGTTACCCCACCGCATCGCATCCTCTCCCGACACGAGCACGTTCTGCGCGACGTTTACCAGCGCCGCAACCGAGCTGGCCTCGAGCGAGATCACGATCTTCCTGCGCGCGGAGTCGAGGGCACCGGCATTTCGCTCGGCGATTGCCCCGAGGATCGCGATCGCTGCGTCCTTTCCAGCGATCACATCAACCAGCGCGACACCAGCTTTCATCGGCGGCCCGTCAGACTCGCCGGTGATCGACATCAATCCGCTCTCCGCCTGGATCACGAAATCGTAGCCAGGACGCTGGCTGTCCGCGCCGAAGCCAGTGATCGTGCACCAGACAAGTGCGGGGTTTTTCCGCAGCTGCTCGTCGGCGTCGATCCCCAGCCTGCCGAGTGCGCCCGGTAGAAAATTTTCGAGGACGACGTCGGCGCTGCCGATCAGGTCGAGCACCAAATCGCGGTCGGACCGAGTCGCCAGATCGGCAGCGACGCTTTTCTTGTTCCGGTTGATTGAAAGGAAGTATGCGCTTTGGCCAGCTGCGTCGAATGGTGGTCCCCAGCCCCGGGTCTCGTCCCCGGATCCCGGCCGCTCCACTTTGATGACGTCGGCGCCCAAATCAGCCAGGATCATCGAACAATAAGGGCCTGCGAGCACCCGACTCAGATCTACGACGCGAAGCTTCAATTGGAACCCAAGTCTGGCAATACTGGCGCCATCATGATCTTATAGTGTTTCCAATAATACGCAGAAAACGGCAAATAGGACTGTGCGATGTATTGCAAGACCCTACCTTGTTTTAGTTACGAAAAATCATATACTTAGCGCCGTTCAGCCCGGACGGGCATCAGAACAAAACATCTGTGATTAGAGGCCGTCAGCACCACCCTTCGCTGGACGGAGCCCATATAATGATTGATAAGGATAAGCCAGCAGTGGCTACTGCCACCCCTCCTGTACCTGCCGCCGCCGCTACTGGTACTGCAACTCCGACGGTCCCACCGCCACCAAAGCGGAGTCCGGGTCATCGCGGAGCTGATGTAAAAGATACCGTCGCCGAGATGGCGGCGAAGGCGCAGGAAATCAGCATGGAGGCGGGAAGCAAGATGGCCGCCGCCATGAAGGACGTCATCGGCGCCGCGGCCGGACTCACCGGTTTCGTGATCGAGAGTGCGCGCGATCTCCTTCAGTACATGGTCCGTCGCGGTCAAATGACCCAGGAAGAGGCGGACAAGCTGATGCGCGAAGTCGAGGCATCACACGCGAAGCGGAAACCAACGACTCCGCCGGTCACCGCCAGCGTGCTGCGGCCGCCGCCGCGAGTCGAAACCGCGCATACACCACATGTCCAAACTGCGCACGCTCACACCACTCACGCTTCACACGCTCAGACTTCTCACGCGACTTCCCCGGTACATCATCACTCGGCCCCAGCCAAGCACGCTGCGCCCGCGAAGCATGCACCGGCCAGAGCGGCCGTGAAGAAGGCGGCGCCGAAAGCCGCCGCCAAGAAGCATCCAGCGAAGGCGAAGCCAAAAGCCGCAGCCAAGGCGAAAAGAAGGTAGGAGTGGTAGTACCGCGTGGCGATGCAGTCGCGCTCGCCCGCGCCCTGATCAAAATCGATTCGAGAAATCCAACTCTCGTTCCTGATGCGCCGGGCGAGCGCGCTTGTGCGCGCGCGCTCGCCTCGATTCTCGACGACTGGGGCTTCGATGTCGAGCTGCAGGAAAAAGTGCCGAACCGTCCCAACGTCGTTGCGCGGATCGGTCCGCGCGATGCGCCCGCTCTGATGCTCAACGGACACCTCGATGTCGTCGGCGTTGAGGGCATGGTCCACGATCCATTTGCCGCAGACGTGCGCGACAACCGCATTTATGGTCGCGGATCGGCTGACATGAAAGCGGGAATCGCGGCGATGTGCGCGGCTGCGCTGCAGGCCGACTCGTCTTCGCCGCGCCAGATCCTGATCGCCGCCGTCGCGGACGAGGAATACGAAAGCCTCGGCATGCGCGCTTTGATCGAGAGTGGTGTGCGCGCGGACGCCGCGATCATTACCGAGCCGACTCGTCTTGCCATCTGTCCGGCGCATCGCGGCTTTGTATGGATTGATGTGACTTTCCGCGGTCGGGCCGCGCACGGCAGCCGATACGACATCGGAGTCGATGCCATCACCCACGCCGGATTGGTGCTCGCGGAGCTCGAAAAACTGGAGCGCACGCGCGAGCACGGGAAACGTCACTCGCTGCTGGGTCGAGGTTCCCTTCATGCCTCGACGATTCGTGGCGGTGTTGGCATGTCGACGTACCCCGAAGAATGCGTGCTCTCGATCGAACGGCGTACGCTGCCTGGCGAGACGGCTGACACTGCCATGAAAGAAATCGAGAACGCGTGCGCCGCTGTGCGCGCCCGGGATCCACGTCTCGATGCGACAATCACCCAGACGACTTCTCAATTGCCAAGCGACGTCTCAGCGGACGCGCCGATCGTCGGGCTGCTGAAGCGCGCGATGGAAAGCGAGCGCGTGCCTGTCAGCATTGAAGGGATGTCAGCCTGGACCGACGCCGCGCTCCTCAACGCCGCCGGCATTCCGACGATTTGTTTTGGGCCCGGCGACATCGCGCTGGCGCACGCCGCCGAAGAATTCGTTCCAGTAGCCGAAATCGAGACCGCGACCCGAGTCCTGGGTCGCGTGGTGCGCGACTGGTGCGACTCGCTAACTTCTGTCGAGTAGCCAGCGCACACCAGAATCCGAAAAAGCATGACGCAGTGGACGCACAAGCAGTACGATGCCCTCGAGCGCGCGATCTCGAGCGGCAACCGGATCGCGGCCTACCGCCGCGGAACTGAGTACGTCGTCCTTCCGACGCGTCTGCGCATGATCAGCGGACGCGAAGCGGTCGAGGCCACGCATCCGACGACTGGCGACGAAATCACACTCTACCTGGACGAGATGGACAGCTTCGAGGTCGTGCGTTGACCCGTGCCAAGGCAAAGGCCGGTGACCTCGTTGCCATCTACGCCGACGAGTCCTGCCTCGGCAACGGACGCGACGGCGAGAACCCGGGTGGAGCGGCCGGCGTCGTCGAATGGCTCCATCCACGATCACAGAAAGTCACACGATACGATTACTGGATCTCGGAACGGGCCACGACCAACAACCGGATGGCACTCCGCTCGGTGATCGAGGCATTTCGCGAGATCTCACGACGCGGGAACGCCTATCGCGTCTTGTTCACCAGCGATTCGAAGTACATCGTCGACGGAATGGAGAAGTGGCTGCCAGCCTGGATTGCGCGCGGGTGGAAGCGGAAAAGCGGCAACGTGGAAAATCTCGAGCTCTGGAAAGAAGCAACGGCTGCGATCGATGCGCACGAAGTTCAGTGGCGTTGGGTGCGCGGACACGCCGGACATCCGCAGAATGAGTACGCGAACTTCCTTGCCACCCGCGCCGCTGCGGAACAATCGACTTCTGGCGGGTTACGTCAATCCGCCTATGATCAGTGGTTGAAGGAAAATGAGGGTGGAAAATTGAAAATGAATGATCCTTCGCCCTTCCCCGACCTCCAGTCGTTCAAGCCGACCAAGCGCGTATGGACGACTTAGACCGGCTCTTCCAGCGCCTGGTTCACAACATCAGGAACGGTCACGCCGAATATCTCAGCGTTCCCTTCACGGTCCAGGAGCTGTACGACACACTGGTCCCCTATCGTCATTATCGGCGCGACCTCGGCATCGAAACCAATCAGGATTACGAAGCCGCGGTGACGCGCCTCCTTGCCGGCGAAAAAGGCTACGTCCGCGCCGACAAGTCGATGCAGGACCGTCTCAAGCAGGAGCTCGAATCACCCCACACCGATGTCGGCGCATTTCGCGATTTCGCTGAATCACGCATCTCGCTCGCCCCCGAAGCGGTCCAAAAACTCGGCGTCGCCGTCCCGGCGCAGAACGCCGGCGGATACGCTGCTCAGGGAAACGGCAACGGCGCCGCGACTTCGTTTGGGCTGAGCACGGTGGAGCTCGCCGAGGGCTGCAAATTCTGCGGCGGCACGTTGCCTGAAGGTCGTGCCGTCACCTACTGCCCGCATTGTGGGCAGAACCTCGCCGCCAAGCATTGCGCCGGCTGCGGCGCCGAGCTGGATCCGCTTTGGAAGTTCTGCATCAATTGCGGCAAGAAAGCAAACTTCTAGCGCTATGACACGACAACCATCGGGAAGTAATGGCGACGGTGTAGTGTTTCTGTCTGCCGTACGCACTCCGTTTGGTACCTTCGGCGGGAAGCTCAAGGATTTCTCCCCGGTCGATCTCGCTGTTGTCGCATCGAAGCACGCAATCAACCGCGCCGGTGTTGAGGCCGGCGACATCGATCAAAGCATTTTCGGCAACGTCCTCTTCACCACGCGCGATTCGATCTATTTCTCGCGTCACGTCGGACTCAAATCAGGATTGCGACAGGAGAGCTCGGCGCTAACGGTCAACCGACTTTGTGGTTCGGGTTTTCAGTCGATCGTCAGCGGCGCGCAGGAAATTCTGTTCGGCGACGCGCAGATCTGTCTCGTTGGCGGCGCAGAGTCGATGTCCCAGGCGCCTCACGTCACCCGTGGCCTGCGCTGGGGAACTCCGCTCGGCAAATCGCCCGCACTGGAAGACACTTTGTGGGAAGGTCTCACCGACTCATTTGTCGGACTCGGCATGGCAGAGACAGCCGAGAACCTCGCCGACAAATACAAGCTCGATCGCGCGTGCGTCGATGAGTTCGCGTTGCGGTCGCAGCAGCTCGCGAAGAACGCGTGGGCCGAGGGAGTCTTCCGCGATGAGGTCGTTCCGGTGCCGATCACGGATCCGAAAACGGGCAAGGTTGGGGAGCTGGCGACCGACGAACACATGCGCCCCGACACGACCGCCGAAAAACTGGCGGCGCTCAAGCCGGTTTTTCGAAAGGGCGGTGTCGTCACCGCTGGAAATGCGTCGGGAATTGGCGACGGTGCCGCGGCGATGATCATCGCCAGCGAGAAGCTGGCGCGCGATCGAAAGCTCAAACCGCTCGCCAGGCTTATCTCGTGGGGCGTTGCCGGTGTTGATCCATCGATTATGGGAATCGGACCGGTGCCTGCGTCCAAGGCCGCCCTGGCAAAGGCGGGATTAACGATGGATGACATGGATTTGATCGAGGTCAACGAAGCGTTTGCTGCGCAGACCTGTGCCGTCGAGCGTGAGCTCTCGCTGCCGCGCGAGCGGCTGAACGTACACGGCGGTGCGATTGCCTTGAGCCATCCGCTTGGCGCATCCGGCGCCCGAATAACGGCCCATCTACTGCATGCATTGCGCACGCAAGGCAAGCGATACGGACTTGGCACTGCCTGCATCGGGGGCGGTCAAGGTATCGCGGTCGTCGTCGAATCAATTCAATAGAACTGCACTGCGCGCAGAACTCGAGGAAACAATGAAGCGACTCGTCAAATCATCCGCGGTGACTGCGGCCGTCCTGGTCGCCGCATGCGCAACAACAACTGGCGGTGGCGGCGGCGGAGGCGGAAACGCCGGCGGCGGAGTGTCGCCGAATCAGACTACCGCGCAGCCGAGCATTGTCTGGGGCATCAAGACGCGAGAACACGTCGATTTGTGGCTGCACGGATTCGCGCTGCTGCAGGAAGACACAACCTTCGTCCCGTTTTTCCGGCGGGGTTACACCACGGACATGACGGTGCTCAAGAACCGCGCGAACGTCGTCACCCAGCTCGACGCCAATCGAGATAGACTGCGCCAGCGGTTGGCGACCAATCCCCAGTTGATCAACGCGCAGTTTGTACCGCTTTCCTTCTCTTCGTGGAACGAGCTGACTCAGGTTGTCGATCTGTTCGTGAGGGCGAACGGCGATCCGCGCGCGGCATCGTCGCAGGAACAGGCGAGCGCAATTCAGTTTCTCGCGGCCTACTTCCCGACCGGTCCCGATCGGGACTGGCTGCGGCTGTTCGTGCAGTCGTTGAACGACGAGAGCACCCGCTTTTATCACTCGTACTGGCTGCAGCAGCAGCGTGAGCGGGCCAACGTGCTCGAGTTGGTCGATACGCTCTGGCAGCGGACTTACCGTCCGCGCATCCAGCGCTTTCTCAGCAACACGCAGCAGGCAAACGGAACGATTCTGTTGTCGCTGCCGCTGGATGGTGAAGGGCGGTCCCTCACGAACGGCAAGCTCTCGAATACGATTACCGTCACCTTCCCGGATCGCCCGAATGACGCGATGGACGCCATTTATGTCATCGCACACGAGGCTGTCGGAGGACTCGCGACGACGGCAGTCACCGACAACATCACGCCGGAACAGCGCCGCACTGGACTTGGTGAGCGCTATCAGAGCAGCGCGGCGGTGCGTGCCGGAGCGATGTTGATCCAGCGTGCCGCGCCCGATGCTCTCGACGGCTACATGCGCTATTACTTGAAGTCGGTCAACCGACCAGTCGGGTCAAGCGTTGCCGCAACGTTTACCGCGACGTTCTCGATCCCCGACACCATCCGCGACGCCCTCGGTAGGCAGCTGGATGTGGTTTTGGGAGGGATTTAAGCAGATAATTCTGCATGGCCGACACCCAGGCTCCGCTACCAGCGCCGATTGGTGGCAAACAAACACTGCTCGATCGACAGGCGCTGGAGCGCGTCCTCGCGCGTGCGGCGGAGCTTCAAGGCACCGCGGCGATTCCCGAGTCGAGCGATCTGATTAGCGAAAGCCAACTGCTCGAGATCGGCAAAGATGTCGGGCTCAGCGCGGAAACACTGAATCAGGCGCTCGCTGAAGAGCGCACCCGGATCAATGTCCCTGAGGAACGGGGCCTGATTGCCCAGATTGCCGGGGCCGGTTATGCAACCGCCACCAGAACCGTGGCCGGCAACGCCCGCGACATCCTCGCAACTATAGATATGTGGATGGTACGGGACGAATGCCTCCAGGTTCAGCGGCGGTTCGCGGACCGCATCACCTGGGAGCCTCAGCGCGGGCTGTTCGGCAAGCTCCGTCGCACCGTCAACGTGAGCGGCAGAGGCTTTTACCTAATGGATGCCGCGCAGGTATCCGCCACAGTGCTGCCTGTCGACTCGTCGAGGGTGGTTGTCAGACTCGACGCGGACATCCATCCGAGCCGTTCAAGACGGGTCGGAGCCAGCGGATTCGTTGGCGCGATGGGTCTCGCGGTATCGGGAGTGATCGGGCTTGGCCTCGTGATCGCCAACCTGCCGCTGCTGGTCGCCGCAGGCGCCACGGTAATTCCAATCGCGGGATCCGGAATCGGAGCCTATCAGATCGCGAAGTCGCATCGAAGCGTTCTTTCCAGCGTGCAGCTTGCGCTCGAGCAGATCCTCGACCGACTGGAACACGGCGAGCTCACTCGCGCCGGATTGCTCGGCGCCATATCGTCACGCGCGCGGCTTCCGCGCTAAGGACGTCAGCCGATGAAACGAATCGAGAGAGTCGCGGTGTTTGGAGGCGGCCTGATGGGAAGCGGCATTGCGCAGGTTGCGGCCGCGGCCGGATTTCCCACCGTCGTCCGTGAAGTCACACGCGAGCTTTGCGACAAGTCGCGGAAATCGATCGAGAAAACTCTCGCGAAGGGTATCGAGCGGGGCAAAGTCACCGATCAGGAACGTGACACGACCCTTTCGCACCTCCGGTTTGCGACCGACCTGAGCGACTTCGCCGATGCGGACATCTTCATCGAGGCCGTAGTCGAAGACCTCGACGTCAAGAATTCGCTCTGGACTCAGCTCGACGCGATCGCGAAGCCGGACGCCATCTTCGCCTCCAATACTTCGAGCCTCACCATCGTCGCAATGGCAGCGGCGAGCGGCCGGCCAGACCGAATGCTCGGACTGCATTTCTTCAATCCAGTTCCGCTGATGAAGCTGGTCGAAGTCGTGCGGACCATCACCACCAGCGACGAAACTGAAAGCATTGCAACGGAGTTCGTGCGATCGCTCGGCAAGGAGCCCATTCGCGCCAAGGACAGCTCGGGATTCATCGTCAACCGGCTTTTGATTCCCTACATGCTCGATGCGATTCGCGCGCTCGAGTCGGGCGTGGGAACCGTCGAAGACATCGACAAGGGAATGCAGCTCGGCGCCGGATATCCGATGGGACCGTTCGTGCTGCTCGACTTCGTGGGTCTCGATACCGCTTACAAGATCGCCGAGATCATGTTCACGGAATATCGCGAGCCGCGATTCGCGCCCCCGCCACTGCTCAAACGCATGGTGCTGGCCGGGATGTTTGGCAAAAAATCCGGCAGGGGCTTCTACGACTACTCGTCCACGCCGCCGCGTGTGAGCTCGCTTGGCCTGTGAGCGTTATCGGTTTCCGCGGCTACTATCGTGAAGACGACTTAGCTCGCGCCGTTTACTCCGAAGCAGCGGGAATTGGCCGCGCGATTCCGGCGGCCGTCGCCGTCCCTGTTGATGCGGAAGACGTCGTAGTGCTGGTAAAGTGGGCGGCACAGACGGGTACGACGCTGATTCCGCGCGGCAGCGGCAGCAGCATGCCGGGTGGCGCGATCGGCAATGGAGTGGTCGTCGATCTCTCGCGCATCAATCATCTCGACAAGATCGACGAGCGCGATCGAACTGTGTGGCTGGAGCCGGGCGTGCTTTGGTCGACGCTCGATGTTGCTGCCCGCCGGAAGGGCCTGCGTTTGCCGGTCGATCCGTCGAGCGGCGCGTTCTGCACGCTTGGCGGAATGGTATCCACCAACGCCGCGGGCGCTCACAGTCTTCGCTACGGTGCGACACGAGCCTGGGTCAACGCGCTCGACTGCGTATTCAGCGACGGAGATCGCGCTATCGTCACGCGCGGTGAGCCGCCACCGAAGCGGATCGCTGCGATCGCGCGCTTCATGCGGGACGTTCATGGCGACATAGTGTCCTCCGACAAGCGGCGGCCAATCGCGCACCTCGGCGTACGCAAGGATGCGTCGGGATACGCAATCCACGATTATGCCACCAAAGCGGATCTCATCGACTTGCTCGTTGGCAGCGAAGGAACGCTGGCGATCATCGTCGGCATTCAACTGACCCTGGCCCCTGTCGCCTCGGCAACGAGCAGTGTACTCGGCGCGTTCCCGTCCCTCGAGGCGGCAACCACCGCGGCCACGAAGGCCGTCGAGGTCGGGGCGAGCGCCTGCGAAATGCTCGACAAGACTTTTTTGTCTTACGCCGCGTCGGGGAAAGACCGCGACGATAAAGTGCGGAAGCTGTTGGAAAGCTCGACCGCGGTACTTCTCGCTGAAGTCGAGGGCGTAAACGCGGATGCTTCGGCGTCTGCCGCGCAAAACCTGGCCAGGGCGTTTCGCGATGCGGGGGCCGTCGAAGCAGAGGTCGCGTTGACAGCGGACGCCGAGCAGGAGCTTTGGCACCTGCGTCACGCGGCGAGTCCAATTCTCTCAGATCTCACGCATCTCACCTCGATGCAGTTCATAGAGGACGGCGCGGTCGCGCTACCCAAACTTCCCGAGTATGTGAAGGGAGTTAAGGCCGCGCTCGCCGCGCGCGAGATAAGCGGGGTGATCTTTGGTCATGCCGGCGACGCCCACGTTCACGTGAATCCGCTGGTGGACGTCCGTCAACCCGACTGGCGCGCACGAATCACGAGCTTGCTCGAGGATGTAGTGGCGCTGACGCGGACACTCGGAGGTACGCTCACCGGTGAGCACGGCGATGGCCGTCTTCGAACACCGCTTCTAGCGCGAGTTTGGCACAAAGATGCAATCAAAGCGTTTGGCCAGATCAAAAAGTCTTTTGATCCGCAAAACATCTTCAATCCCGGAGTCAAAGTCCCACTGACCGGCCAGAAGCCGCTCGGCGATATCAAGTATGACCCTTCATTGCCGCCTCTTCCGGAAAAAGCGAGGAGCGCACTCGACGACATCGTGAAGTCGAGAGCTTATGATCGTTTTCGGCTTTCTCTGATCGGCTGATCTTCTTAGCTTTCCGCGACCGATCATCGATACTGAGGCCGCTGTGAGCTCTGTTCTTCTTGCTGAGACTTCCGTGTTGTACACAGAACCAGTCGTAACGCTATTGGCGCGTCCGGTCTTCCTGGAACCGGATCATCTCAAGGTTCACTGGCTGGGCGAGAGCACCGATGGCGAGCGCCTGGCCGAGTTCGCCGGCCGGCTTTGCTACATGAGCCAGAAGAATCCGGCCAATCGCGCCACGCGTGAGTATCTGGAGAACATCAAGAAGCAGGGGCACGGGTCCGTCCTCGAGCACGCCAACTATTCGTTGCTGCTTGAAGGAGTGAGCCGCTCGCTGACCCACGAGCTGGTTCGCCATCGCGCCGGTTTTGCCTATAGCCAGTTAAGTCAGCGCTATGTCGACGAATCGGAAGCAAACTTCGTCGTGCCGCCGGCGATCGTCGGCGATGAAGCACTGGAAAAAGAGTGGCGCGAGCAGATCGAAGACGCGCAGAGGACGTACGTCCGGCTCGTCGAGCATCTGATGGAGCGCTACTCGTGGGTCGGCGACAAGGTCCATCGCCGGAAAATGGCGCGAGAGGCGGCGCGGGGAGTTCTTCCCAACTCCACCGAGACAAAAATCGTCGTTACTGCGAACGCCCGTGCCTGGCGGACGATGCTGGAGCTGAGATCGAGCGAGGGCGCCGAGCTGGAGATCCGTCGCTGCGCGATCGCGATGCTCAAGCTTTTGCAGCACGAGAGCCCGGCTTTCTTTTCCGACTTCGAGATCTATCAGGCCGAAGATCGGAGAGAGGCGGCGAGGATCGTCTACCACAAAGTCTGAGCTAACGAGCCAGAAAAAAAAATCGGGCGCCGAAAAATTTTTTCTGAAGAAATTTTTTTTTCGTAGCTTCGGAATAATTATTGCGCTGCTTCCTCGACGTTTATATACTCGGTCCAGTGAATCGAGCGCAAAATTTTCTGTAGGTGTCGATGACTCTGATCGGACTCGCCTACAACCAGAAGCCCGAGCCCGCCGAGCTCCCAAGTGAGCTTCAAGAGGCGATGCCGCAACGCGGCGAGCTTTCGCGTCCCGATGAAGAGCCTCCAAGTAAAAGCTTTGGCCTGACCGTCGCCGACCTAACGGCTCGCGACGAATTCGCTGAGTGGGATTCGCCGGTGACGATCGCGGCCGTGGAAGCGGCGCTCTCGAAACTCGGCAAGGTCGTTCGGATCGAGGCCACTGAAGAATTTCCGGAGCGGCTGCGCGCGATCAGACCCGACATCGTCTTCAACATTGCAGAGGGCTTTCACGGCGTGAATCGCGAATCGCATGTGCCGGCTATCTGCGAGTTTTTTGGAATTCCCTACTCGGGCAGCGATCCGTTTACTCTGACGCTTTGCCTGGACAAGGCACGCACCAAAGAGACTCTCTCGTTCCACGGGATCCCGACGCCGAAGTTCGCGGTCGTCGAAAATCTGGCCGATCTCGATGAACGCACGTTCAGTCTCGAGCTGCCGCTGTTCATCAAGCCATTGCACGAAGGGTCCTCGAAAGGAATCACCGACGGAAATCTCTGCCGGGATCGTGATCATCTCCTCGCTCAGACCAAGTTCCTCCTCGAGAACTATCATCAGCCGGTTCTTGTCGAGGAGTACCTGCCCGGGAAGGAGTTCACCTGCGGCGTCCTCGGCAACGGGAATGAGGCGACTGTGCTTCCCCTCGTCGGAATGAATTTCGAGGCGCTGCCTAAAGGCGCGCTTCCGATCTATAGCTTCGACGCAAAGTTCGTCTGGGACCGTCCGGAGCGTCCGCTCGAGATCTTTGAATGTCCTGCCAAAATCAGCGACGAGCTTCAGTCGGCGATCGAGCGCGTCGTGCTTGACGCATATCGAGTCCTCGGCTGCCGAGACTGGGCGCGGATAGACGTCCGACTCGATGCTGCGGGGAATCCAAATATTCTGGAAGTGAACCCGCTGCCGGGAATTCTTCCCGATCCAGCGGACAATTCGTGTTTGCCGAAAGCTGCGCGCGCGGCCGGCATCGGTTATGACGAGCTGCTTCAGAGCTGCCTGCGGTTTGCGGCAGCGAGGCAGGGCGTCGAGCTCGATGATTCAGCGGCTGCGAAGACTGCCGTACCGGGCGAGCCAATGCTCGCCGCTGGCTGACAGAGACACGCGGAGGAAGACGCGATGAAAATTGCCCTGCTCTTCGACGGCTTATCTGCGCTCGGTAAGGCACCCGAGGTCCAGCTCCTCGACTCGATCGAAGCGGTCGAGACAGCGCTGCTGGATTGGGCCGCAGAGGTAGTCCGCGTTCCCGTCAGCAATGACGGACGGTGGGTCGAGCGTCTACGTCGCGGCAAATTCGACCTCGTCTTCAATCTCTGCGAAGGAATCGACGGCGAAGCGGTTCACGAAGCGCGCGTCATCTCGGTGCTCGAGCTGCTTGGCGTTCCGTTCACAGGGAGCAGCAGCTGGACGACGGCGCTCACCCTCAGGAAGAACGTCGTCAACGGAGTTCTCGATCGCGCAGGGCTGCCCGTTCCTCGCTGGGCTCACATCCGCCGCGGCGAGGAGATCACCAGTGTTGGATTCCCGGCGATTTGCAAGCCGGTCGCCGAAGACGCATCGGTCGGTATCGAGCAGCGGTCAGTCGTGCGCAGCATGCGCGCTCTGAACGCGCGCGTACGGGACATGTTTGACGGCTGGGACGAAGTCCTGGTCCAGCGATTCATCGATGGCCGCGAGGTCAACGTGGGAATCGTCGGGGACGAAGTGATGCCGATCGCGGAGATCGATTTCGCCGACATGCCGAAGGGCATGTGGCACATCGTCTCTTATCGCTCGAAGTGGGAGACAGGCAGCGACGAAGATCTCGGGGCGAAGCCGAACTGCCCGGCTGATCTACCCGAGACGCTCGCCAATGAACTGACCCAGATCGCGCGCACGGCGTGGAACATCGTTGGCGGCGAAGGTTATGGTCGTTGCGATTTCCGAATCGATCCGTCTGGACGTCCGTGGCTGCTCGAAGTCAATGCGAATCCCGACATCTCGCCCGGCGCCGGGCTGGCTCGCATGGCGGGTGTCGCGGCGATGAATTACACGCAGCTGATTAAGAGAATCTGCGACTACGCTCTGAAGCGGCCGCTCGATGATCACGTGGAGCGTTGGACCAAGACATTGAAGTTGTCGGGGTTGGGTTGAGGTTTCGGCCATCTACAACGCCCCTCACGGGGCCGGAGTGGTAAAAGCATGAGCGATTGGCAGCAAATCATCAGGAATCAGAGCATCGCTACTCTGGAAAAGCTCGCCGACAAGTTCGGTCACGACGTCATCGACGTCGATGCGCTGAAGCCGGCGTTCGACAACTTCCAGATGCGCCTTACTCCCGCTGCGCTCGAGCAAATCAAGGAAGTGGGCGATCCGATGTGGAATCAGTACATCCCGACCGTCGAAGAGCTCGACGTCGTCGATGGTGTGATCGATTCGCTCGATGAAGATGGCGATTCGCCGGTGCCGAACATCACGCACCGCTATCCTGACCGCGCGCTTTTCCTGGTCAGTCCGGTTTGCGCTTCGTACTGCCGCTTTTGCACGCGCCGCAGAAAGGTTGGTGACCCGGAGAAGATTCCTCTCAACCAGTACGAATCGGCGTTCCAGTACCTGCGGGAGCACACCGAGATCCGCGACGTAATCATGAGCGGTGGCGACCCGATGATGCTGAGCGATCGCCGGCTGGAGTACCTCTTCCAGCAGCTGCGCGCGATCCCGCACATCGAGATCATCCGCATCGGCAGCCGCATCACGTCTCACTTGCCGGAGCGCATCACACCCGAGTTCTGTGAGATGGTGCAGAAGTACCACCCGATTTTCATGAACGTCCACTTCAATCACCCGAGCGAGCTGACGCCCGCTGCGGTCGCTGCCCTCGATCGCCTGTCCAAGGCCGGGGTCTCGCTCGGCTGCCAGACGGTGCTGCTAAAGGGCGTCAACGACGATCCGAAGGTGATGATGAAGCTGATGCACGAGCTGCTGAAGGCCCGTGTCCGGCCCTACTATATATTCATGGCCGATCAGGTCGCCGGTGGCGAGCACTTCCGGACGACGGTGCAGAAGGGCCTCGAGATCATTCAGGCGCTGCGCGGCTGGACCTCGGGCCTGGCAGTCCCGCAGTTCGTGATCGACTCCCCGGGCGGCGGTGGCAAGGTGCCGCTCCTGCCTGAGTACGTCGAATCGATCACTGACGACGAAGTCGTGTTCCGCAACTACGAGGGCAAGCGGTACGTCTACAAGCAGCCGCATCAAGCTCCCGCGGCCCCCACGGAAGTCGAGCGTGCAGCGGAGCTCGACGTTGTCCCAATCAGTCGTCGCAAGACCGCGGCGCCACGCAGAACCAAGCGGCGTCGCGCGGCCGGAGAATAATCTGGCCCACCCGAGAGAAAGGCCGTCTCTGCGAGACGGCCTTTCTTTTTTTCGGACTACCCGCGCGGACTAACCGCACTGCTGATCGACAACTGATTGCGCCTTGGAAAACCTTACGGAAGGAACGACTTTGGGCGCTTCGGACTGTCGGCCAGGAGAGTATCGTTGAGCGCCTCGAGCTCCGCCTGGACTTCAGCGCCTTCGGCGTCGTCTCGAATCTTCGTGAGACTGGGGGAGAAGAAGGCGCGCGCGATCGCGATCGAGTCGTGGGCGCCGGCGACGGCAAGTACATCGTTCGCGTGAATGACTTCGCGGCCGAGCGGTGTGGGGATCTGTTGATCGCCCCGCCTGATCGCCAGGACGGTGGCGCCAGTCGCGCCGCGAAGATTCAGCTCGGCGAGACTCCGGCCGACGGCGATGCTTTCCGGCACCACGCGAATGGCAACCGGCTCGCCCAGACCTGGGAGTACGGCGTTGACGTCCTCCAGCTGGGTCTCCTCCTGGGTGTCACCGGCTGACGCCATCTGATGGGCGAGCGCCGAGGCGATGATTTGCGCTCCGGCGCGCGCGTGTCCTTGCAGATTCGCCGCATTTCTCCATAGCGCGATCAGCAGCACGATCGTCAGCAACAACAACACGACCGCGCCCTGATGCGCCGGCAGAAATGGCTGGGTGATGGCCACCACTGGAATCCCCACCGCAATCACCACGGCGATTTGGACGAGGATCACCAGCGCCCGACGCGGGGCGTCCGCCGGATCGACCTTGCCCTTCTGCGCTTCCGCGAAAGCCCGTTTCGCCAGGTGCAGGCCGAGCGAGCGTGCACTGGTGATGATGCCGTAGATGAGCGGCGCCGCGATGAACCCGCTGAGCAGCACCAGAATGAAACGAACCCGGTCCGGCGGAAGTATGACCATTTTTCCGAGGATGACGGCGACGCGATCGATCTCGAGATCGACGCCAATCACGAGCGCAGTCAGAAGCGCAGCATCCACCAGGATGATCCGCACGATCCGTCTCGTCGCCGAACGCTCGGTTGGCACCCTCGGTGCGCTGCGCACGCGCTCGATCCACGATGCGTAGAGCGCTGCCACCGTCTGGATCGGCTCGGGCAGCCAGTGATCGATCTCCGCGGCTGCCTTGTTGGATAGTTTGATCAGCAACGGTGTGGTGAGAGTCGTGATGGCTGATACCGCAATCGCTGCCGGATAAATCCACGAGGCGATTACGCCTGCGCTGACCCCGACACTGGCGATGATGAATGAGAACTCGCCGATTTGCGCGAGGCTCATTCCGGCTTTGATCGCCGTGCGTCTGCCGTGGCCGGCGAGAAACGCGCCGATCGTCACCGCCAACACTTTGCCGAGGATCACGGTGATGGTCAGAGCCAGCACGGCCGGCCAATGGGCAGTGAGCGCAGCCGGATCGATGATCATTCCGACCGACACGAAGAAAATGCCGGCGAACATGTCGCGCACCGGCCTCACCAGCGTCTCGATCTCACGTTCGTGACCGGACTCAGCGACCAGCGATCCGGCGATGAACGCGCCCAGCGCGACCGAGTAGCCGAACGACAATGCGAGCAGTGCTGCTCCGAAACACAGACCGATGCTGGCAACCAGCGTGGTCTCCTTTGAGCCGATGCGCTGGACGTAGCGGATGGCGCGCGGAACAGTGAGGAGGCCGAACCCGATCAGCGGCACCAGGAACATCACCAGTCTCACGGCGGTGATGCCGAGGTCTTTCGGCGAGAACGCGCCTGACTGGGCGAGCGTCGTCAGTATCGTCAGCAGGAAGACCGCGATCAAATCCTCGATGATGAGGATTCCGAAGACGAGCTCAGTGACGCGGCCTCTGACTTTCTGCTCCTCGAAAGCCTTGACGATGATCGTGGTGCTGGAGATACCGACGATCGCGCCGGTGAAGATGCTTTCGATGCGAGAGAGGCCGAGCATCTGTCCGACGAAATAGCCGATGGACACCATGATCGTCGACTCGAACAGCGCTACCGGTCCGGCTTTCTGGCTGACGGCGGCAAGCTTGCCGATGCTGAACTCGAGTCCGAGTGAGAACATCAGCAGAATCACGCCGAGCTCGGACAGCGTGTGGACGGTATTCATGTCCGCGACGAGCGGCAGCGGAATGTGCGGCCCCACGATCATGCCGGCAAACAGATATCCGAAGACAACCGGCTGGCGCAGGCGCTGGAACAATACTGTCGCGACAGCAGCGACCAGTAGCACGACGGCCAGACTCTGCAGGAAGACCACGGATTCCATGCCGCACAATTTACTCGTCAAAAAAAAAAGGCCACCGAATTTTCGGTGGCCTTTTCTTCTCAGCGAGGAGTTACGCCGCGTGCTCGGTGTCTGCCTCGTCCTCGAAGGTCAGAGCATCGGCTTCACGTACCCGATCGAGCATTGCATTGACCGGGATGCCGATGCCGCGGTCGTTCAACACGGACTCATTGCTGGATCCACGCTGGAACCAACTCTTGAGATTGGGAGTTGGCTCAGTGCCGCTACTACCCGCCGTACCCTCTTCTTCAGGGCCGGTATCCGAACCATACACGTCCATTCAGCCTCCACGAGTTGCAGTGTACTTGCCATAAGTACGTTACCCCGTAACGCGGGTTTCGAGCCCGAACACAAAGTACAATTCGGAGCGAAACCGTCCAATACTGCGACTGCGTTTGAGGCCAAATTGGTCACAACCCGTGGTGGGGTTGTTACCGAATTGTCGCCGGGTCGATTTCCCTAGTAGCGAAAATTCTGCCAACGGCTTCGCCGATTTTGTTATTGGGTGTACTGGCTCCCGCAGTAATCCCGATGCGTACGGGACCGGACGCTGGCAACCAGTCGCAAGACTCGACTTCTTCCTTCGCTCCGAGGGGGCGATAGCGAATTGTGCGGGATTCGGGGTCGATGTCGTCGGCGTTTTCGACGTGGAAAGTGCGCACCGTTTCCGAGCACAGCGCGGCGAGCGACATGGTGTTGCTGGAGTTGTAACCGCCGATTACAACCATCACATCGAGGGGCTCCCGCAACAGCTCGACGACGGCATCCTGTCGCTCCTGGGTGGCGCTGCAGATCGTGTCGAAGGTACGGAAATTTTCGCGCGCGTAATCCGGTCCCCAGGCCTTCGCCATTGATTGACCGATCAATTCACCAACAGCTAACGATTCGCGAGCGAGCATCGTTGTCTGGTTTGCAACCCCGATGCGACGAAGATCCCGCGCTGGATCGAAGTTTGGTGATGCCGCGTGCGCAAAACGCTCCATCAATGCCTGAGAGCTGAGTCGGCCTTCGATGAAATCGCAAACGAGCTGAGCCTCGTCGAGGTTGCGCACGATGAAGTATTGGCCGTTCGGATATTTCTCCGCCTGCGACGCAGTCGCGCGCGTCTCCTCGTGGTAATACTTGCCGTGAATGAGCGACGTGAATCCATCACGAGCGTAGCTCTCGACTCTTTTCCAGACATTCAGCACCGATCCACAGGTGGTGTCGACCATCACGCAGCCGATTGCGCGCAGGGTCTCGAAATCCTTGATGGTCACGCCGAACGCGGGCAGGATGACGACGTCTTCAGGCTTGACGCCGCTGAAGTCGAGGCTGCCCGCCTCCCGCTTCCCGTCTCCCAGCTCCCCTTTCGCCCCTCCCGGCAGCAGAAACTCGACCCCCATTGCCTGAAGTTTTGAGTTCACGTGCGGGTTATGGATGATCTCGCCTGCCAGGTAGATGGTACGATCCGGAAACTTCTTTCTGGCCTGATAGGCGTACTCAACTGCCCGTTCGACCCCATAACAGAAGCCGAACTCCTTGGCCAGGCGGATCGTGACGTCACCAGCCGTCAGGGTGTACTCCTGAGCTTTAAGGAGGTCTACAAGGTGTCCTGTATAGTCGGAATCCAGTTCGGACTGGATCTCGGATTTCAACCCGAAACCTTTCCGAAAGTACGTGCCTCCCCCAGTTCCGTTTGGGGTATTGGCCTGCATATTCCGAGGGGTGGTGGTGGTCGTCTCCATAGAACCAGGCACCTTCACCGACGTATCCGACATACCTTGAATCTAGCAGTGACGAACCGATAAATGCGCTTCGAGAAACACGATGACTGAATCCCTCGGAGCGTATCCCGCAGAAGCGACAAGCGAGTCGCTCGACAGCACCTCACCCTTCGGTCTCACCCTGACTGCGCCGGCCTCGGCGCAGCGGCCGGCGGGTTTGACGAAACCCGCACCCCTCGTCAGAGGCGACACTATTGGCGTCGTCGCCCCATCATACGCACCAACTGCCGACTGGTTGCTGCGCGGCGCGAAAATGATGGAGGAGGCAGGATTCAAAGTGCTACTCGAACCGGACGTGGAACGCGAGCGGCGGTTCCATCACCGGGAGGACGAGCAGCGCGCGGAAAGGCTGATGGAGATGTGGAGCAATCCCGAGGTGAAAGCGGTGATTGCTGCAACAGGCGGGTACGGCGCGGTTCGGGTGATCCCCTATCTCGACCCCGACGTCTTCCGGCGGAATCCGAAAATCTTCGTCGGATACTCTGACATAACCGCACTGCATCTCTGGTTAATGCGCTGCGCCCAGCTCCGAGTTTTCCACGGACCGACTCTGGACGATCTGTGCTGGACTGGCGAGCAAACCGTCAATTCACTCCTGACCGCGCTCACCGATCCGCAACCCGCAATCGATCTCGGGAGCAGGAGCGTGCGTGCCGTGCGCCCCGGTCGCGCCGTGGGTCGCCTCACCGGCGGCAACTTGTGCCTGGTACAGCAAACGATCGGCACCCCTTACGAGGTCGATACCCGCGACGCGATTCTCTTCCTCGAGGAAACCCGTGACCCGATGTCATACGTCGACGAGCGACTCGTTCACTTGCGCTCGGCGGGGATGTTGCGCGGGGTAAGGGGAATTGTATTCGGTAACCTGTCTCTCGATCGCTGTGAAGAAGATGAGTTCGAGGATTTCCTCCTCGATCTTCTCCATGACTTCGACGGTCCGATCCTGATGGATTTCCCGGCTGGACACGAGGCGCCCAACCTCACCCTGCCACTCGGAACGGAAGTCGAACTGGTCAGCGATCAGTCGACAGGCTGGCTTTCCTACAAGGAAGACGCGTTAGCGCTCGTCGAAGAGAGACCGCGACTAAGCCTCGTCTAGAGTCCGCCCGCTTTGATGGCTGCGTCGACCGCGATGCACCAAAGGTGGATCACCATCAGGTGCACTTCCTGGACGTAGGCACCGTTCTCACTTGGTACTGCGACGACGTGGTCCGGCACGAAGCCTTCGATTCCATTCCGCCCGCATAGGGCGATCGTCACCGCACCCTTGTCTTTCGCGGCCTTGAGTCCGCGAATGACGTTTTCAGATTTTCCGCTGGTCGTGATTCCGACGACGGCATCGCCCATCGACGTCAATCCTTCGACCTGCCTCTCGAACAGGGAGCCGTAGCCAAAATCGTTGGCGATGCACGTGATGACGCCGCTGTCGCCAACGAGCGACACTGCCGGCAATGGGCGTCGGGTTTCCTTGTAACGGCCGATCAGCTCCTCGACGAGGTGGTTGGCCTGCGTCGCGCTGCCGCCGTTGCCGAAAGCCAGAATCTTTCCGCCGCGTCCAATCGCTGAGATGATTGCCTCTCCAGCTGCATCACACGCCGGCTGCAGCGACGCACCAGCAGCCTCGATTACCTGCTGGTGTCCCTTGAAGTGGGCGGCAAAGTGTTGACTCGGCATGCGCGGATTATACGGACGAGATGCGAGTGCGCCAGTGCAAGTTGCCTAACGACCACGCCGTCGACGTCGGTTACCTCGTCGATCACTATGCTGATCGTTGTGTCGATCGCGGCCGTGAGGCCGGCCATCGCGGCGACCCCGGCCGGCATCGCGGTGACGCGAGTGGTCGCGGTGTCGCCGGAACTCCGACGCGATCTGGCGGACCTCGCGCTCCGCATGGGATATCATTGCCCGGTCGTCCGCAGATTCCTTGACTTCGTCCGGCGACCACGGCTGCGCGAGTTTTTCCTGGAGCTCGTCGAGCGAGTCCGCTCGTACGGCGCCACGCTGACCGCGGAGCACCACAAACCGCACCGGCCGATCGAGATTGGGAATCTCCTCCTCGATGAGCGTGCGAGCGACTTTCTCTGGTAACCGCAGTCTCGCGACACCGATACGATCACCGTTCCGTTCCTCAACGTCGTAATCGATATCAATGTCGCGGTCGCGGATGGTCACCTGGTCAGGCAGCTGATCGAGACGCTTGCGCAGCTCCGGTGTGATGAACGCGGTGCGATCGATGTCGAGGCGCTTTGCTCGAAAATCGTCCATCGAGTTGACGTCGGATAACTGGCGCTCGTATAGCGCCGTCAGCTCGGGAAGTCCGAGTCGCGGAATCGCGCCGCCGGATCGCTTGTATGCTTCCCTGACTTCATCGATCGCGGGCCGATTCTTCTTCACCGCGTGGTGCCGCGCCTCACCACGCGCGACCGCTTCGGCGAGGAGATGCCGTGCCGCCGCGGCTTCGGCCGGAGGGAATTCTTCCACAGTTTCCTGCTCGCTCTCCAGCTCGAAACCGAAATAGTCCAGCGAGGTTTTCAGCACCAGCGGGCCGTGCTTGCGCCGCGCGTCGTAGATCAACTGGGACTTGCCGCGCGTCGCATAGCGACGAATCAGCTCCATCGGAATTTGAGTTCCCTCGATGGCGGCTCGCGGAATTCCGGACCGATCCGCGAAGTAGCGCAGCGATCCCGCGATCGCGCCCCAACTGCCGCAAACGCTCGTCTTCGACACGCGAGCCTCATTTCCGTCCGCTGTCAGCTCGTCAATCACCAGATCGAACGGCATGTACTGCGCGAGCAGCTCGGTGAATTTCCGGAAGATGTGATCGCGCGCGTACACCATCTTCGTCGGCAGCTCCATGCCGAGGCTGCGATAAATGCTGGCGGTGGCGAGAGCAGCATCTTCGATGGCCTTCACGAGCACGCCTCGTTGGTCGGCCCACTTCTCGATGCTTTCGTCGAACAAATGACGCGGCAGACCGTACACTTCACCGATGTATCCACAGTGCGAATACGCCTCGGCGTAGAGATTGTATGACGTGAGATGATCGCTTCCCGCTACAACGAGTCCCGACAGATCTCGATCCTCCCGCGTCATTCGATGCAGTGATTCGATCGAGCTCATGACGCCCAGGTAGGGCACCAGCTCGTCGTCCGCATTCACCAGCAGCTCCGCCCACGGGCGATCGACAGGCATCGCTTCGACCGCCTTGCCGTAGCGCGAGAGTCGACCATTCTCGATGATGCCTCGTTTTTCCAGCAGCTGAATCGCTTTTCGATATGCGACTCGATCGAGTGGAACGGGGAGATCGAGCTGATCGGCCGCGACGCCGAGATCCGCGCACGTCATCGCGACCCGCTCGGAATCGCCGGCAAGCTGGAATTCCGGCGCGGTTGGCCTCAGCGACGAGAAATGAATGTCCCGATCGGAAAGAATGAAAACTCTGCCGCGCTCGACGCGGCCGTGTACCCGCCCCGCCATTTGCAGAATTTCGTTGGCGCCGAGGTGAAGCCGCGTCAGGACATTCTTACCCCGCTCGATGATGTTGCTGAAACGGGTATCGTCGATGATCACGGTATCGAGGCCGTGCACATTGAGCGCGCTCTGACCAGCGGCTGTCATCGCCAGGAAGTACGGCTTGGTTTCGTCACCTTCCAGGAAGGGCCGAATGATTCGAATCGGCTCGCCGCCGTGATAGAACGCGGCGTTGATGCGCGGGAATCGATCGCGCACCTGCTCGGCGGCTTGCTCCACTCCGGCCCGCGTCGGCAGAAACATTCCGACTCCGCGCCGCTCCTTGACGACCTGCTGCAGAAACCTGTCGTCGAGGAACGTCAGCGGATCCTTGCGGACGATCTTTACGTCAGCGGCCTTGGCCGGATCGAACGCGGAGCTCTCGAGGACTGCCGCTGCGTTCAGGTAGGATGCGTAAAACGTCGGGTCGACTGTTGCTGACAGCCAGATAAAGCGGCAGCCTACTCTTTTTCCGAGCGCGAGACACAGCTCGAGCTCGGCGGAAGTCTGATGGATCTCGTCGACGACCAGAGTGTCAGTGGCGAGGATGTCACCGTCCTGGAACCAGCGTCGGGCAATGCCGGTGGTGACGACGATGACGTTCCATGTTGGAGTCTCTGGAGTCGCCTCACGCTCTCGGTTGACGACGCCGACCTTGAGATCGGTGGTTCCAAGAATCGTCTCGGCGATCGGCCGTATAGACAGTGTCTTCCCTGTTCCGGTCCCGGCAACGATACCGAAGCCTTTGCCGGCACCGGCAAGCTCCCGGATCTCGCGGCCGTGCTGTTTCTCGAGAACTGTCGGAATGTGAAGGCCGAGCGCCAGCTCGATCGTTTCGCAGGCAGCACGAGTGGGCGCGATGACGATCAGTCGGCCGGTCGGAGGCTCTGCAGCCACGAACGCCTGACGATCCGGCGGAAGGTATCTGTCGGTTACGATGCGCTGCATGCGCGTTGGAAAAGTGCATACATCGCACCGGATGCGAAACGGCCCCAGGGACTCTCATCCTCTGGGGCCGTCGCTATGACTTCAAGAGATCTAGTCTCTGTCTTTCCTACCTTTACCCTTACCGTGATCTTTTTGTTTCGAATCGTCGTGATCGTAGTCGCGGTTGCCACTGGTTGTGGGACCGACGTACACGCGATTGCCAAACTGATCATATCGATAGTTGGAATCGTTGTACCGACGACTGCCCCGATCGTCGTCATCGGCGCGGTTGTAACGGTAGTTGCCGTCGCGCTTCTGAGCCTTCCTCATCTCCTTCTCCCGCCGCTTCTCAGCCTTCTTCCATTGCTTGTCGTTGTTGTTCGCAATGCGACTGTTCAGAATGGTGAAGGTGCCGTTGGGATTACGGCGCGCACGCTGAATGATCAGGTTGCCGTAATTGTCGGTGACGCGACGCTCGTAGATCGGGCTGCGGCCATTACCGACCTGATACCACGCGCCGTCGTTACGTGAATAGACGTCCTGACAGTTTGTATTGGTATTGAGGTTGGTGCGGCCGAAGATGATGTCGCCCACGCTATTGGTCGTACGGTTGTAGGTGCAATCGTTGCTGGTGCGCTGACCAGTGATGACAGTGCCCGGGCGCGGAACCGACTGTGCGTTCAGCGATGCGGCAGCAGTGACACCAGCAATGGCCAAGCTGAAGGCGAATACCTTCATCGTGAAATCCTCCTCGTGATTAAATCAACGAGCTCGTCGGCGGTGCTCGACTTGCCGTTGTTTGATTTTCCTTTCTTGCCCTTTTGTGGCTCATCGCCGAACAGAACCTTGGCGTTGGCCGGCCGGTTTCTGACCGCTGAAGCGCAGTCAGTAGGAGCTGGCTGCTGGCTGGCGGGCACATCGTTGAGCCAAATGCGGCACATACCTGCCGGCGGGAAAAAACCCGGCGGTACGATTTGGTCTCGACGCTGCGACTGCTGATTCTGCGGCTTCTGCGGAACCGGTCGTTGGGCTTCGGCAACTCCCGCCGTGAAGACGAGAGCGACCAGGCCAACCAACGGCGCACGGAGGCAAGAAGGAATCGAAATAGAAGGCAAATGGTGCTTCATGGCGCCTCTAGGGTGCAGGGCGGGTGCCAAATACGGCCTAATGAGCTAAGTCGTTTGTTACAAGCAACTTATACCACTCGGCGACATCTGTTCGCCAGCCGGAATGTCCTCTCTCGTGGACAAGAAACCGGTACACCTCGACAGCTCAACCGTACTAGCCGGAATGGCCTTCAGACCGGCTCAATCTCCGAATGATATACCCGTCGCGCGCGCTGTCAGTACCGTGTCGTGATCGACCTCGACTCGCTTCGGCGTCTTCAGCACAGTCGCCAGCGGAATGGCGACGATGTGGGGCGACTGGAGGGCGATCATGTGATCCCACTTCTCTTCGGCGACAGCACGAACTGCCGCACCACCGAATCGTACGGCCAAAAGTCGATCATAGCCAGTCGGCATTCCACCACGCTGGAGATGTCCCAGTATCAGCGAACGCGTCTCCTTCTTTGTTCGCTCCTGGATATCCTGCGCGAGACTTTCAGCGACGCCGCCGACGCGCACAGCCTGACCCGGCATCGATTTGCCCAAAACATGGACCGATTCGCCTTTCGGGTAGGCGCCCTCGGCGATCACAACGATCGAGAAGTGTCTGCCCGCCCGACCACGCGCGACGATCTTCTCGCACACTTTATCTATGTCGTACGGAATTTCGGGAATCAGGATTACGTCAGCGGTTCCCGCGAGCCCGGCGTGCAAAGCGATGAATCCGGCGTGACGACCCATCACCTCGAGCACGATCACCCGATCGTGGCTCTCGGCCGTTGTGTGGAGTTTGTCGATTGCCTCGAGCGCGGTATTGACCGCAGTATCGAAGCCGAAGGTGGTAATCGTGCCGCTGACATCGTTGTCGATGGTTTTCGGCACGCACACTATCCGCATTCCCCGCTCGCAGAGCTGGTGTGCGATCGTCAGAGATCCGTCACCACCGATCGAGATCATCGCATCAATTCCAAGCCTGCGCGCATTCTCGATCAGCTCCTCGGACCGATCCTGTTCGATACAACTTCCGTCCGGTTGAATGACCGGATAGCTGAACGGATTGCCTCGATTCGTCGTGCGCAGGATGGTCCCGCCAAGGTGGGCGATGCCGCGAACGGTGGTCGGCGTCATCGGAATCACTTCTTCTTCGCCGAGGAGGCCAGCGTATCCCTTCTTGATTCCGAGCACCTCCCAGCCGCGATTGCAGGCGGAGAGCACTGCCGCCCGGATGACGGCATTGAGTCCCGGCGCATCACCACCGCCGGTGGACAGCGCAATTCTCATTTTGTCAGGCTTTTTGTTCTAGCAGGGAGATGATTTCTCCGGGCTTGGCGTGTCGGCCAAGCTGTGATTTCTCGAAAACCGGAACGTCGTCGGCGATTACCTCAAAGCGTCCGCCACGCGAAGGAATCATCTTCACCTCCGCGTCGGGGAAACGCTGCTTGATCTCAGCCGCCAAACTGGCGGCGCGCGGTTGATAGTTTCAGACGACGCAGTATTCGATGCTGATTTTCATTGTTGGTTCTTGATGGTTACTGATTGTTGGACGGGTACTGGTTCGCGAGCTGTTGCGCTTCCGGAGTACCGATAGCCCTGAGCGCCGCGACGGCCGGCCGCCTGATCACATCCTGCCACAGATCGGGCGCCATCAACTGCTTGGCGAGCGGCAGCGCCGCGTTCTTTTCGAGTCTGATGTCTCCGGCCAGCGCTGCGCCACGGACAATGTAATTCGGATCGTCGCGTGCGATCTGCCGCAGTCGAATTCCCACATCACGCGCGGCCGTTCCCGTGAGCACGAGATCGCCCAGTGCTGCGGCGGCCGCTTGTCTGACTCGAGCGTCGATGTCACGCGTCGCCGTAACGAGATTATCGGTGATACCGCGCATCGGCGATGCGGCCGCTCTACTCGAGTCACTTCCCCAGGCGCCAAGTGCGTCGACTGCGCGTGCTCTCACCGCCCAGAACCTGTCATTACGGGCGGCTCGCCTCAGTGCATCGAGCGCATTGCGGTCGCTCGGCCGATCCGCCAACGCTTCCACTGCCTCGATTCTGCCGAGGACGTCGTCGTCGTGGACGAGCTCGTATTGCAGCATGGCCGTTGAGCGTGGAAAGTCGGTGAGCTCGAGGATCCAGTTGCCCTTGTTCCAGCGAATCGAGCGTGGCGGCGCCTTGAGATTGGCGCCGGCTTCACCAGTTCCGTTGCGAACCGGAACGACGAATCGAACAACCCCGCTATCGGTGCGCGCCTCGACATCGACATCGACGTCGAAAAAGCCGGTGAGGGTATCGCGCGCCTGTACTTCACGCGCGCTGACGATCAGACGATTCGCGGCGCGATCATAGTTGGAGGAAACCTGGAATACGGGGAATCCGGCACCGTACACCCACTGATCGAAGAATGGCTTGAGATTCTTGCCGGTAGTCTCCTCGAATGCGCGTCGCAGATCGTCGGACACGACGTTGTCGTAGGCATGCGAAGTCGTGTAGCGGTTGATGCCTCTCCAGAAAACTGAATCGCCAAACTGGTGGCGGAGCATCTGGAGAACCGTCGCGCCCTTCTGATAGATGTGCCCCGTGAAGAAGACTTCGATTGGATCGTTGTTCCACTTGCCCCAAACAATCGGACGACGCGCACGTCGATCGCCGTCGATTGCCTGCTCCTGCGCCAGCAGCCGGTCGTAGGCTCCCTCATCGGCCCCAAAATTTTCTTCGTGGAAAATTTCTTCCATGAAGGTGGCGAAGCCTTCGTTCAACCAGATGTGCGCCCAGCTTCGGGTCGTGAGCAGGTCACCGAACCACTGATGGCCAAGCTCGTGCGACATGAGGTCAACGCTATTCGCCTGCGGCTCGGACCAGGCAGGGTGCAGAATCTCCGCGTCATTCTGCGAAGTCGCGGTGACGTTCTCCATACCGCCGTACTGAAATTCGGGAATGACGATCTGGTCGTACTTCGCCCACGGATACGCAACGCCAGTCTTGCGCGAGAATACATCGACCGCCTGTGGCGTCCTCGCGAAACCGCGCCGGGCAGCCTCGACGGAATCCGGATAGGTCCAATAGCCGATGGGCACGTTACGCCACGGCGTGTCCTGCAGCACAACGTAGTTGCCGATGACACACGTCATCAGATAAGTCGACGCCGGTTTGTCCTGCACCCAGTGCCACTCGATGCTGTCTCCCACAGCGCGTGAGCCTTCGAGCCGTCCGTTCGACAGGGCGCGCTCGTCCTTCCTGGTCCAGATGTAGAACTCCCACGTCGTCTTGTCGTTGGGAAAATCGTAGGTGGGCACCCAGTAGTGATTGTCTTCGGTTTCGCCTTGCGTCCAGACGATGTGTTTCGCCGGCCGGAAGTACGCGCCCTTGGTTCGGTTGACTCCCTCGTAGTCGACGGTGAACGAGACTTTCTGATCGGCCGTCAGAGCGCGCGGGAGCTGAATCGAAAGCTTGTTGTCGCTGTAGTCGAAACGGAGCGGAGCACCATTTGATGTCACGCTCCGTATGCGCATGTCGCCGGCATCGATGACGATAGTCCGTAGCGCGGATGCGTTGGGAAGTCCCGCTACTGTCAGGGTCGTCGATCCAACCACTGCGTGGGTCGACCAGTCAAAGCGAAGAATCGTGCTTTGATGTTGCAGATCATAGGTGCGGCGCCGCTCAGGATGGGTTACGCCTTCCGGAAGCGGGCCCCATGCGATGAGCGGAGTCTCCTTGAATCCAGGGACCTGGTTCGGTTTCAGCGTCGTGTCCATTCGGAACGGCGGGACGCCGGGAACCGGTGTCGGCTGAACTTCCGCTGGCTTTCTGGCCGCGGGTGCACACGCCGCCAACACAGCGATTAGAATCGCGCCGGAAAAATCTTTCATCGTGCGCGGGAACGTTTTGAATGCATGGACGTGAATCTGATCAGCGTCATTGCCTGCTTCTGACATATGGTATCTAGCGAACCATCCATCTGGAAGGAGTTGCAGTGTGCGACGCGCGTTTAGCGCAATCGAATTGACCTTAGTCATCGGCATCTTCGGTGTTCTTTCCGCCATCGCCATGCCAGCGATGACGCGACTGGTCGACCGTGCTCGCGTGCGCTCGGCAGTCACCGAGGTGGAGTCTTTGTTCGGAGCCGCGCGACACGCGGCGATCGCGCGCGGCGCCCCCGCTACTGTCGAAATCGATACAGCAGCACGAACTATTTCAGTGACGTTGGCTGGCGACACACTCAGAAAAGGCCAGTTGGGCGCTGAACATGGCGTCGAGCTGGCGACCAACCGCAGCAGCATGAGCTACTCGCCGACCGGATTGGGCTACGGTGCCGCCAATCTCAGCGTCGTCGTCCGAAAGAGCGCAGCCGCCGATACTGTCGTGGTTTCGCGTCTGGGTCGGGTTCGGCACTGAGATCCTGACTGGCAGGGATATCCGCGAGCGTGGATTCAGCCGTTACCGGCACCACCGCTTCCGTCGTGCCAAAATCGAAACCGGGCACCGAGATTCGTGGAATCTGCTGGCCGATCGTTCGTTCAATTGCCCGGACCATCGAGATTTCGTCAGGCGACATAAAAGTGAATGCATCGCCGGTCGCGGCTGCGCGGCCGGTGCGACCGATGCGGTGAACGTAATCCTCTGGTTGCTGCGGCACATCGTAGTTGATGACGTGCGAGATGCCGGAAACGTCGAGTCCGCGCTGTGCGATGTCAGTTGCCACCAGAACCCTTATGCTGCCCGCCTTGAAATCCTCCAGGGCGCGTGTCCGCTCTCCCTGTGACTTATCCGCGTGCATGGCAGTGGCGCTGATACTTTCGTCATCGAGATGTCGAACAACCCGATCCGCGCCGTGCTTCGTCCGGGTGAATACGAGCACCGAGTCCATTTCGGGCCGCTTGAGTAATTGTACGAGAAGCTGGCTTTTCCGATCGCGCGGGACCGGATAGACGGCGTGCGTCACTGTATTGGCCGCTTCACTGCGACGGCCGACCTGCACCACCACCGGCTTGCGCAGATATTTGCGCGCCAGCGCCTCGACTTCGGCCGGCATCGTCGCACTGAACAGAAGCGTCTGGCGATATCGCGGAATTTCGTCCACGATGCGATTGATCTGCGGCGCGAACCCCATGTCGAGCATGCGGTCGGCTTCATCGAGCACCAGAACTTCGAGGTCGTCGAATGTGACGTTGCCCCGCTCGATGTGATCGATCAAACGACCCGGTGTCGCAATCACTACGTCCACACCTTTACGCAGCTCCCGCGATTGCGGCTCGACACCAACGCCTCCAAACACCGGAACGACCCGGAGATCGGCGTACTTCGCGTATTTCCGAAAGCTCGCTTCAACCTGCGCGGTGAGCTCGCGCGTTGGAGTCAACACCAGTACGCGCACCCGATGCACCGGCTCACCATCATTCGACGAAAGTGGCGCCGTCAGCAGATTGTGAATGATGGGAAGTGTGAATCCGGCGGTTTTCCCGGTCCCTGTCTGGGCTAATCCAATCAGGTCGCGACCAGTCAGCGCCAGGGGAATGGCCTGGTACTGAATGGGGGTGGGATGCGTGTAGCCGGCGTCGCGGACCGCATCGAGAACCTGGGGGGCAAGCTTCAGATCAGTAAATGAGACCGAAGTTTCCGGTGTTGCTTCCATCATCCTTCAATATAGCCGCAACTCACTAGCGCCCGGCGCGCTTGATCCCTGTATTCTGAGTGCCAGAACTGTCTCGATGCACCCGGTGCAGCAGATCCAGCAGACCGGAATTCACCTCGTGCGGTGTCTCCTCGGTGATTACGTGTCCTGCGTCTTCGATCGGGCGCAGCTCGATTCCCGGAACCAGCGGGACATAGATCCTCATGCCGTCTTTTGGCATCAGATGATCGACAGTGCCCCACATTCCGATCGCGGGCAAGACCGCCTTTCTCAATTCGCGAGTCTTTGCGGCAGTCCAATCGTAGGTGTGGAGGAGTGCGCGCATGGCGCCGGCGTATTCCGGGAATTGTGACGGAGCCAGGTATTCGGCGAGATCGCGTGCGGTAGGACTCCCGCGTTTTCCGTAGACGCGACGCAAGGCGACCTTCACGATCGTCGTTGGTTTTACACGCCGCATTAACGGCAGCATGAACGATGGCGTGAGCAGCCGATAGATCCTCATCAAAGGCACCCCCGTGAGGCCGACCGGAGACAGTAGCGCCAAGGCGCGCACCCGATCCGAATGGCGCGCAGCGAAATGATAGGAAAGGGAGCCGCCAAGCGAATGTCCAACCAGCGTCGGTTGGTCCAGCTCCAGAGTATCGATCACTTCGCCAACGTGATCGATGAGCGATTGTATCGTGTACTCGGTCTCGTTTTGCGGCTTGTCCGAGAGTCCATGGCCCTTGAGATCGAACGCAATCGCGCGAAAGCCGGCTCTGGCAATTGCCGGCATGTTCTCGCGGTA
>Ga0075436_100000278_pt1 | contig 32285 bp, 28 predicted proteins | sample RhiMethybrSRZTD5_FD_75303 | JGI IMG/M metagenome (GOLD analysis project Ga0075436, IMG submission 75303) | Populus rhizosphere microbial communities from Tennessee, USA - Rhizosphere MetaG P. TD hybrid SRZTD5 | ecosystem: Host-associated > Plants > Roots > Rhizosphere > Soil | place: USA...
CTTGCTGAACAATCGGTAGAAGGACGCCGCAATCCGCCGCTCCAGTTCATCGGCGCTCGTTTTGAGCTCGCCGAGGATTGCGGCGAAGGCAACGCGTTGCAGCCGGTCCATTCTCTCTTCACGTTCCTTTAGCCCTGCAGTTCTTTCACCCAGCTCTTCCGTGCGAGCCTCAATCTGTCGAGCGCGACGATCGAGTTCTTTCTCGAGCGCTTCGGTTCGAGTCGCAAGCACTGATGCCTGATCCTCTATCTTGCCAACTTGTTCCGCGGCTCGCGCGGCTCGAGTTTCCACTTCGCTGAACTTGGCGCCGAGTTGCTTTTGAACGCCCTCGGCCGCTTGCCTAGCAGCTTCCGCTTGGCCGACACCTTCCCCGGCTCGCGCTTCGGCCGCGCCCACGCGCGAACCGATGCTCGAGATTTGCTCAGGCAGCGTCTGTTGAAGCTGGCCGGTTGCGCTCTTGATCGCGTTCAATTCGCTGCGCTGGCTAGCGATGATTCTGTATTGCTCTTTGAATTTTTTGCTGCTCTGATAGTCGCCTTCTTCGTTATTCTGTTCCAGTTCACGAACGCGCGCCGCAAGAACTGCTTCGCGCGAGCCGCCGGTCGTTTGTTCGAGCGCTCGAGTTGTTTGCGCTCCCGAGAAACCATATTCGGCGCTCGCTGACGGGCGCGGTGTCAAACCCGCGAAGAGCAAGTTTCTTCGCATCAAGGCACGCTGTGTTGGCGAGTTGGGACGAGCGCTGCTCAAATCAAACGCATACACGACGCACCAAAACGCGAAGACAAAAACGCAACTCATAACCGCAAGCCGCAAAACCGCTCGATGGACTCGCGAGAGAAGTTTATGAGGCGTTTCAAAGAAAGCAGGCGTGGTTAACTCGCTTTGCTCGGGAAATGATCCGAACGGGGATTCGCCCGCGCTTGAACCCATCCGTGAGGGATCGCTTGCCGAGGTACGACGACGGCCGTTACGAAAGACGGTTCTGCTGAATGACACGATGGGTGCCGACAGGTAGCCGATCAAGAAAGCAACTGCAAGCAAGGCAAGCCACGCCAGGGCCCACAATTTCATCGACGCGTTAATCGAACCGAGGTAAGCGCTGTACAAACGCTGATCGCGTTCGCTCAGATATGGTTCTACCTCCCAAATGCCGAGGTAGCGTTGATTTGCGGCTCCAGTCAATGCCGATACTTCCTGATCGATTCGGTCTTCGGAGTAAATGCGGTTGCGATCGAGATAATACTTCAACCATTCGCGAAACCCGTTCGGGTCTCTCCCGCCGTCTACGTATTCATCCATTGACGCCAGCGAATCTCGCCATGCCGAATCATTCTGCGAATCGAAACGCGACGTTATCCATCGCCCCGGACCGTTGCGCAAGTAGCGCTCGTAGTCGCGTTGAAACGTTGGATCTTCCATGAGCCAATTCGCTTTCAACCAGTCGCGATAGCCTTGAATCGTTACATCGCGATCCTTTGCGAACTGCGTGAGCGAAGACGCTCGACGCACCGGGTTATTCGACTCTTTGTTGTGAAACACCAGGAACGTGCCCAACAACGACGTGACGAAAATCAGAACGGTCGCAGACAGCGTAGTTCTCCACGCTTGAAGAAACCTTCCCCCGAACACCGTCAGTAGAGCAAGCATCGGCGTGACGAAGAAAAAGACGAAAACGAATAAGAATAAGAACCCAGGTTGTTCGTGCGGCAGCACTGAATTCCACTGTTTAGGCGGCGAGACGAATCGAACAAATAGAATCGTCGCAAGCCAAATTAAAGCGAGCGCGAGTTGCTGACCAATCACCAGCAGAAGAAACGCCGATACACGCGCCCCCCACGGGCGCGCCTGAAAGCGGCGGAGCATTGACCGATTCACCCGTTCGTCTATCTCTCGTCGCAGCGCGCTGAAGTCTTCGTCGGTGGCTTCAAGTTGCGCGCCGTTCAACTCGCGCTGCAGCCGCGCGAGCTTCGCGGTCGCCGCCAGCTTTGCGAAGGGTGAGATTCGCCGCTCTCGCCAATCGAGAGCCGCAAGATATTCTCGAAGTACATCCGTATCGCGGTTTATAACTGTTTCCATTTGGGGTGATGTGATGGGCATGCGTGAGCCGGAGAACTGCTGAGGCCCGGCGCCCAACTATTGGTTTTCATGTTTGGAAGTTCTGAACTATTTTAAGCTCCTCGCCGGTCATCGCATCCAGATAGACCGTCCATGAAAGCGATTTTCCGCTAACCAGCTCCCATGCCAGATGCAGCTCGATGGCGTCGCTCTTTGCGATGGGAAACACGACCAGGCGTTTGACACTCACATCACCTGGCGCACTAATCGTAGTTCGCTGCTCCTTCCCCGCGATGTCCGTGTACGTGAATGTCCGACCGACCACACTCTTGACGATTGCGTCGCGTTCTGTTGTTGGCTTTAACGGCAAATCGACCAGAGGAATAATTCGATCGTCCAATTGCATTAGCCGGCCGTCTTTGCTTATTACAGCGACCATCTCACCGAAATTACCGGCGACTGGATAAGCGTAGTTCGCTTGTCTGAAGGTTAGCCGAGCCGGGTCAGCTGTCTCATCGGCAGCGACTAACGAAATAGTCGACGGATCGACGCCCAAAAAGTCTCGCCATCGATCGATGAACGCGCGAGCGGCTTCGCGGATTGCGAATGTTTCAGTGCCGGGCTCGGGTTTCGCGCCCAGGAGCTTTATTCCGCCTGAGACTCCAAGCAACGACCGAGGTGTGTTCGTAACCGGATGCAAGTCAGGTGGAGTCTGAGCGACTCCGTAGGCGTCGAGCATTCGACGCCACTCGCGTTCCGCCTTGGATCGCTGGTCGGCCGAGTCTCGAATGAAAACGGGATAGTTTTGCTTGGCCTGACCGGGCACTTGAGGATTGCTTTCGCACCCGGCAAGAAGCATCGCAGTTGTTAGACAAATGACCAGCAACAGGTTCATAGCACCATAGAAAACAGCGCGCAGCTCAGTGCTTTGGTGTTTCGGCGCGCGCGGAAAGTTCAATAAGCGATTATTCATGTTTTCAAATGAGCGGGCAAGTTAGGCGATTCGTTTGTGAGCAGCAGTGATCACTGGTGGCTTTCAATCAGATGGTCGTATTCGTCATGCGTGCCAATCCAAAACCACACTACGCCGTCCGGCGGGTTATCAAGCGCCAACGCGCGATAATGGAGACCGACGCGAACAGACCACAACTCTCCAATCTTCTTGAAGTGAAGTGAGGATGGCGAGGATTGGACTTCAGGAGTTCAAACTTCTTGTCTGACAGTTGTTGTCTGTCGAGCGGAAGCCGTCGATAGTGAAGCCAAAACTCAGCCAGGGCTGCGTGCTTCAAAGCGGCTGGCACGGTCCGGCGTTGATATCATCTCTCAACTTCTTGAATGGCTTTTCGAACTTACCCGCCTTCAAGTCATCTTCTATTTGTCGGTCCCAGTCTGCGTTTTCCAATTCTGCGAGGATCACCGCAGCCATCGCGTCTTGCTCATCATGCCCTGGCTGCTTAGCCTTGTTGATTGCTTCTTCGAGAAGTCGCGTCATAAGGTTTTCATTATATGCGGCGATTGCGTCGCGGACAAGAACATCAGCTCGCCACCATAGATCCATGGCCCTCGCGGAACATCATCCTTCTCGATGTGTACTCTTAGCGCGCTCAACGAAGCTACGGAGTTCAATTTCCGTTATCATTGTCCGGTGATTTTCGACTTCATCCTGAAACGAATTCGTCGCGCTCGCGAGAATGGCGAAGCATCGAAACGACTGAACGAAGACTCTGTTGGTTCGGACAATCCTTTCTCGGAACCGGTCGTAATCGAGTTTAGTGATGTGCTCGATCTTCACTCGATTCCGCCGAGACAGGTTCGCTTAGTCGTCGAGGATTATCTCGAAGAAGCGCGATCTCGTCGCGTGCGCTGGATTCGTATCATACACGGCAAAGGAATCGGCGTTCAGCGCGAAATCGTCCGATCAATACTCTCGCGCAGTTCTTTCGTGATTGATTTTCACGACGCACCGCCCGAAGCCGGCGGTTGGGGAGCGACGCTCGTGACTCTAAGAGTCGATTCCGGCGAAGGCGAATGAACGACAGTTGAGCACAGTTGCCTGGTGACAGCAGTTCGACGTTGCACACCTCAGACTTTGTTGTGCTAAATTATCCGTGCCATGAAATTCTGGAAATCGTTCTTAACAGTTTTCATTTTTGCGATTTTGCTCACGGCGTGCTCGGCCCCTCCGGCCGATGATTCTGCTTCGTCGAACAGCAACGCGTCGCAGCAATCGAACAGCAACTCCGCTCCGCAGCAAGCGGCTCAAGGTAACGCTTCGTCGCCAAGTCCCGGCACTTCACCGCTGACACTTCAGCAGCTGCCTCCGCCCGTGAAGCCGCCCAAGCCAGTTGAAAACAGCATGGCGAGCGCAAAGGCAAATGCCAACCGCGACCCGAACGCGAACTCAAACGCCAGCCCGGCTGTGGCTTCAACCGAGGGTGCACCAAAGCTGATAGTGCCTGAAAAGCGCTTAGACTTTGGCAAGCAACCTCAAGACAAGACTATGATTCGAGCGATCCCAATCAAGAATGGCGGACTGAGCGCGCTCAACATCGACTCGGTTACGCCAAGCTGAGGATGCACGACTGTGGACTTCCCGAAAGTCCTGCGGCCTGGTCAGGCCGGCAGAATCAGAATCAAAGTTGAGACCGGCAAGTCGCCCGGTGAGCATGTTAAATCGGTCACGATAAGAACCAACGATCCTGACGATCCATCACACCTCTTGCAGTTTGTGTTCGATGTGAAGGGCTGATTGACGCCGTCGATGCAGAAAACCGAAACCAACTACGACGAGCTGCTTTCCGCACTCGGCCGGCAACTTCGCCCAAACGCGATACGCAAGCTCACGACTCTGCTTGGCAACAGGGAAGTGATCTCCTTTGCAGCGGGCGCGCCAAGTTTTGACACATTTCCCATCGAAGAACTCGCCGAGATTTCCGCTCGCGTGATTCGCGATCGCGGGCGTGTGGCGCTGCAATACGGACCTACTCGAGGCCAACCCGGATTGGTGGAAGCGGTCGTCAGTACGCTTCAGTCGAGAGGCATAGCAGCAAAGCCATCGGAGATCCTGATCACAACGGGCTCACAGCAGGGACTCGATCTCGTATCTCGGGTCTTGCTCGATCCCGGCGATATTGTAATGGTCGAGCTTCCGAGTTACATCGGCGGACTGATCGCGCTTCACAACGCGCAAGCTGAGATGGTCGGCGTCAGACAAGATGATCGCGGTCTGGTCGTCGAAGAACTGCGAAAGAAAATCAAAGGCTTAATCAACGAGGGCCGCCGCGTAAAATGTATCTACACGATTCCGAACTTCCAGAATCCGTCGGGAGTCACGTTGGCGGCTGAACGTCGTCGGGAGCTTGTCGAACTGGCGCAGGAATTCGAGCTGCTCATCATCGAAGACGACGCTTATTTCGATCTTTACTTCACTGAAGAAGCATCGAGCCTGGTTCCGTTGGCGGCGTTATGTCCGGAACGCGTCATCTATTTGGGGACGTTTTCAAAAGTGCTCGCGCCAGGATTGCGAACGGCGTGGGTGCGCGCGCCTGAAGCGATCTCAGCGAAGCTGGAGCTTGCCAAGGAAGGCGCGGATCTTTCTTCGAGTATGCTGGATCAGGCAATCGTGATCGAATCGATACGAGCCGGACTGATCGAGCGCCGGCTGCCCGAGCTTCGCAGTTTTTATCGGGTTCGCTGCAATGCGATGCTCGACGCTCTTGATCGCTTCGCGCCCGAAGGCTCGCATTGGACGAAACCGATAGGTGGTTTCTTCATTCTCATGCAGCTTGCCGCGGAGCTGAACGCGACCGACTTACTGCCGCAGGCAATCGAAAGTGGCGTCGCCTACGTGCCCGGTGAGTCTTTCTTTGTTGATGCGAGCGGAGCGAATACCTTACGGCTTGCTTTTTCGAAGGAGTCACCGGAAGCAATCACTGATGGCGTCGAACGAATGTGCCGTGTTTTTCAAAGAGCGTTGGCGCACGGTGCGGGCGGCTGAGGTTGAAAGTGACAGCGCTTGTAATCAAAAGAATGACAATAGCCGTCACCCTCGACTGTGTGAGATATATTTCACATTAGCCGCGCGCGAGTTTCTCGGTCAATATCGATCAATCCGATTAAACGCTTCCTTCATTCTGCAGGAACCAACTTCGGCAACTTACCCGTGCTAGTCATCGCTCGCTGTGAATTCCTTTGCTCTCTCAAAGCGGCTTCTTTATCGATCCCGTTATGCGATTCATGGAACACCAATTGATAGATTGCACACGGCAGCAAGCTCGAGTAGCAGTCATCGGAATTAGCCGCCCGGACTGTCGCTTCTTTTGTCGCCAAGTCCCCTTGTACGGTCCCCCATTGTCTGTAGAAACGGCATCGCCGCCGCACCGGTAGGTTACCGATTCGGCGGCGGTGTCGTTTTTCAAGTAGTTACTTCTTTACAGCGTTAGTAGGGTTGTCCTTGGCTCGAGAAGCAATAGCCACGACCAGGCCCTTGTTTGTAGCGAGCACAAGTGTCGATTCCGAGAAGACGGGGTCGGCCACGATTTCGAAGTCTTTATCCAGTTGGTAGAGATTCACGCGCCGGCCATCTGAGTTCAAAAACACTGCAACATAATCGCCTCGAAGCGGCGCAACCAGACTTGCGTCTCCGTTTACGATCGGAGCGGAGCTGAGACGATTCTCAAGCCGTCGCTTCCACAACCGATCGCCAGTCGAGCGCGCCAGCGCATAAATGAAGTTGTCGAATGAAGCCACAAGTATGCGGTCGCCGACAATCACCGGAGACGCTTCAACTGCAGCACCGGTTCTCGATCGCCACCTCAGTTTCCCCGTGTGAGGCTCGATTGAATAAACGTAACCGTCACCCGCTCCAAAATACACGGCGCGGTCGTCTATTGAGGGCTGCCCGATGATCTTGCCTCCGGTTTGAAACTTCCAAATCAAGCTTCCAGGCTCAGGGGCAATCGCTCGAAGCGCTCCGTCATCGCCGCCAAAATAAATCGCGCGATCGGTGACCAACGCCGACCCGTGCACGACGTCTTGAGTCTCGATCTTCCACACGACGTCGCCGGTCTTTGATGAAAGCGCGTAGAACGCTCCGTCTGCGCTCCCGGCGTAGAGCCGGTCGGCTCGGGCGACTACTGACGAAGTGAAGGGACGCTGATAATCCTTCACCCACACCGTGAGGCCCGTGGTGCTATCAACGGCTCGAAGCGATCCTCCAGCTTCCGATCCGTCATCGGCGACTCTGTTTGTCGCAATGAAGACGGAATTGCCGGCCACCTCGATCGGTGCGCTGATGACTCCGCCCGGATCGCTCGACCACAACAGAGTTCCCGTATCGCGGTCCAGACACAGCACGCGGCCGCCTGACAGCGGCAGGTATATGCGTGCTCCAGCGACTGTGGGTGGAAGCGTGGATGCGCTGTCGGTGAGGTACTGCCACACGCGCTTGAATGGAAACGAAAGAGGTGAGGTCGAAGTCGCCCCGGCTTCCGCTCTGATATCGGCGGATCCACCTTTCATTTTGGAGTTTGCTTTTTGTTGTTGCTGCGATTTAGCCGGGCTTGGGGATTTGCTTCCTGATTGCGCAAACACTACAGGCGTAACAACAAGCGCAACAGCGAGAGCGAGAATTGTGACCGGTTGAGCCCGATTTAGGCAGCGGATCATCGAGTATGATTCTATCTTCGGAGAGTACTGAACCGCAAAGTATCGTCTTGAGGGCGGCTCCAGGTTCAACGCAAGAATCTTCTTGACATCATTCTTGTATTTCTAGTAATCTCGAAATATGAAATCGGCTGAGACGACTCGATACGCCGATATGTTCGCGGCGCTTGGCGCCGAGCCGAGGCTTCAAATTGTGCGCTTGCTGTTGTCCGCCCACCCGGACGGGATGATCGTCAGCGATATCCAATCGGAACTCGATATACCGAATTCAACGCTTTCTCATCACCTCGAAAAACTCCGCATGGAAGGGCTGGTGAACGTGACAAAGGACAAACAATGGTTGTGGTATTCGGCCAACGCTGCGGCGCTTCAGGACCTGCTCGGATTTCTGTATTCAGAATGTTGTACTCGCAGCAAAGTGGTCGAGCCTGTGAAGATCACTTCGGCCCGGTCGCGAAAATGAATACTGCTTTTGCGTAAAAGGAGATTAAAGTGTCAAAACAAATTGAAGAGGCTGTGCGAGACCGATATGGTTCGTTCGCTTCAAGCGGTCTGTCCACCGAGAACGCCGGCGTGCGAGCCGTCGCGGAAGCGTTCGGCTACTCAGCCGAACAATTATCATCCATTCCAGCCGAAGCGAATATGGGTCTGTCTTGCGGTAACCCTACCGCGTACGCGCATCTGCGACCGGGAGAGGTCGTGGTTGATTTAGGCTGTGGCGGCGGGCTCGACGTGTTCCTCGCGTCTGCCAAGGTCGGCGCTGAAGGCCGCGCAATTGGAATCGATATGACTCCTGAAATGATCGAACGGGCGCGGCGAAACGCCGTGAAGGGCGGCTACACCAACGTCGAGTTTCACCTCGCGTCAATCGACAAGCTCCCGCTCGAAGACAATTCGGTTGATTGTGTGATCAGCAACTGCGTGATCAATCTCGCGCCCGATAAGCAAGCAGTCTTTCGCGAAATCGCGAGGGTGCTCAAGCCCGGCGGCCGGCTTGCCGTGAGCGATATCGCGTTGAAGAAGTCACTGCCGTCGGAGGTGTCGAGTGATTTGCTCGCTTACGGTGGCTGCGTCGCCGGAGCGATATTGATTGACGATTACAAACAAGGCTTGATCGACGCCGGGTTTGCTCACGCCGAGATCGTCGACACGAAACAGGACTTGAACATCTATTCGAAAGTCGAAACGCAGAAGAGCGCGTGCTCGCCCTCGACCGCGCTACCGGTTGCGACTTCAAGTTGTTGCGCGCCTGGCTCGTTCGAACAGCTTTCTGATTTGTTGAAGCGCTACGACGTCAATGACTATGCGGCCAGCGTCAAGGTGTTCGCGCTCAAGCCCGCCAATTGATTTTTGTTTTACGCGGTGAAGGGACTCCTCGTCCTCGCAGGCGGCTGAATCAACGAATAAGGTTTGTGCTAAGATGGCACCCGCAGAAGCGCGACAGCTTCTGCGCAGGTGCCACATGATTCGCACTCTGGGACTTGGAATTTCCGCCGTAGTCCTTCTAGTCGTTGCCGCAGCGACGTCGCGGGCCGACGTCCTGGAGCTCAAGCTCGACGATCAGATCACTCCCGCCAGCGCTGAAGTCGTCACCTCAGCCATAGATCGAGCCGAACGCGAAGGCGCTTCGGCGCTGATCATCACACTCAATACACCGGGCGGACTCGACACATCGATGCGCGAAATCATCTCGCGAATGGACAGCTCTCGAGTTCCGATCATCGTGTACGTTGCGCCGAGCGGAGCGCGAGCGGCTTCAGCAGGGTTCATCATCCTGGTTGCCGCCGACGTGGCTGCGATGGCGCCGGGTACCGCGACAGGCGCTGCTCATCCGGTTATGGCCGACGGGCGCGACATCGATAAGACGATGCTGGAAAAAGTCGTGAACGACGCGGCAGCGTTCCTGCGAAGTCACGCGGCAAGCCGCGGGCGCGATCCTCAAGTCGCGGAATCCGCGATTCGAGAGAGCATCTCGTTCACGGAGCATGAAGCGCTAGACAAACACCTGATCGAAATCATCGCGCGCGACGAAGCCGACTTGCTATCGCAGTTGGAAGGGCGCACCGTTACTCGCGTCGATGGCAACAAAATCATCTTGCACGTCTCAAACGAGGCTCTCGTCGCAATCAAACCTTCGCTCAGACAGCTTTTGCTAATGGCGTTGGCCGACCCTCGCATCGCATTTATTCTGTTCGCGATCGGAGCGCTGTGCGTCTACTTCGAGTTTCAACATCCGGGGGCGATCGTGCCCGGAGTAGTCGGCACGCTGGCGGTAGTTCTCGCGCTTTATGGCTTTCACATGCTTCCGATTAACCTCCTCGGAGTGGTGTTGATACTCGTTGCAATCGGATTGTTCGTTCTCGAAGCGAAAGTCGGCGGCTTCGGAGTAATCGCACTCGGAGGAATCGCCGCGGCGGTCATTGGCTCGTTAATCCTGATCAACGTTCCCAATCCCGAGTTGCGGCTTCCGCTCAAGCTGGTGCTTGCGGTGGTGATTCCGTTTGGAGTTATATTCACATTCATCTTGCGGCTCGCTGTCCGCGCGCGTCGAGCGAAGGTGACTACCGGCAGCGCAGGAATGATCGGATTGATTGGAAAGGCCGAGACTGCTATCGATCCGGAGGGAACGATCTTCGTGCGCGGCGAATTGTGGAAGGCGCGTTCGAAGACGAGCAGCATCGCTCGAGGTGAGGCTGTGAAAGTGATCGGAATGGAGGCACTGACGCTCGATGTCGAACCGGAGAAGGATGAGGAATTACCACCGAAGGCTGCGACGGCAACTGACGTTTTGTAGTCACTATTAGGATTACCGAAATGACAATGGGGCGAGTGATTTTGCTTTTCGCATTCTGCTCAACGATCGGTTTGAGCCCGAACCTACGAGGACACACTGTAAAGAGGAATCAGGCAAGCAGAATCTTCAGCTACGTAAAGTCGCATGTGCCTAATGCCTGTAGAGTTCCGAATGAATCGTTAGGAATCGACAAGGTTGCCGGACACTACACTGACCTTCCACCGGGAATGCCTTCGCTGGGATTTGACGATTTATATCTCTTCCCAGACGAGACGTATTTCTATATCGAATGGACTGACGTGTTCCCAACCACGATTACTGATAAAGGAACCTGGGCTTTCAATGATGACTTAATAGAGCTGCACTCCGACAAATCGCTGCCGAACGGAGAGAGTCGAAGAAACGATAAGTATCTTCCGCTCTACATCGATAATAATGAGACGTCACCGATGTTATTGCTCGGCACTGGGGGCGATTTCTCTTATTTCAAGAAAAACGCGAAAACCAACGACGAATTCATGCTGATTCTTTGCACATACAACCGGAAAGAGGATTTTGGCTCGTCAGAATTTAAGCAGAGCAAGCGCGAAATCTACGAGAAGTTTTGGCGACCGCAGCGGGTAAGGTAGCAGAGCGCGCGGCTAAACCAATCGATCGCGACGTCGGACGGTCGTAGCTCTTTCCCTCGCGCAAGCGACCAACTAGAATAGGAGACCATCATGCCCGAACTCTTCACGCTTCCCATTGTGGCCGCCGCGATTGCCCTGCTCTACATTCTCAGCGTAATCACCATTCTCCCCGAATACGAGCGAGGCGTAATTTTTCGGCTTGGCCGTCTCCTGCCTGAAGCCAAAGGCCCTGGAGTCATCCTGGTCTTCCGCCCGGTCGATAAGATCGTGCGAATAAGCTTGCGAACGGTTGTGTTGGAAGTGCCTTCGCAGGACGTGATCACTCGCGACAACGTTACGGTGTCTGTCAACGCAGTGGTTTACTTTCGCGTGGTCCAGCCGCGGCTTGCAGTCGTCGAGGTCGAGAATTATTTGTATGCGACCTCACAACTTGCTCAGACGACTTTGCGATCTGTTCTCGGAGAAGCCGAACTCGATGAATTGCTTGCCGCGCGCGAGAAGCTGAACGCACGACTACAGGAAATTCTCGATGCGCACACCGGTCCGTGGGGCATCAAAGTCGCGCTTGTCGAGATTAAGACTGTTGACCTTCCGCAGGAAATGCGCCGCGCGATGTCGCGCCAGGCTGAGGCCGAGCGTGAGAAGCGCGCCAAAGTCATACACGCTGAAGGCGAGTATCAGGCTTCGGAGCGATTGCTCTCAGCCGCGCGAGTCATTGCCGTTGAGCCGGTCGCGGTGCAGTTGCGTTATCTTCAAACGCTCACGGAGATCGGCGTCGAACAGAACACGACGGTCGTGTTCCCGATTCCGCTCGAGATGATGCGAGCTTTTCTCAACATCAATCTGCCGCAAACAGAAAAGGCGAAGGATCAGAGTTAGTTTTTGGTTTCTCGTTTCTGGTTTCTGGTTCATGACAGGTTACGACCAGAAACCATAAACGAGAAACTAGAAACCGGGCATTAACGATGAGCAACAAGCAAGTCATAGCAATTTTTATCGTCGGCATAGTGTTGCTGCTTGGCGCATTTTGGGCAGGCCTCTACGTCGTAAAGCAAGACTCGACGGCGAATTCAAATCAAAGCCGTTCGGCAAATCAGAACTCGCGCGCGACGACTGGCAATCAAAACGCGACCGCTGCTTCGAATGCGAATGTCCAATCGCCGCAGGCCGGCAATGAGACTCGTTACATTGTGCAGGTTGGATCGTCATTTGGCACCGTGGAAAAAGCTAACGAGCTGACCTCGCAATTGCGGCACAAATATCCAAGCGCGCACACTCAGAATCCTACGGGCACGGATACGCTGTATCGCGTTCGCATTGGGCCTTACAACAGCCGCGAAGACGCACAGCAAGTCGCAAATGAGCTTGCGAGTCAGGGCTTCAAGGGAGTGATGATCTTCCCGTGGAGTGGGAACTGATGGTTTCGAGTTCCGGGTTCCCGGTTTCGACCGGAACCGTTTTCTAACATGCTGATTCAAATTGAGAGCACAAACCAGCAAGCAAGTCATCGACTGCCGGAGTGGTTGCGCAAGCCGGTTCGCAATGTTGAAGCCGATCACGAACTCAAGAAAATGCTGCGGCAGCGCAGGCTTCACACTGTTTGTGAAGAAGCTCGCTGCCCGAATCGCAACGACTGCTTCACGCGAGGGGCTGCAACTTTCATGATTCTCGGAGATGTGTGCTCGCGCAGTTGTGGGTTTTGCTCAGTTAAGACCGGGCGGGGGCTACCGATGGAATCGCTTGCAGATGAGCCCGAGCAAGTCGCCGAAGCGGCAGCTCAACTCAACTTGAGCTACGTCGTCATCACCTCAGTCAATCGCGACGAGCTCGAAGATGGAGGGGCGCGACATTTCTCGAGAACGATTCACGCCGTGCGCCGCCGATTGCCGAAAGCAAAGATCGAAGTACTGACGCCGGACTTCAAGGGGAGCAAGGAGGCCGTTCACATTGTGCTCGACGCCGCGCCCGACACTTTCAATCACAACGTCGAGACCGTGCCAAGACTCTATAAACTTGTTCGGCCGCAAGCCGGGTATCAGCAATCGCTCGATGTGCTGCGCGAGGCCCGCGGATATTCATCCGCGCTTACGAAGTCGGGTTTCATGGTCGGACTTGGTGAAACTCGCGACGAGGTGAAAGCTCTTCTTAACGATCTGCATAAGCACAAAGTTGATGTAGTCACCATCGGGCAGTATCTGCAACCGACTCGCAAGCATCTGCCGGTCGCCGAGTACGTGCATCCCGACACTTTCGGCGAGTACAAGGAGTTTGGCGAGCGGTTGGGTTTTCGCGCGGTCTTTTCCGGCCCGTTAGTTCGCAGCTCTTTCATGGCGGAAATGGTCAACGAGAGCGCGAGGAGAGAGGATTGAAGATCGAGGATTGAAGATCGAGGATAGCTCTTCGAGAAGGCTGATGAATCCAGGCACGCTCCAACTGCCAATCTTCAATCGACAAGCTTCGATCGATCCTCGATTCTCAACCCTCGATCCTCAATCTTCCATCCTCGATGCTCCATCCTCGATTCACTTTCGCGTTCAGCATTCCGAAGGCGCCGTCCCTCCCGTCTATGCGCGTGAAGACATCCTGGCCGCGCGTTTCAGGCTCGCCAAAGTTTTGCCCTATCAGCAGTCAGCGCCCTTCATCAGCAATTTGTCGCTCGCGATTTTTTCAGGATTGCTTTTGGTGTTCGCGTTTCCGGATTGGAATCTCTGGTCGCTCGGATGGGTAGGCACGGCACCGCTGATCATGGCAGTCGTGCGCGAGCGAAAGTTTTGGCGTTCGCTTGTGCTTGGGTCGGTCACCGGAACAATTTTTTTCGCGGGCTCATCCCACTGGGTGACTTATTCTATGCACAACTACGGCGAGGTGCCGCTGCCGCTTTGCTATGTAATCCTGATCATCTTTTCAGCGACGCTGGGAATATTCACCGGCTTGTTCGCAGCGGCGCTCGCAATCGCAGTTAAGCACTTAGGCGGTTGGGCGATTTTAGCGGCGCCTGTAATCTGGGCGGCAAGCGAATGGCTTCGACTTGAAGCAACGGGGATGGGTTGGAACCCTCTGGGCTATTCCCAGGCGTTTCAACCGGCCGTGATTCAAACCGCGCGACTTGGCGGCGTCTATCTAGTAAGCGCGATAATGGTTGCCGCAAGCACCGCTTTGGTCTTTGCAGTCGTTTACCTTGAACGCCGCCGCGGTATCGTAGTGCTCACCGCTGCGGGCGTCATCGCAATCGCTGCGGTTCTTTACGGCGAATCGTTACGGCCCGCGGTTGATGAATCCGGATCGGTTTCGGTAGCCGTCATTCAACCTAACATTCCGGTCGATGGTCCTTGGGACGATCCGAAATTCGTGGAAGAAATGTTCTTGCGACACCTAGCTCTTTCGGAGCAGGCAGTCCAGACAACTTCTAAAGACGCAAGCACGGCTTCGGATCAAAAGGCCAACAATATCGACTTGATTATTTGGCCCGAGTCGGCGATGAACTTCGAATACGATCGCGATCCGACGCTTAGGCGAAGGCTCGCGGAGTTCACTCAACGAAACTCTGTTTACTTGCTGATCAACACGTGGGGCTTCGCTGACAAATCGATCGAGCCCGACTACAACAGCGCAGTGCTGATTTCGCCGCAAGGCGAAAAGATCGCAGAATACGACAAGAACGCGCTCGTTCCATTCGGAGAATACGTTCCCGCGCGAAGCTGGATTCCGTTTATGAGCCGCATCAAAGCTCTTGCCGCAGACGTTACCGCTGGGACTTCGCTCAAGTTGATCGAACCGGCGGGAGCCAGGATCGGAACCTTGATTTGTTTTGAGACTACAAGGCCCGATCTCGCACGGCGAATGCGGCGAGCCGGCGCATCGGCCTTGCTGCAGATTTCCAACGAAGCCTGGTTCGGCCCGAGCTCCGCTGCGCGACAGATGCTTACGACCGCCATCTTTCGCGCGGTCGAAAACAACATCGATTTGATTCGCGCAACCAACTCCGGGCTTTCAGCGCGAATCGATCGCTATGGAATCGTAAGGAGCGAAACACGGATGTTCGAAACTGCCGTTCGGACCTGGAAAATCAAAACCGAGGACGAAGCGCGTGATAACCGCTTACCGTTTTATGCGCTTCACGGCGACGTTTTCGCCGTTTCATGCGTCGTGATCAGCTCGATTCTGCTCGCAGGTTCGGTTGTCACCGAATTTGCAAAGAGAAAGAGATTTCGCAGCGGGGATTGAATTCCGTTCGCCCGTTCGTGGCTCGGTGAATGAGCGTCATGGTAGAATTTGTTTTCAATGAAGGACAGAGCCGAGTAGCCGGCGAGTGCCGCAACTGGATTTGAGGCTTAAATCGATGATCGAAGAACTAAAAGAGAAATACGAAGACCTAGCTGCGCGCGCCGCACAGTTGCGGAGGTTTCTTTGACCCCGAAGCCAAACGCCCCGAGCTTTCACGAATAGAAGAACAGTCCTCAAAGCCCGACTTCTGGAATGATCAGGAGCAGGCGCAGAAGGTGCTTCGCCAACGAAGCCGCCTGCAAGCGGCAATCGACAAAGCGGAACAATTCGGACGGGATGTTGATGACGCCGCGGTGCTCGTCGAATTCGCGAGTGAAGATGAAGCTTCGTTGAAGGAGCTGCAAACGGCGCTCGATCGGCTCGACAGTGAAGTTGAAGAAGCTGAAACCGAGATGCTGTTGTCAGGCCCGAACGATACTCGCGACGCAATCGTGACTATAAACGCGGGCGCCGGCGGCACCGACGCGCAGGATTGGGCGCAGATGCTTTTGCGAATGTATTTGCGATGGGCCGAACGTCGCAGTTTCAAAACAGAAATCGTCGATGAGCAGCCCGGCAAAGAAGCCGGGATTAAATCCGCAACGTTCACGGTCGCCGGCGAGTACGCTTACGGATTGTTGATGGCTGAAGCGGGAGTTCATCGGCTGGTCAGGTTGAGCCCGTTCAACGCCGGATCGAGTCGCGAAACCAGCTTCGCTTCAGTCTTTGTTTATCCCGAGATTGAGGAAGACGTCGAGATCGAAGTGAACGAGAAAGACTTGCGAGTCGACACGTACCGCTCGTCGGGCGCCGGAGGCCAGCACGTAAACGTAACCGACTCCGCCGTGCGAATCACACATATTCCAACCGGAATCGTGGTCACTTGTCAGAACCAGCGTTCGCAACATCAGAACCGCGAAGTAGCGATGCACATTTTGAAGTCGCGATTGTACGACCTTGAAATGGAGAAACGCCGCGCCGAAACCGCGCAACTCGAGGAGTCGAAGCGAGACATTTCGTTTGGCTCGCAGATAAGAAATTACGTGCTGCATCCATATCGTCTGGCGAAAGACGTGCGCACCAAACACGAGACCGCGGATGTCGATGCGGTGCTTGACGGCGACCTCGATGAGTTCATAAAGAAGTACCTGGTGCTGAAGAGTAACGCCTCGCGCGAGGCGGTGGTTTCGGAGAGCGCGAAAGTGCCGGCCGATTAGATCGGCTTTTCGAATGAGCCCTCGCGGATTGATACTTTGTTTTAGGTTTTATGAAGGAGAAACGATGTCCCCCAAAAGTGTGCAGATCCGATTGCTAGTTCTTTTTCTTTTACTGTCAGGAGTCCCCTCGTTTGTCTTTGCGGCGCGCAGTGGTGCCCTTCAACAGACAGCGCCTGCCCTTCCGAAAGGTATTGAGCGAGTCACTTCTGTCGAAGGCTTCACCGAGTATCACCTCGCCAACGGCTTGCGAGTGCTTCTGTTTCCGGATCAATCGAAGCAGACGGTGACGGTGAACGTCACTTATCTCGTAGGCTCGCGTCACGAGGATTATGGCGAAACCGGCATGGCTCACCTGCTCGAGCACTTGATGTACAAAGGCTCGACGAACCACCCGAACATCCCGCAGGAGCTTACTGAACACGGCACTCGCCCGAACGGCTCGACCCTCTTTGATCGCACAAACTACTTCGAGACTTTCTCGGCAACCGACGCGAATCTAGAATGGGCGATCAAGATGGAAGCCGATCGAATGGTCAACTCGTTCATCGCGAAGAAAGATCTCGACACCGAGATGACTGTAGTGCGCAACGAGTACGAAGCCGGCGAGAACCAGCCTGGGCTTGTCGTGTTCAAGCGCATCTTCGCGGCTGCTTACGACTGGCACAACTATTCGAATTTGCCAATCGGCGCGCGCAGCGATATCGAAAACGTTCCGATAACCCGTCTGCAAGCGTTCTATCATAAATTCTATCAGCCCGATAACGCAGTGCTGCTTGTCGCCGGCAAGTTCGATCCGGCGAAAACGCTTCAACTCATCGCCGACAGCTTCGGGGCGATCCCGCGACCGGCACGCACTCTCGATCCGATTTATACAGTCGAGCCGACTCAGGACGGCGAGCGCACGGTGACCGTCAGGCGAGTCGGCGATACGCAGTTCGTCGGCGTCGGCTATCACGTTCCATCGGGCTCGCATCCCGATTTTGCGGCGGTCGATATTCTCACTCAGATACTCTCGGACACTCCTTCTGGACGTTTGTATAAAGCGCTGGTCGAAACGAAGAAAGCTACTTCGGTTGAGAGCCTGGATATTCCGTTGCACGATCCGGGTCTCGTCATCATGTTCGCCGAAGTGCGCAAGGAGCAGTCGCTCGAAGTCGCTCGCAATGCGCTGATTCAAACGATTGAAGAGTTCGCGGCTAAGCCGCCGACGCAGGAGGAAGTGGATCGAGAACGGACGGCATTGCTCAAGAACATTGATTTGACTCTTAGCTCCGCCGAACGCGTTGGGCTCGAACTGAGTGAGTGGATGGCCCAGGGAGATTGGCGTCTCTATTTTCTTCACCGCGATCATCTCAAGAAGGTCACGCCCGCTGACGTGCAGCGAGTCGCCGCCGCTTACTTGAAGACGACAAATCGCACAGTCGGATTTTTCATTCCGACCGAAAAGCCCGATCGCGCGGAGGTCCCGCCTCCGCCCGATGTGGCGGCATTAGTCAAAGACTACAAAGGCGGCGCCGTGGTCGCCGAGGGTGAAGTGTTCGATCCTTCGCCGTCCAACATTGATTCGCGGACCGAAAAAGCTGACCTTCCCGGAGGACTCAAGCTCGCATTCCTGCCGAAGAAGACTCGCGGCAACACAGTGGTCGCAACTATGACTCTGCGTTTTGGAGACGAAAAGAGCTTGATGAATCGCGCGACCGCCGAACAGCTCGCAGCAGATATGCTGATGCGAGGAACCTCCAAACATACGCGTCAACAGATTCAGGACGAGTTCGATAAGCTCAAAGCGCGCGTGTCGATCTCCGGTGGTCCGAACAATGTGGTCGCATCTGTCGAGACAATTCGTGAGAATCTTCCGGCGGTTCTTCGCTTGATCGCTGAAATCCTGCGCAAGCCGTCGTTTCCTGCCTCTGAATTTGAACAACTCAAACAGGAAGGCCTTGCAGGCATAGAACAGCAGCAGCGCGAGCCACAATCAGTAGCAGGAATAGCGTTCGGCCGTCATATGAACCCATTTCCTAAAAGTGATGTGCGCTACACCTCAACGCCGGAAGAAGACATCGCGGACCTGAAAGCTGCGACGCTCGAGGACGTCAAGAAGTTTTACGCTGACTTCTACGGCGCCTCTAACGGTGAGATGGCTGTGGTTGGCGACTTTGATGCTAAGGATATCGAGAAACTGGTCGGCGAGTTATTCGGCTCGTGGAAGAGCCCGCGACCGTTCTCGCGACTTGTCGCAGTCTACCAGAATATTCCGCCGATCAATCAGTCTTTTGAAACTCCGGACAAAGCAAACGCGGTGTTCTTCGCCGGACTGCGGTTGAATGTTCGAGATGACGATCCCGATTATCCGGCGCTTGTGCTTGGAAACTACATGCTCGGCGGTGGATTTTTGAACTCACGGCTCGCAGCGCGAATTCGACAGAAGGAAGGCTTGAGCTACGGCATCGGATCAGGCTTGACGGCAAGTCCGCTCGACAAGAACGGACAGTTTTTTGTGCAAGCGATTTACGCTCCGCAGAATCTCGCAAAGCTCGAAGCAGCGATCAAGGAAGAGATCGCTCGCGCGTTGAAAGATGGCTTTACTGCTGAAGAAGTTGCAGCGGCGAAATCGGGCTACTTGCAATCACAGCAGGTCAATCGCGCTCAGGATGCGGGAATCGTCCGTAAGCTCGCGCAGTATCGTTTCTTGAACCGGACTCTGGCCTGGGACGCAGATCTCGAGAAGAAGATATCTGCGCTAACACCCGACGAAATTGCGACCGCTATGCGCCGTCATATCGATCCTTCGAAGCTTACGATCGTGAAAGCGGGTGACTTCGCCAAGGCAGCTGCGAAGCCGGATGCAAAGCAGGATTAGTTGTTTTTGAATGCGAGCGCCGCGCTAGTGTTTGCCTTCGCGCTCCTCGTCAGTCGCGTGATTTGAAAGGGCTAATCCAGTTTGTCCCGTTTGGGAGAGGCCCTTGATAATCTCGTGTTGATTTGCTCGCCGGTAATCTGCGAATATCCTACGCAGCAGGAACTGGTAGCCCTTTAATTCGTTATTCACGCCCCGTCATTTGCGCTGGTCATTTAAAATAATTCTGCTAATGTTCTAACCGAGAACCGGAATGAGCACCAAGTCCCGGACAAAACCATCAGCCAAAAAGTCGATCGCCAACGAAGTGCTGGCCGTTGTTCTGATAGCCGCTGCGATCCTGTTGGTGCTGAGCCTGTTCACTTACGACCCTCGAGACCCCAGCTTCAATTCGGTTGGTCCTCAACGCGAGCCCCGCAATCTGATCGGAATAGTTGGCGCCTTTATAAGCGATGAGTTTCTTCAGTGGTTCGGTTTGGCTTCGCTGTTGATTCCTGTTCTGCTTGTGATAGTTGCTGCGCGAGCCTTCTCGACAACCAATCCAGGCTTCCCTGCGCGCAAGGCCGTTGGAGCGGCGCTCCTGCTCGTAGCGTTCTCCGGCTTCATGTCTCTTTTCCCTGAAATCAAGATCAGTCTGTTGACTCGCTCGTACAACGGCGGAGCAATCGGGCAAATCATTGAAGCTGAACTGGCTGGGTTGGTGAGCACGACCGGCGCAGCGATTGTGCTCGCGGCAGCTTCAGTGTTGACTCTGATGTTGACGATGGAGATTTCACTTGCGCGCGTTGGGGGTTGGGTTAAGTCGATTCGGGAAGCGAGAGCCGAAATCAATCAGACGAACCCTTCGTTCTTGTCACGCTTTTACGGGTGGTGGGAAGCGCGAGTAGAACAACGGCGCTTGCAGGCTGCGGAGCGACAGAAGTTGAAGGCAGAGGAGTTGCGGCGCAAGGAGGAGGAGCGACTCCAGCGCGAAGCCGAACGGCAAGTTGCGCAGGAACGCGAGCGAGAGGAACGAAAGCTTCGGATGGAAGAGGCGCGCAGGTTGAAGGAGCAATTGCCTCCACCGGCCGCTGTGCCAACCGTCGAAAGATTCACTCCTCCGCTGCCTCCGGATGTGGCCATCGCAGGAAGCAGCATTTCGGGAGCGGCGGGTGCCAGACGTGCTCCCGTCGAAGTGGAAACTGTATCGGCGATCGCTCCAACCCGTCTGCAGATGCGCGAGATTGTGCAGGAGCATGCCGTTCGCGTGGAACAGCTCAAAGCCGGACGCGCGCCGCTAGCGAACGAGGTCACGATGGATCCGACAGTGGCCGAAATGATTTCGACCGCGTCGATCGTTCGAACTGCGGCAACCGATAAAACTGAGGCTGAAGCAAAGAGCGCGAAGCAACAACGCCGAAAGCCATCGATCGAAACTCTCGCGGGCTACACTTACAAGTTGCCGACGATCGATTTGATCGAGACGCCGATCGGCCACTACGAGCAAGCCGAAGAAGAGCTTCGCGAACGCGCTACGATCCTTGCGGAAAAGTGCAAGGAGTTTGCGGTCACTGGTCATATTCACCGGATAAATCCAGGCCCAGTGGTCACGACGTTTGAGTTCAAACCCGACCCCGGAATCAAGTACAGCCGAGTTGTTGGGCTTGCCGATGATTTGTGTCTCGCGCTGAAAGCCGAATCCATCCGCATCGATCGAATACCCGGCAAATCCACGGTTGGTATAGAAGCGCCGAACGCACAACGCGAAAAAATATCACTCCGGGACGTAATTGAGTCACCGAAGTTCCAACAATCAGGATCGAAGCTCACGATCGCTCTGGGCAAGACCATCAACGGTGAAGAGTACATCGCCGACCTCTCGAAGATGCCGCACCTTTTGATCGCAGGAGCTACAGGCGCGGGAAAATCTGTCACGCTCAACGCGATCATCTGCTCGATTCTTTACAAGGCATCGCCAGAAGAAGTGAAGTTCATAATGGTCGACCCGAAGCGCGTGGAGTTGGGGCTCTACGAAGGTATCCCGCACTTGCTGACGCCCATCGTGACCGATCCAAAGCGCGCAGCGAATGCATTGAAATGGGCAGTGAACGAAATGGAGGCTCGCTATCGCAAGCTCGCGTCGCTGGGCGTGCGCAACATCGAGCAATTCAACAGGCACGTTCACGAGATGACGTCGCCGTCGCTGTTCGACGATCCGGGCGAGCCATTGAAGCCGCTTCCTTATATTGTGATCGCAATCGATGAGCTTGCCGATCTGATGATGATTGCGCGCTCCGAGGTGGAAACGTCTATCGCTCGGCTCGCGCAGATGGCGCGCGCGGTAGGTATTCACCTGGTGCTTGCCACGCAGCGTCCTTCAGTTGACATTATCACTGGTGTAATCAAGGCGAACATTCCCTGTCGCATGTCCTTCCGCGTTTCGTCGAAGGTCGATTCGCGAACGATCATCGATTCAAACGGCGCGGAAGCGCTGCTGGGCCAGGGCGACATGCTGTTCTTGCCGCCGGCGTCCTCCCGGCTGATTCGCGTTCACGGCTCGTTCGCAAGCGAAGCTGAGATCAAGAGGATCACTGATTTTATTCGGCAACAAGCTCAGCCCGATTACAACGAAGAGGTGACGCTCAGCGAACAGGAGAACCTCGAGGCTGATGGGTTTGAAGGGGAGCAGGATGAGTTGTTCGATGAGGCACTCGCGATCGTGATCGACATGGGCCGCGCCTCGACATCGGTCCTGCAACGCCGTCTGTCGATCGGGTACGGGCGGGCCGCCAAGATCCTCGATAGCATGGAGCGACAAGGCTTCATCGGACCGGCAGAGGGCTCCAAACCCAGAAAAGTATTGAAGGCAGCGCAGGAATTTCGCGAGCGGGTCGGTCAGCGAATCGAGGAAGACTTCGACTGAAGGAAATGCAAATTGTCCTTATTTTGGCGGGATTCTCACCGAGTTTTGCACAGGTTTTCAGCATTCTTCAGACTCCGCCTTCGCCGGGACTCGAAAACCCAATGAAATCGCAACTTGATCCCGCTAATTGCATAAATAGTTAAACTTCCTGGCGGGAACTGTGTTTGAACAAAACGTGTGCAAAGTGCTAAAAGTCCGCGAATTTCAGAAGGTTGCGCCATCAAAACCAGCTTTTTCAACAGGCTTTTCCACAGATAATGTTGAAAACCCCCGTGCTCGTCATTGCTCACTAGTCATCGGTCATCTGTCCGCTTCGAACGACGGCTGACCATGACCAATGACCGATGACAAATCACAAATGACCAAGCCTTACATCGCGGCATCAAGCTACCTCAACGCGGCCCCTCTATGTTACAGCTTCATCTACGGCCGACAGCGAGATCGCTGCACTTTTCTTTCCGATGCCGCGCCCGCCAGATGCTCCGGGCTTCTTGCCGAAGGACGGGCGGATGCTGCCTTGATTCCAGTGATCGAGTATCAACGCATTCACGACCTCAGGGTCGCGCCCGGCGCATGCGTGGCGTCGAGGCGCAAGGTCAGAAGCGTGCTGCTCGCATCGCGCGTTCCGATCGAAGAGATTCGAAGAGTTGCGCTCGATGCGTCGTCGCGGACTTCTGCCGCTTTGATTCAAATCATCCTAACTCGATTTTACGGGATGAGCGCTTCGTACCAATCGGCAGAGCCGAAGCTCGAGCAGATGCTTGAGTCAAACGATGCGGCGCTGATCATAGGCGACCCGGCAATGTTGATTGATCGATCGGCGCTGCACGTCTATGATCTCGCCGAAGAGTGGCAGAAACACACCGCGCTGCCTTTTGTTTTCGCATTCTGGGCGGTTCGATCAGATTCAAGAACCTGGCCGGGCGAAAACAGCCCAGACAACATTAGAATTGATTTTCTCGAAGCCAAGGTAGAAGGGACAGTTCACGCACGCGAGCTCGCGAATATTTATTCGCAACGCCTTGGCTTGTCAAGCGAAGATCTATTCAGCTATTTGACCGAGAATATCAGCTATGATCTGGATGGCAAGAGCCTCGAGGGTTTGAAGCTGTATTATCGTTACGCGTGGGAGTGCGGACTAATATCGGAGCCGCGCGATATCATCTTCCTCAGTTGATCGCTTAATCAGCCACAAGCGATCAAATCTCAAGCGTGCTCAATGTGATCTTTAATTCACGATTGGGACTCGCCCTGGGCAGTCTGAGCCGCGTTCTCGGCAGCGTGAAGTTGCTCCGCTGCCTCATCGATTGTATGGGAGCCAAGTATTCGGCGGCCCTCTTCGCTGCGAGGATCGATGGTACGCAAATGCTTGCGACCCTGCATTTCCCAAATGGCAGTCACTGAACCGTCCTTTTCAACTGCGTGATAAGTTATTTCTTCCGTCTCCGACATTGAGTCCTCCGTAAGGGTTGAATTGTAAAGGCGGGACTTCTGCTCTGTCCAGCAAGCTTGATTGTGATTAATTCAAGCGAGTTCACGTAGGGTGGAATATAAGGCCGGCTGGATCGGCGGTGTCAGGCGCAGTTAGGAAGTGCTATTGGCATCGATAAAAGAATGCTGAGGGAATCAGCTTCCTTGTTAGCGGGGCGCGTCAGATGAGCCCGAGGCGCCGGGCGGTTTGCTTTCTCTCTCCTGTTCTCTTTCCTGCTGTATCTGTTGTCTCATCTCCCGCTGAAGCTGATGGAAGCGCTGAACCTGTTCGGGCGTCAGAACTCCACGGACCTGCGCGCGCACGCTGGCATCGAGTCTTATCTTGTCGGCTTGAGCTGTAGCCAATGCTTCGGTCGCTCTGTGAACCTCCGCTTCGTTGTAAGGCTCGCTCATTATCGCTCGGTCAAGCGCTTGCCGGGCCTGCCTCAAGCGTCGGCCGGCAGCAAGGGTTTCGTCCTCGTGACTGCGTCGAATCTCCTGCATTCGCGATCGCTGTTCGGGAGTCAGCCCAATTGCCTGCATTAGCCTCTGTTGCAACTGTTGTTTCTTTAACTGATTCGGATTAAGCGGGCGAGCTTGCGGATCGCCGAACGGACGATTTGACTTGCGGTCTGCCGTGGGCAGTCGGTTGTTGCGTCGTATTTGACCGGGATTCTGGAACAGATTAAGTCGCGGTCGGACTTGTGCCGATGTATCAAACAGAATTAGGGCGGCTACAATTGCGGGTAATAACGTTGCTGCTAGAAGCTTCTTCATCTTTGCACCTTCGCACACGGGCACTTTTTCCAGAGTTTAGACCAATGAACTGCTCGGAGAGTTTGAATTATTCTAGTATTCTCAACCCGTTGCAAGGCTGTGTCTTGATTGTTTCCGTTGACCCGGTTGGAGTCAGCAGGCTAGAATCGTCGCTCGCTTGCTTGAGTATCCACGTTTAAGTCAGTTGCGGGCGACTAATAGAGAGGGAGAAGGTGGATTAGATGAGAGAACGTGACCGAGAGATAAAGCGCCGACGACAACGCCATCAAAAACGAAAACGGCTTCGTAAGCAACTCGAAGCAATGGCCGCCGATGCCGACCGTCAAAAGGTTGAAGCAAAGATTCGCAAGACCTACCCATCGGGAGCACCAGCGGTTTGAAACAATAGTTCACTCGTAGCTAACCAAAAAAATTGGCGAGCAGCGAAGCAACTGAATGGGGTGCGCGCCTCACCGCTCGCCTTGGCTCTTAGAGAGAAGCCGGCAGCAGAACTAACACTCAGAATAACCGCACGCGTAGCAAGTCTGACAACCTTCCACTCGCACGAACGCTGAATCGCCGCAATTCGGGCACAGATCGACTGAGCTTGAGCCAACGGCTGAAGCTTTGTGTGCGGATACTCCTGCCATTGCCGTTTCCACGATTCCCATTTCGGCGCCTTGCCCATCTGCTTCATTGCCGTGACTGATGTTCAAGTAATTTTCAGCAAGGGCTTGCCCCACCGCATCCGGCAGCGATAACACGCGCCGCTTACCGAAGCCGTAGGATCGCGCGCCTCCGATGCCGGTAATCTGCTTCACAATCTCGCGGACGCGCTCGAGAGGAGAAACCGGCGAAGCCATTCTCAAAATCAACGACATCAGCCTTCCCATAGCTTCAGCCATCGCCTTTATGTCAGATCCAGCCTTGCCGATTTCCAGGAAGACTTCGAACGGATGACCGTCCTCGTCTTCATTCATCGTTATGTGAGCGGTGCCCGATGGCGTAGTCTTGCTGACGGTGTAGCCGCGACGCTTGTACGGTCGAGGACGCACCTTCGGTTGCCAGCCGCCGTCGCTTTGAACAAGCTCGCTTGAAGCGGCCGCAGTGCTTATCTCGACCTCCGCAGCAGCCGAAGTTTCCTGTTGTTCAATCGCAACTGTGCTAATCGCCGCTGCGGATGCTTGTTCGGTGTTGCTAACTTTCCTATCTTCTTCTTTGAGATTCAGAACCTGAACGTCTCGAGAGCCGTCTCGATAAACCGTTCCGCCCTTACATCCCGATCGATAGAGCAGCTGGTAAATCTCGCGAGTCTGTTCGACGGTGTAAGACGCCGGGAGATTACAGGTCTTGGAGATTGAAGAATCGACCCAACGCTGAATCGCCGCCTGCACCTTGACGTGCTCTTCAGGAGCCAGATCCATCGCTGTCACGAAGTATCCCGGCAGCGGTTCGTTCGCGTGTGCCTGTTGCCACTCCTCGAGCACCTTTACCCGTTCTTCGTGTTTGCCGAGCCGCGACTTGCGGAAGTAATTCCAAAAGTAAAACGGCTCGATTCCGGTTGACGTGCCGACCATTGTCCCGATCGTGCCGTTTGGCGCTTGAGTAAGAAGCGTGACGTTTCGGATGCCTTTCTCGGCGACTTCCTCACGCACGTCGTCGGGCATCTCCTCCATGTAACCGGACTGCAAAAACTTCTCCGCTTCGAACATTGGGAACGGCCCTTTCTCCGAAGCGATTTCCGCCGACGCGTGATAAGCCTCGCTGCTGATGAATCGATAGAGTCGATCGATGAACTGCACCGACTCTTCCGAGCCGTACCGAATGCCCAGGCGAATCAACATCTCGGCGAGCCCCATCGTGTTCAGGCCAACTCGACGTTCGGCTTTTTGTTGAGCGTAGTTTTCGTCGAAAAAATACGGCGTAGCATCAATCACATTATCCAAAAAGCGGACCGAATACCGAACTGCTTTACCGAGATCTTCCCAAGCCACGTCTCCGTCGCTCACGAACTTCGACAGATTGATCGCGCCCAGGTTGCAAACGCCGAAGCCGGGCAGCGGTTGCTCGCCGCAGGGATTGGTGCAGCCGAGATAGCCCGCGTCGTAATACCACGAGTTGGACATCTTGTTCGCTCGCTCGATGAAGAACACGCCGGGTTCCGCCGAAGCCCACGCCGAGTCGATGATCGAATCCCAGATCGCTCGCGCCTTAACCGTCTTGTGCACCAGCACATGCCTGCCCGCAGCCTGCCACTTGTCGAGGTTGCCGTCCCAAACCTGTTCATAGTCGGGATCGGACGGATCGGGAAACACAAGGTCCCAATCGGCGTTCGCATGCACCGCTTCCATGAATTTGTCGGTTATTCCAACCGAGATGTTGGCATTCGTGATCTTTCCCATCTCGCGCTTCGACGAGATGAACTCCGCCACGTCCGGATGCCAGCAATTCAGGATCAGCATCAGAGCGCCGCGCCGTGAACCGCCTTGTTCGATCAGTCCGGTCACAAATGAATAAAGCGCGCCCCACGAGACCGAACCCGACGAGCGCCCGTTGACTCCCTTCACATACGAATGGCGAGGCCTCAGGCTGCTGACGTTGATGCCAACGCCTCCACCACGCGACATGATTTCCATCATTTGTGAGAGCGTATCGACGATGCCTCGTCTCGAGTCTTTCGGCGAGGGCACAACATAACAATTATAGAAAGTGAGTTGTTGATCGGTGCCGGCGGCAGTAAGGATTCGCCCCGCGGGCACGAACTTCCAGCCGTTCAGAAGCCACCTGAAATTGTGATACCACTCATCGGCTCGTTCTCCTTCAACGGCGGCGATCCCGCGAGCGACCCGCTCCATCATCTGCTCGGGCTCGGTCTCGATAGGCTTGGAGACGTGCTCGGAAAGGCATTCGATCTTGTTGCCGTCGCGCAGCTCAACCGTGACGCGTCCAGCGCCCGGAGTGGCTTCATCCATCGCGGTGACAACCCCGATCTCTCGTTGACCGGTCTTGGCGTCGACACACACGATCACCATATCGCCCGCTGACAGGGTCCGCTTGCTCATGTCCTTCATCGCGTAGCGGTCCAGGAATATCTTCTGTCCGAGTTCACTGAGCTGATTGTTCTCAGCTACTGCGGCGGTTGTGCGCACGTCCGCGTGAGGAACGAGCGGTGAGATTGAATCGTCGACTGAGGTTTGGCCGTTTGACTTCGGTAGATCGCCGGCAGATCTGCTAGACATCCTGATTATCTCCTTGGGCGCCGTTCTTGAAATTTCAATTATAAGACAGATCCTGCTCGTTTGAGAGAGAGACCAGCCAGACCCTGCGATTGCGGGGCAAGTCGGGGCATCGGTTTGCCTGCTGACTTTGGTTTATCTTCGCAGCGCGGCTACGGCTTTTTACCGGGCCGAGCTGCTACGGGGCGTGAACACTCAAACCGGTTTTGATGGTTACTGCCCGGGTAAAACCGGCCCCTGGTGACAGCTCCGAGCGCCGGCTTTCTACAACGCTCACCCTGATTTCGCGATCTGATTTTCCCTCGTAGCGGTTTCGGAGTTTACTCTATAGATAGATCTCTGTCAATGAGAAAATACAATATATTGTGGTTGAAGGGGATAAGAGCAGTGGAGCAGTGGAGCAGTGGAGCAGTGGAGCAGTGGAGCAGTGGAGCAGTGGGACCTTGCCCAAAAATCCAACTAAAAACTATTCTGCCCAAAAAGTCGGCAGTCTGTCCAAAAAGTCGAATAATTGAGAATTGTGAATGTATTTTCTCTCGCATTGCGTCTATTGGTTATGGGCCTGTTAGTTTGCACGACTTTGGCCCTAAAACATTGTAGAAGGAGAGTGTCAACAAATGAACATTATCGCTGGTATCACTGACGCCGCCTCGACGGCTGGCTCGTTCAATCTATCCTTGGATCGATTGGTCTGAATACAGGTTTCCAAGTTTAAGGCCCCAGAAATCGCTAAACTGGGGCGGGATTGCGAGATTCTTTTGGAGCGGCTCAAGAGGAGCCCAGAAAAATTTCAGCAACTTGCGAATTTGGCGAACGCAGGAAATCTGTCCGCCGCACAAGCGATTGTCACGGAACTGAAGCTTACTGAGGCGGATTTCGAGAAAGACGGCGGGGGTTTTATCGTGCTGCTGATTATCTTCATCATCATCCTGGCATCGGCCTCAGAGGCAAGGTGATGACGCTGCTCACTTAAAAACATAGAAACCCCAACCATTTCCCGTCCCCAACAAAACGGCCGCTGCAAACCCATCGGCCGTTTTGCCCCTCCCAAAGTCAAGCGCACTAGAGCAGTGGGATCTAGGGAGCAAGGAGCAAGGGGGAAAGGGGGAAAGAGGGAAGAAGGGAAGACACAAAGAGGGAAGGAGAAGGACTGAAGGACAGAAGGAGAAGCGGAGAAGTGGTAGGAAGCAAATAGAGAAGAGAGAGACGTCACTTACCACGCAAAGGAGGCCTCTTGAAATGAAGACGGCCGCTTCGAAGCGGCCGATCGAGGATACTTAGAACTTAATGAACCGCTCGAACGACTATGCGACTGCCTTGAGGTCCGGCTGGTTCTTCCGGGGATTCTTCTTAATCACGAATTCTATGTTGACGTTGTTTGCTGCGCCCGGAGCGGCCGAATATTCCAGGGTCAGAAGAGATCCGCCCGAAACGCGCCAGCCCGCTTGCTGAAATCGATCCTGTGAACGATCCACCTCAAGCGGGTCGCCGAATGCTTCGGTGACCTTCCGTACGATATTCTCAAACGAGTCGCTCTTTGTAGATAGCCCCGCGCTGCAACTGAACTCGATTAATTGCTCGGGCCGGCGCGCCGGAGTGTCCAAAGTGTCGAACTTGAACGAAGCGCTCCACGAAGACTGGCCCGGAAGATCCACGCCTAGAAGAAAGGCTTCCTCGGAAGGTACATAAGCGAGCGTGTCCTGCTCGGCGTTCCCGGGCAGCAGCTTCTGCACCTCGACGTAGCTCATTCCAATGTTGAAGCTTCTGATGAACTCAACGGGATCGAATGAAGAGGTGCGCTTGGGATCTTTCACTTGTCCAACGACGTTAGCGCACGGTATTGCCACAGCAAGCATGATCGCGACTATGCTCGCCAACGTCTTATTCGTTTGCAACATTGCTCCCACCTTATAACACGGCGCCTAACCGAAGAGGCCAATGCTCGGTTGACTCGTGCATTCGACTGTCAAAGTTCTTTTTTAGCTTAAGGGGCTGATGCTGGAGGTAAATATATCAGCAAAGTTTAGAATGTCAATATTGTGAATGTGTTGCAAAGCGAGACGGTCTCGAACCTGCCTAGCGCGAGCCGACTATCAACCGTCTGAGTTCGCGCGGACTGTAGAGTCCCGGAGCCAGTCGCTCCTCGAACATCCGGTCGATCGTCTTCAGCAGAGTCGAATTGTAAGGTGTGGGTATACGCAGTTTTTCGCCGAGCGCGACGATCTCTCCGTTTAGAAAGTGGGCTTCGCCGGTCTTGCGACCAAGACGAAGATCCTGCCACGTCGATGCATAAGTCCGCTGAGCTTCAGGCAAGTCCTCGAAAGCTTTTTGGTGCTTCGGAGGCTGTTTCAGCTTTCTGGTCATCTCCCGAATTCTAATCGGCGAAGGCTCGCCCTCAGGCGGCTCGACGTCAATCCCCGCCGCGTCAAGCACTCGCAAGCCTTCCTCTCGCACTTCGACCATGAGCCGGCGCGCTTCGGGGTCGGCCATCGCTTGCTCGAGCCAGAAGCCTATTATCGCACACACCGCGTTGTTGAGATTCGCTACCAGCTTCCCCCACTTCATAGACATAACGTGAGGCGATGCGATCGCGTCAAATCCCGCTTGCTTCAGATCGTCACTTATTCCGTGAGCCGTAGTATCGAGCCCGTCGGGATAACAGCCGATTGCAACGGTACGGCCTTGTGGCATGGTAATCACAGATGGTTCGAGTTGCACCGCGCTGAAGAAGACGAGCCCGGCATAGATCTGTTCGAACCGTCGCGCGGCGATCACCTCATTGCGTGTTGCGTTCTGCAAACAGATCACTCGCAGTTTTGCGCCGTACCAATGGTACAAATCTTCGACAGCAGATTCGGTAGCCTGCGACTTCGTTGTGATCATTGCGATGTCGCCCGGTTCCGGAGTCAGATCGTTCACCGAAGTCACCGCGTCGGCCCTCACGGTCGACTCTTCGTTGTTCTCTTTAATTACGATTCCGTCCGTTAATGCTTTCGCGTAGGCGGGCCTCGCGATGCAGACCACGCGTGAACCGGCGCGGTTCAGCAATCCTGCGATCACGCATCCGATCGCTCCCGCTCCGAAGACGACATATCTCGTTGGCTTTTCATCGCTCATACTCTCAAGATAATATCGCATTGGCTGGCGCTTGCGAAAAAGCAGCAAGACACAAGCATGATCGTCGAAAAGACAACCGAGCAGCGAATCAACTTGTATTACAACCTTCACGTGCCCGACGGTGTAGCCGGGCCGCGCCCGCTGTTGATCGCCTTGCACGGCTACGAAGGCAACAAAGAGTCGATGATGACTCTTTCGCAAAAGATCAATCCGGACGAGTACATCATCGCTTCCGTTCAAGGCCCAAACGCATTCCTGATGCGTTCGGAAACCGAGCCGACTAAACCTAAGATCGGATTCGGATGGATGATGCAATACAAAGCTGAAGAAACAATCAGGCTTCATCACCAGACTATAATGTCAGTGATCGAACAGATTTCTGCTGAGCACGACGTTGATCAGCGATTAATATTTCTCCTCGCTTTTTCGCAATCAGTCTCGCTCAATTATCGTTTTGCATTTACACATCCGGGAATGGTTCGAGGAGTGATCGCAGTTTGCGGAGGCATTCCGGGCGACTGGTTTCAGGATAAGTATCAGCACAGCGACACTGATGTTTTGATTATAGCCGGCGAGACGGACGAGTTTTATCCGCTCGAACGCACGCAAACATTCAAGGAAGCGATGGCTAAACGCGCACGCTCAGTGGAATTTCGGAGCTTTCCGGTCGGGCACGTTTTTCCCAGGGAGTCATTGTCGATCATCAACGCATGGATCAAGGAACGTTCACAGCCCGCGGTCAACACTCAAAGACTTTGACCGAGAGCCGTGACCGCCCTGTCTTATACGAAACGTTTCCGCTCGTCTCTTCCCGTCACGACGCATCAATGGACAATTACTTTTCGGAGGTCACTCCCATCGGCTGCCAGGAGTCGATCCTTTTGATGAAGGCCGTGACCTGCTGAATGTTTTCGTCTGAGAGCAGGTTTCGCCAGGCGGGCATTGATGTATTACGTACACCGTGTTTGACGATCCAAAAGACCTCAGCTTCGTTGTAGCCGGTGCCGCGGCCCGGCAACTGCGGAGCGGGCGGATAAAACGACGCGCCAAGCACGCTCGGCCGCCCGCTCAACTGGCCGTGACATTGAGCGCACATTTCTTTGTAGATCTCCATGCCTGCAGCGAGATCCTCGTCGCTTGGTGCAACGAGCCCGGCTCCCTGTCCTGACGAGCCCCTCGCAACAGAAGCGCGGACAACAGTCGGCAGGAGCTTTCTCTCCAGACCCGACGGCGGCTGATCAGCATTGATCGGCACGAGTCCGGCTTTTACAATCGCGAGCCCGGCAAGCATCGCAATCACCAACGCTCCAGCGAGCGTCGACAAG